>Ga0207829_100774_pt1 | contig 10945 bp, 10 predicted proteins | sample TtaePargueraPR_4_FD_187738 | JGI IMG/M metagenome (GOLD analysis project Ga0207829, IMG submission 187738) | Aerobic enrichment media microbial communities from Bioluminiscent Bay, La Parguera, Puerto Rico - Tt and P1 (SPAdes) | ecosystem: Environmental > Aquatic > Marine > Unclassified ... | reverse complement strand
GACCCCGACGCCACGACAACGGAGCAGCCATGACCCGCCTTCTCACGCTTTTCTGCCTCGTGCTCGCGCTGGCCGCGGGCAAGCCCGCGGGCGCGGAGCCGGTCACGCCCACCGGCGCGCTCGCCGTGGTGATCGAGCGCGCCACGGGATCGGTGCTGATCCTCGACCGGATGCGCCACGCGGTCGTCGAGCGGATCGAGGGCTTGGGCGATCTGTCGCATGCCTCGGTGAATTTCTCGCCCGATGAGCGCTTTGCCTACGTGTTCGGCCGCGATGGCGGGCTGACGATGATCGACCTGATCGAGCGCCGCATCTTGAAAAGGATCATCCAGGGCGGCAATTCCATCGGCGGCGCGATTTCCGACGATGGCGCGCTCGTCGCGGTGTCGAATTACGAGCCCGGCGGCATCCGCGTCTTCGATGCCGAGACGCTCGACATGGTGGCCGACATTCCCGCCCGGTCCAAGACGGTGGGTCTCGTCGAATTGCCCGCGCGGCGCTTTGCCTGGGCGCAATGGGATACCGGCGACGCGTTCATGGCCGACCTCTCGGGGGATCGACCGGCAGTGACGCGGCTGGGGGCGACGGGGGCCAACCCCTATGACGCGGTGCTGAGCGGCGACGGGCGGCATTTCGTGGTGGGCCTCTTCGGCGAAAAGGGCCTCACCCTCTTCGACATGTGGGAGGAGGCCCCCGCGCCGGTCCGCTTCCTGTCGGATTACGGTCGGGAGGGCGAGGACATGCCGGTCTACAAGATGCCCCACCTTCAGGGCTGGGCCTTTACCGAGGGGCAGTTCGCCCTGCCCGCGGTGGGGCGTCACGAGGTGCTCTGGGTGGATCGCGACACGCTGGCGCAAACCGCCCGCACCAGGGTGCACGGCCAGCCGATCTTTGTGCTGTCGCAACCGGCGAGCCCCTATGCCTGGGTCAATTTCGCGCTGCCGCACAACGATACGCTACAGGTGATCGACAGCCGCAGCCACGAGGTGGTCGCGACGCTCACGCCCGGCGCGGCGGTGCTTCACATGGAATTCAGCCCGCGCGGTCACGAGGTCTGGGTGTCGTCGCGCGACGACAACAAGATCATCGTATACGACACCCACCGCCGCGAGGTGAAGGCCGAGATCCCGGCGCAAAGCCCCTCGGGCATCTTCTTTACCGCGCGCGCCCACAGAACGGGACTCTGAGCCATGACCCCCCGGATCGACCCGACGGATGCGCGGCTTCTGCAAGAGTTCCAGCGCGAATTCCCGCTGGTGCCCGCGCCCTTCGCCGCCATCGCCGCCGCCCTCGGCCTGACCGAGACGGAGGCCATCGCGCGGCTGCGCCGCCTGCGTGACGAAGGCAAGATCGCCCGCGTGGGTGCCACGGTGCGGCCCAACACGGCCGGAGCCTCGACGCTCGCCGCGCTCGCGGTGCCGCCGGGGCGGCTCGAGCAGGTGGCGGGGATCGTGGGGCGCGAGCCGGGCGTGAACCATTCCTATCACCGCGAGAACCGCTGGAACCTGTGGTTCGTCGCCACCGCCGCCAGCCGCGCCGATCTGTCGGCCACGCTCGACCGGATCGCGCGGCAGACGAACCTGCTGGCGCTGAATGCGGCCATCGAGGCCGCACGAGCGGGCGAATCCGGTCGCGGGTTCGCTGTGGTTGCCGATGAAGTGCGGGGGCTGGCTCAGAGAACCCACGAATCCACCCGCAAGATCGATGAGATGATTGGTGCCCTGCAGACCGAAACCCGGGAAGTTGTTGAGGTAATCAACAACGGCACCCACTGCTGCCAGCAGACGGCTGACATCGCCAATGAGGCCAGTAACACCCTGGAGGCGACACTCAAGGATGTCGATGTCATTACCTCCTGCACCCATGAGGTGGCCGGGGCGACCGAACAACAGGCCGCGCTGAGTGTTCAGGTGGAACGGCAGGCAGCACGGCTTCTTGAGCTCGGTAACCGGTCGGTCCAGAGCAGCGAAAACGCCCGGGAAGAGTCAGAACACCTGGGCAATAACGTGGACCAGGCCCAACTGCTGACCAGTCATTTTCTGCAGATGCTGGTTGACCGACTGTTACCGGCACCCGTATCGGAGAGCGGTAAGCGATTCCCCGAGCCGACACAATGAGGTAGGCTGGCGATCATCCCTCTCAGTAACCTTGGAAGATCGCTGCAACCGTGACTCTTGGAACCCTGTTCTGGCTGTTCGTGGCCGGATTCGCTGTCTGGTACTGGTGGCGCGCCAAAGCCATCAAGGATTTCGTGCTGCAGGCGGCGCACCGCTACTGCAAAAGCATGGACGTGATGCTGCTGGATGACGCGGTATTCCTGCGCGGTCTCTGGTTCAAGCGCGACGACCAGGGAAAGATCCGCGTGTGGCGCCGTTTCCTGTTCGATTTCACGTCGACCGGCGAAGAACGTTACACCGGTCGGATCATCATGCTGGGCCAGCGCATCCAGCATATGGAGCTGGAACCGCACCGGTTTTCCTGAATACGCAGCCTCCCTGTCCTCACCCATTTGGGCGATTCCTGATCGTTCTTTACACACCAATAATCGACAACGCATCGACGACCGTCGGCTGCCTGATGCAGCCGTCAACAAAAACAACAGGAGTCACACATGCGTATTCGATTTACCACAGCAGTTCTGCTGGGGCTGGCCTTGCTGTCCGCCTCGTTCTCAAGCTTCGCCAGCTATACCCAGACCCGCCATCCGATTGTCCTGGTTCATGGTGTCACCGGGTTCAACACCATTGGCGGTCTTGTAAACTACTTCCACACCATCCCCTGGAATCTTGAGCGCAGTGGCGCACGGGTCTATTCCGCCAGCGTTTCCTTCGTCAACAGCAGTGAGCAGCGAGGCCAGCAACTGGCGAACTACGTCAATAGCCTCGGCCATTCCAAAGTCAACCTGATGGCCCACAGCCAGGGCGCGCCTACTTCCCGGGTGACTGCCGCATTGATCCCCCATCGGATCGCCTCAATCACCTCCATCGACGGTGTTAACAAGGGCTCCAAAGTGGCCGATGTGGTGCGGGGAATCCTCCCACCGGGCAGCTACGTGGAGGGCGGCGCCAATGCCATCGCCAACGCCCTGGGTGACCTGGTCAATGCGTTGTCCGGCGCGGACAACCCGCAGAACGGCCTGGCAGCCCTGGAGACCCTCACCACTCCCGGCACAACCAGCCTCAACGACGCCCTTGGCTGGAAGGGGGTGAACCGGAATAGTTGCGCCGGCACCAGCGAAGATGTCTGGATCAACGGCAACCGCATCAAGTTCTTCTCCTGGACCGGACGGGGTGTATGGACCAACGTTTTCGACATTACCGACCCCTTCCTGGGCGTGACCGCCCTGGCTTTCGGTAGCGAGCCCAACGACGGTCTTGTGGGCGTCTGCTCCACCATGATGGGCCGGGTGATCGGCACCCACTACGACATGAACCATGTGGATGCCATCAACCACCTACTTGGTGCCCGCTCCCTGTGGACCAACCCGGTCACCCTGTACCGCACCCAGGCCAACCGGCTTAAAAACCGCGGTCTGTGAGGTAACCATGAAACCGACATCCATCGAAGCCCGTCGATGGCTGTTTCCCGGTGCCCTGTCGGCCATTCTGGCCGGCAGTGGTCTCTGGTACGGCCTTACCGATACAGCCCCGACAGAAGCCAGCAGGGCGGCGTCAAAGCCAACGCAATCCGTCAATCTGGATGGCTCAACAAGGTCTTCGCAGAAGTCCGGCGGGCAACTGGTCATAGAAAACGTCAGTCAGGCGTCTGAACCTGCCACGACGCCCGATTCACTCGGACCACAACCCTTTGCCGCCTCACTGTCCGGTACGGACATCGACGGTGCGCTGACCGCCGATAACAACGGTGAGCTTGTCATCAACCTCCGGGTCCGCGACTTCTTTGATTACTTCCTGAGCACAGTCGGCGAAGTCGCTCCGGAGACAGCCATCCAACAGATCGAGGCAATGGCCCGTACCCACTTGCCAGAGCCAGCCTCTTCCCAGGCACTGGCTTTGCTGGACGAATACCTTGCCTATAAGCAGGCATCCCTTCAGGTGATGCAAGCGCGCCTCGATCCTGCCCGGGCAGGCGAGCCGGCCTATCAGCTGGCTGCGCTGGGCGACGCCCTGGCACAACTGAAACAACTGCGATCTGCCACGTTCAGCTCCGAGGCGCACCAGGCCTTCTTCGGGCTCGAAGAGGCCTACAGCGAATACACCCTGGCGACCCTTGCCATTCAGCAACGCGCGGATCTCAGTGAACAGGGCAAACAGGCGCTCGTCCAATGGCACCGCAACCAGTTGCCGGAGCAACTGAGAACGACCGAACAACACCTGCATGCCAGCAGCCAACAGCAACAGGCCCGAACCGCTGCCATCGAATCGGCCTCGTCGCCCGAGGAAGCCGGACGGCAGCTGGCAGAGCTGGGTGTGAACCAGGACGGCGTCGAGAGCGTCGTGAATTACCTGAAACAGCGGGAGCATTTTGACCAGCGTTTCCAGGACTTCCGGGAAGCGATGGACCAGGCAGACTCATCAGGATTGGCAGAGGCCGATCTGGAGAAGCAGCGTCAGGCGTTGCTGGAGCGACATTTCCCGCAGCAGCAGGACAGGACCTGGGCAAGGCTGAAAATGCTGGGCAGCGGCTGACCAGAATGTGCTCGGGTTCCCGAAGGCTTGGGCCGTGCCAGATACAATCCAGATACCTACGCGATACTGGACACGGCCATGACGACCGAACAGATCGAACAGCAGCAGGCCGCAGGGTTCCGCAACCTGCGTTTCACGCCAGACCTCGAAGAGGCCTACCGGCAATCAAGGGCCGGCCTGATCCGGCAGCGGGCCCGGCCAGTCTCGATCGCCGGGCTGATCCTTTTTCTGATCTACGCCGTGATGGATGCGCTAACCCTCCCGCCGGAGCTGGCAAAGACCACGGTATCCATACGGCTCGCCATCACCTGCCCGGTGATCGCCGCAGTTGTCTGGCTCGCCTACCGTCAGGCTCCCTCCGACAGGAACTTCGAGCGCATCTACACCCTGGCCTATCTGGTGGGTGGGCTGAGCGTGGTGGCAATCATCGCTGCCGCTCGGCAGGTTGGGTACCCATTGCCCTACGAGGGCATGATCCTGATGCTCATGTTCGGATACTTTGCCATGGGGCTGCCGTTTTTCAGCGCGTCCCTGGTGTCACTGGCACTGGTAATCAGCTACCTGATGATTGAGCTTCAGAGCGGCATGTCCGGCTCGGCCCTCGCCACCAATCTGTTCTTTCTGACCACGGCCAACATCATTGGCATGGTGGGCGCCTGGACCAGCGAGTACCGTCACCGTGCACACTTCCTGGATCGTCAACTACTGGATCGACTGCATCAGGCAGCCCGGGATGAAAGCCGACGAAAAACCGAACTGATCACCGCCGCCAGCCATGACCTTCGCCAGCCCCTGAACGTGATCGACATTACGCTGGAGAACCTTTCGCCTGGCCAGGACGGCTCCACAACCCGGCAGTTGAAGGATATGGTCCGACACCTTCGCCGCCTTCTCGGCACCGTCTTTGACAGCGCCAGACTGAATGAAGGCATGGTGCAGGCTGATATCCGGCCCACCCCACTGGCGCCGATTTTCCGGGACCTGAGGGATCTGATGGCTGATTCATCGGGCAACAGTGAGGTGACCGTGAAAATTGACTACAGCGCTGACGACTTCGCGGTCATGGCCGATCCATCCCTACTGTCCCGGGTGCTCCAGAATCTGCTGTTCAATGCACTGCAACACAGCGGAGGCAATGGAATTAACCTGTCCGCACGCCACGTGGATACGCATGTTCTGCTGGAGGTGTCGGATAACGGAACCGGCGTGCCCCCCGAGCTGAACGATTCCCTGTTCTCACCCTACGTCAGGGGCCTGGGCCAGACAGATTACCCCGGCCTGGGCCTGGGCCTGACCATCGTAAAGGAATTCGTTGGGCTGATGGGGGGAACCTGTGGCGTCGAAACAGAGCCGGGACGGGGGTCGATGTTTTGGGTGCGGCTACCGGCGGCCCTCACAGCCACCCCCGTGCACGAGCCAGATTCACACACTCCGTCCGGTTGTGAACACCAAGCTGGGTAAAGATGGCCTTGAGATGGGTTTTCACCGTGTGTTCGGTCAGATTCAGACTCTGGCAGATGCGCTTGTTGGGAAAGCCCTGAGCCAGTAGCAGCAGGACATCCATTTGCCGCGGTGTTAACGCCAGATCCCGAGCCACCGGTTGAACATCGCCCGGGAAGTACCCTTCACCACGGGTCACAGACCGAACCATACTCACCAGAGCCGACCTTCCGGCGGATTTCGCCAGAAAACCACTGGCACCGGCTGCCCTTGCTGCCCGCACCGTCGCCTCATCTTCACTACTTGAAATGATCACCACCGGAGGTGGGTCCCGGTGAACTGCCAGCCTCGGTAACAAGGCCAGCCCCGTTTCGCCCTGGAGTGCAATATCAAGCAGGATAAGCTGAAAATCATCCTGGCGGGCCAGGAGACTTGAGGCAACCTCGACGGTACTCGTGGTGATAACCTCTCTGGCAAGCTCCTCCTGCCGGATAAGTCCCGCCAACCCCTGGGAGAAGAGCGCGTGATCGTCAACCAGCAACACCTTTTTCAGGGGAAGCGACTGAGTGGGACAAACAACAGCCTGCCCCGTTTCTGATGTGATGGCATCCATGAATGTGCCTCTGCCCGCAGTGTTTATTTTTGTTACGGCGGATGCATCACTATAGGCGAGCCCGGCCTTGTTCTCCGCGGACTGCTTAACACTTTTTTACAGACTCCTCCCAGGACCCGCATGGCGCGCGGTCGATGAAACACAGTTGTCATATTTCTGAAGCATCCTTCTCGGTTCCCAACCACCTGTCTGGTAAAGGTTTTTATCAAGATGCCGCGATTCACACGGATGACTTCAAAACTCACGGGGCTGCTGCTACCAACGATTATGGCGTTCCAGGCCCAGGCCTATGATCTGGAAATTCACGGCTCCAACACCATTGGCGCGACCCTGGCGCCCATGCTGGTTACCGGCTACCTGGAAGAGCACGGCGGCGGGCAGGTTACGTCCAGGGGCACGGGCGTGGAAAACGAAAAGATTCTGCGAGCACCGGTGAACAACAGGACGGCCGAAGTGCTGGTGGCAGCCCACGGATCAAGCACCGGCTTTAAGGCGCTGGCCGCCGGCAAAGCGGACATCTGGGCCTCTTCCCGCCCGGTAAAACCGCAGGAAGCGGAACAGTTTCGCGCCCGGGCGGACCTCACTGCGCCAGAGAGCGAGCACGTCATTGCCATCGATGGACTGGCGATTCTGGTTCATCCGTCCAATCCCGTCAGCACAATGAGTATCGAGACCCTGGGCCGGGTATTCTCCGGCCAGATCCGGAACTGGTCAGAGCTGGGTGGCCCGGAGCGCCCGATTCACCTCTACGCCAGGGATGACCGTTCCGGGACCTGGGACACCTTCAAATCCCTGGTACTGGGGAAAGCGTTCGAACTGGACAACAACGCCAGGCGCTACGAATCCAACGACCAGCTATCCGATGACGTCAGTCGGGATCCCTCCGGCATCGGCTTCTCCGGCCTGGCTTCGGTTCGAGACAGCAAACTGCTGGCCATCTCGGAAGGCAACGCCTCTGCCTTGCGCCCCAACCAGCTCACCGTCGCCAGCGAGGACTACCCGCTGTCACGTCGATTGTACATGTACACGCCGGGAAGTGATGTCCCACCGCATTCCGCCGGCCTGATCGGATTCGCCCTCGGCCAGCAGGGGCAGGCACTGGTGGCCGAATCCGGGTTCATTTCACAGAACCCCATCGCGGTGAAGCCGGAGTTCGACGACTCGACACCCGAAAGCTTTCGCCGACTGACCGGTAACTACCACCGCCTGACGGTCAATTTCCGCTTCTCCGAAGGCCGAACCAAGCTCGATAACAAGGCGCGCCGCGACCTGCTGCGGATTCAGCAGTACCTGCTCCAGAACGGCCGATCCTCTGACGACCTGTTATTGATCGGGTTCGCCGACACCCAGAGCCACGAGCTTCGAGCCCAGATGATCTCCGAGCTTCGCGCGCTGTCGGTCCGCAAGGCTTTACAGGAAGTGAACGTGCCGGAGGTTGCCTACACCGGGTATGGCCAGTACATGCCGGTGGGCGGCAGCGGCAGCCCGCGCAATGGCCGTGTTGAAGTCTGGATCAAATCCCGCTAGCGACCAAAGTCTGACGCCAAACTGCGGCAATCACCTATCCGCCACGAGATCACAGATATGTTTGGGTTTTCTATACTGACGGGGTCACTTCCAACCAACAGACAGGGACAATGGACATACAAAACGACCACCGTTACGCGATCAACCTGAACGTCAGGGGCATTCAGCCCTCGGCCACCCTTCGCATCAACGAGCTGAGCAATCAGCTCAAATCCGAGGGTAAGGACATTATCAAACTCGGGCTGGGGCAATCCCCGTTCCCGGTTCCCGATCGCGTGGTGGAGGCGCTGAAAGAGCACGCCCACGAAAAGGACTATCTGCCGGTCAAGGGCCTCAAGGGCCTGCGCGAAGCCATTGCCGGCTATATCAACCGCAGCGAGCGCATGCATTGTACCTGGGAGGATGTTCTGATCGGCCCGGGTTCGAAGGAACTGCTGTTCATGTTGCAGCTGGCGTACTACGGCGATCTCCTGATCCCGCGCCCGAGCTGGGTTTCCTATGCCCCGCAGGCCCGGATAATTGGCCGTTCCGTGCACTGGCTGCCGACCCATGCCGAAAACAACTGGCAGCTCACCGCTGAGGAGCTGGATATCATCTGTCGCGATGACCCCTCGCGGCCCCGGATTCTTATCCTGAACTATCCGTCCAACCCGACTGGCTGTACCTACACCGACGACCAGTTGCTGGCCATCGCCAACGTGGCCCGCAAGTACAAGCTGATCCTTCTGTCGGACGAAATCTACGGTGAAGTGCATTTTGAAGGCAAACACAAATCCATCGCCCGTTATTACCCGGAAGGCACCATCATCAGCACCGGTCTGAGCAAGTGGGCGGGTGCCGGTGGCTGGCGCCTGGGCACATTCATCTTCCCCAAGGAGCTCCGGCCACTGCAGGACGCCATGGCGATCATCGCCAGCGAAACCTACACCGCCACCAGCGCCCCCATCCAGCATGCGGCCATCGCTGCATTCAACGGGGGTGACGACATGGAGGAGTACCTGAAGCAATCCCGCCGTGTGTTGAAGGTTGTGGGCGAGTACATGCATCGCCGCCTGACCGAGATGGGCGCCGTGGTCCAGAAACCGGAAGGTGCGTTCTACCTGTTCCCCGACTTCTCCGGGTTCCGGGAGCAACTGGCCAGGAAAGACATCAAGACCAGCCAGGCCTTCTGCCAGGCGCTGCTGGAAAACACCGGCGTCGCCATCCTGCCCGCCAGCGACTTCGGCTTCGTGCCGGATCACCTGGCCGCCCGCCTGGCCTTTGTCGACTTCGACGGCGCCGAATCGCTGCATCTGGCCGGCGGTGACTATGCCGACCAGGAACTGGGCGACGAGTTCGTCAAACAGGCATGTCCTCGGCTGGTCACCGCCATGGACAAGATGGAGCAGTGGCTGAACAGCCTCTGATTCTGCCGTGTTAGACTGGCGCCCTCACTCTCTTACGGGATACCAAACGGGGGCGCCATGTCTGATTCTGTTTCTCTGCTCGAGATTACCGACTTTGCCGAAAACCTGGCCCGGGAAGCCGGCGAACTGATTCGCCGCGAGCGGGACAGCAACGCCCTGCGCACCGACTACAAGCACCAGACCGAACTGGTCACTCATGCGGATGTGATGGCCGACGAATTCATCACCGGAGCCATCCGCAAACGCTTTCCCGATCATCGAATCCTCTCTGAAGAGACCATGCCCGACCTCAGCCAGGCCGAAGAGCTGGACACCCCCCTCTGGATCGTGGACCCCATCGACGGCACCGTGAACTATGCCTATGGCCATCCCCAGGTGGCAGTGTCCATAGCCTATGCCGAAAAAGGCCGCGTCCAGGCGGGCGTGGTGCATGCGCCCTTCCCCGGAGAAACCTTTCGGGCAACCCGCTCAGAAGGTGCGACGCTGAATGGTCGTCCCATCCGGCACAGTGGCGCCACGGTTCCCCGTGACTCCCTGTTCGCCACCGGTTTCCCCTACACCAAAGACAGCCTTGAACCGTTGGTCAAACGCCTGGACGCCATGATCCACCAGTGCCGCGACCTGCGCCGCATCGGTTCCGCGGCCCTGGATATCTGCTGGGTGGCCTGCGGCCGACTGGATATCTACTATGAAAACGTCAGCCCCTGGGACTTCGCCGCCGCCCGCCTGATCGCCCTGGAGGCTGGAGCTACAGCGGGGCATTTTAGTGAAGTGCCTGAGGGCTATCCTGCGGACCTGTGGGGCCGGGATATTCTGATTTCGGCACCGGCTGTCTGGGAGCCTGTTCGGTCAATTTTGCGGTCGGCCTCTGGACACGACTGATTGCGTTAGTGCTTGCCTTCAGAGTGTGTTCCCTAGCCTGAAACCTTTGGGGCAGGCACGGAATGGGAACCTTCTTCCCGGAACCGCTACGAGCACATCCATGTGCGCTTGGCGCCGGCCATCCATGGCCGTCGACATTCCGGGAAGAAGGTTCCCATCCCGTGCCGGCGGCGCTGTGGCGATAACGCGAAAACTGAAAAGAAAGCTTAGTAGGTCGGATTAGACGAAGTCGTAATCCGACTTAGTGAAAGCATCCCCAAAGTGTCGTGTTGGATTACGGCTTCGCCTAATCCAACCTACAGGCTATTTTGATAACACGAGAGATATCTCAAAGCTTGGAGAGGCGTTGTCGGGCGGGGCTTTTACGGAATGTCGGCGGCCAAGGATGGCCGACGCCAAGCGCACATGGATGTGCTCGTAGCGGTTCC
>Ga0207829_100768_pt1 | contig 11004 bp, 9 predicted proteins | sample TtaePargueraPR_4_FD_187738 | JGI IMG/M metagenome (GOLD analysis project Ga0207829, IMG submission 187738) | Aerobic enrichment media microbial communities from Bioluminiscent Bay, La Parguera, Puerto Rico - Tt and P1 (SPAdes) | ecosystem: Environmental > Aquatic > Marine > Unclassified ... | reverse complement strand
TACCAACATTCGCTATTCCCTGAAGTACAGGGGGCTTACTTTTGAAAAATAAAAACACCTGATTTGAATATCAAGAAGTTAGAGATATGAATTTAAACTAGATCCGGTTTCCCGGACAACAATGATTCTTTTCGTGAAAATATATCTACCCAATCGGTAACAGTAAAGGTTAGGAAATAAGGCGCATTTTGGTCTTCAATGAAATAATTGTCTGCAGGCATTTTTGTTTAAAGGTACATATTTCCTTGTGTCGATACAATCGACGGTGAGTTAGCCCCTCGTTGCAAACGAGGGGCAGGCCGGAGTCGAATGTGTTTCCTCCTTTCGAATAGCTATTGAAGCGCGTAAACCTTAACGGATTGCATGGCTATGTAGCACGAACGTTTCCCCTCCTCCAAGGAGGGGGGTACCGCGTTTACGGGGGTGGGGTGGTAGATGAAAATATTATAAATGGTCACCACCTCGACCTTTTACTCCTTTGTCGCAAAAGCCCACTCCTCCTCAAAGGAGGAGAAATTTCTTATTTCATTCATGACTTGAGCATAAAATCAAGCCAGAAGCACGAATGTTTCCCCTCCTCTCAGGTGGGGTGGCAGCGATGCAACATTTGCAATGGAATACCAGAAACGAATTCGCTGACGGGGTGGTTGGATTTACTTACCATCCCCAAAAATTACTACATTTAAACGCTGTTTAATCATAATATTCATAAATCCGTTCGTATGACAAACCAAAAATCGGCCCTTACGCTATTGTTGTTGTTTCTTTTTTGTTTTCCGGCATTGGCACAAAATCCGTATTTCCCCAAAACGCTTGATATGCAACAACGAGCCGAAGTGGTTGATGCCTGGCTCGAAGAACGCGTGGAAACCGTATTGCCCGAAGTAATGCGCCGGGCCGGTGTTGATATGTGGCTGGTAATGGCCCGCGAATACAACGAAGATCCGGTGATAAAAACACTGTTGCCCGCCACCTGGCAATCGGCCCGCCGAACCACCATGTTAATCGCCTACGATCCGGGCGACGGAAAGCCGCTGGAAACCTTTGGTGTGTCGCGCTACGACACCGGTAATACTTTTAAAACCATCTGGAACAAAGAAGAGCAGCCCGATCAGTGGAAAGCACTGGCGGAGATCATCGCCGCCAAAGATCCGGCAAAAATAGGCATCAACAAATCGGAGACTTTTGCCCTGGCCGACGGACTGTCATCCACACTGTACGACAAGCTGATGGAGGTGCTGCCCGGCAACTACCGCTCGCGGGTGGTAAGTGCCGAAAACGTGGCCATTGGATGGCTCGAAACCCGTACTCCCTCCGAAATGATCGTTTACCCCAATATTGTACGCATGGCCCACCAGATTATTGCCAAAGGATTTTCTGAAAAAGTCATTCAGCCGGGTGTTACCACTACCAACGATGTGGTGTGGTGGTACCGTAATCGCATTCGCGAACTGGGGTTTACCGCCTGGTTTCATCCCTCGGTGGAAATTCAGCGTGCCGACACCAAAAAGTTCGATCATTTGCAGGCTTTCTCCGAAAATCCCGACGAGCAGGTAATTCTGCCGGGCGATCTTTTACATGTCGATTTTGGCATTACCTATCTGCGCCTGAATACCGACACGCAGCAACATGCTTATGTGCTTCAGCCGGGCGAAACTACTGCACCCCCTTATCTGAAGGCCGCCTTTAAAACCGCCAACCGCGTGCAGGATATTTTTACCTCCTACTTTAAAGCCGGTTTATCGGGTAACGACATACTAAAAGCCGCGCTCGCACAATGTAAGGCCGAGGGTTTAAAAGCAAGTATTTATACCCATCCGCTGGGTTTTCACGGGCATGCTGCCGGGCCAACCATTGGGTTGTGGGATCAGCAGGACGGCGTTCCCGGGGCCGGCGACTACCCGCTTTATGCCAATACCGCTTATGCCATTGAGCTAAACGCTGCGGTAACCATCAGCGAGTGGAACAAGGAGATTCGTATTATGCTCGAAGAAGATGCCTTTTTCGATGGCGATACCGTACGTTATATCGATGGACGCCAAACCGAACTGCTGACCATTCCGCGGGCGCTGCCGGGTGTGGAGTGAGTTGGTGAATCAGTTGCAAGACACAAGTTGCAAGTTTCAAGAATTTGGCAGAGGATGTTACCTATAGTCCGTTGACTGGAGATCTTTTTTTACGTTGTTTTGTGGTTTATGAAACACCGAATTATCATCGAATACCTTTATCGAGATGCTGCTAACTACAAACTTTATGACGAAGCAGAAATTATTAATCCCAAAAATCTATCACTTCAAGATTTTGAAAGATGGTTTAGAAGTAAACTAATCGATGGTTTGTATTTTGTCCCACACGAATTTGGTTTAACAAAGCCTCAGTTTCCTTTTTATAACGCGGATTTGGATCATGATTGGTGTGAATTTGTTATGTTAAGGGAAGAAAAGGAAGAATAGCTTATTATTTTATGTTCATTTCTATTAGTTTTATGGTTGATATTTTCAACATAAGCTAATGAACCGAGCATATTACTCAGATTCCATCACATCGTTTCTAAGGAAGTCATATACCCAAATATTGGGAGAGTTGGCAGACAATAATGAATTTGCTACTGAACAAGCTCAAAAAGATGCATGGAAATTTCAAATAGAATATTTACAAAATCTTTTAGTAGGGCATACTGGCTCAATTTATTTCGAGTATGCCATACCAAGGATGGGCAAGAGAATTGATGTTCTTCTGATTATTAAATCGATCATTTTTCTTGTTGAATTTAAAGTTGGAGAAAAGGAATATCCTGCATACGCCATCGATCAAGTATGGGATTATGCTTTGGACTTAAAAAACTTCCATGAAACTAGCCACGATAAAGTAATAGTTCCTATTTTACTTGCTACTAAAGCCAAACAATCTGATTTCTTCTTAACAACATCGAAACAAGGAGATAATCTTTTTGATCCGGTTAAATCAAATACTGAAAGTTTAAGTAGTATCATCGCTCATGCTCTGCAGTTTCTTGATGGACATGCACAAATTAATACTGAGGATTGGGAAAACGGACGTTATCAACCAACTCCAACAATTATTGAAGCGGCAACATCGCTATACGCAAATCATTCAGTTGAAGATATTTCGAGGAGTGATGCCAGTGCAATTAATTTGAGTCAAACTTCGGATGAAGTTGCAGCGATTATAAAAAAGTCAAGGGATAATTCAGAAAAGGCAATTTGTTTTGTAACCGGAGTGCCCGGTGCAGGAAAAACTTTGGTCGGTCTCAATATTGCAACTACCCATTTCGACAAAGACAGCGAATTGTATAGTGTTTTTCTTTCAGGTAATGGGCCTTTGGTAAAAATATTACAAGAAGCTTTGGCGCGAGATAAAGTTAAAAGAGCAAAAGCAAAAGGAGAGAAGTTGACAAAAAAGGTTGCTAGCAGCGAAGTGCAAGCATTCATTCAAAATGTACATCATTTCAGAGATGAAGGATTACGCGACAGTAATCCTCCAATTGAACACGTTACCTTATTTGATGAAGCTCAACGCGCTTGGACTTTGGAGCAGACTACCAACTTTATGCGACAAAAGAAAGGCGTTCCCGATTTTAATAAGTCTGAACCTGAATTTCTTATTTCTTGTCTCGACCGGCACCCTGATTGGGCGGTGGTGGTGTGTTTAGTTGGTGGCGGACAAGAAATAAATACAGGAGAAGCTGGCATTTCTGAATGGATAGAAGCACTCGAGCGATCTTTTCCTGATTGGAACATTTACATGTCAACCAAGTTGACAGATAGTGAGTATAATGCCGAACAAATTCTTCAACGAATTGAGCATCGAGCTAACGTGTCGCATTCTGATTCGCTCCATCTTGCTGTTTCTATGCGATCGTTTCGAGCTGAGAATGTTTCGTTGTTGGTAAAACAAGTTCTGGATTTAGACAAAATCGGAGCACAATCAACGCTAACTGAATTAAATGAGAGGTATCCTATAGTATTAACTCGAAGCTTCAGTAAAGCAAAACAATGGCTAAAAGATAAAGCACGAGGTTCAGAACGATATGGCATTGTAGTTTCATCGCAAGCGCAACGTTTAAAACCTTATTGTATCGATGTAAAATCACCAATTGATCCGGTGCATTGGTTTTTAGATGAAAAGGACGATATCCGCTCTTCGTATTATTTAGAAGATGTTGCAACGGAGTTTCATGTGCAAGGCCTTGAACTCGATTGGGCATGTGTTGCATGGGACGGAGATTTTCGTTTCACAGAAGAAGGATGGGATTATAAATCATTTAAAGGAAGTAAATGGCAAAATATAAATAAAGCTGACCGGAAGCTGTATTTAAAAAATGCCTATCGAGTGCTGTTAACCCGCGCACGTCAAGGAATGGTGATTGTTGTACCTGAAGGCGATGTAGACGACCACACGAGGCTCCCTGAATTTTATGATGACACTTTTGATTATCTGAAATCGATTGGTTTCGAAATACTTTTTTAAATATATAATATCAAATCAATTATAATAGGATGGCAAAGTTTTTAACTACAAATGGGATCTCATATAGAATTGAAACTATAATTATGGATGCAAAAAAGGATTTGACATTAGTTTCTCCTTATTTGCAATTATCAAAAACATTTTACGAAAGACTAAAAGATGCTTCAAAAAGGAAGGTAAAGATTACTATCATTTATGGTAAAGATGATTTGAAACCAAATGAACGTAATTCTCTTGCAGAACTTGATAATGTAGAATTATTTTATTTCGAGAATTTGCATGCTAAATGTTATTTCAATGAAACAGAAATGGTAATTACCTCCATGAATATGTATGAATTCTCAGAGAAGAACAATAGAGAAATGGGCGTACATATCACAAAACGCAATGATATTGATCTATACGAAAAAGCATTTAGTGAGGCATCTTCAATCATTCAATCCTCGGAAATAATCCAATTAAATAAAACTAATCGACAGCTTAAAAAGAATACAACAAATCAGGCTTCGAGCACTGTGTCAAAAGAAGATAATAAACCCAAACGAGGATATTGTATTAGATGTGAAACTAGGATTCCATATGATATAGAGAAACCTTACTGCTGGGAATGTTTTGCTATATGGGCACAATTTGAGAATCCTGATTATGAAGAGAATGTTTGTCATAGTTGTGGCGAATTTGGTGAATCAACAATGGCGAAACCAGTCTGCTATAATTGTTATAAAAAGTACGAAAAGTAAGGTTGCTGTTATGGTTAATGGCATATTCTAATTTGAAAGAAAGTTATTAGGATGAAATCTATTCTCCAACATATCCTCACCCTAAACCAAGGCGGTACCAAATACGGTAAAGCACCTCATAAACCAGTTTTATTATTGGCAGTAATAGAGTCGTTTGAGAACCATGAGATTGTTGAGAACCGGATTGAAATATGCGAAGATTTGGTACAACGGTTTCGTGATATTTGGAGTATTCTTGTTAAAACGCAGCATGTTCCAACATTTTATTTACCATTTTATCATTTGCATAACGAAAAAAGCGATATCTGGAATTTGATACCTTATTTTGGGAAAGAGATTCCACTTACAAAGAGTCATTCAATTCGTAGTTATAGAGCATTAATCGAAACAGTTAACCATGCACAACTTTCTCCTGAATTGTATATCGCTTTTTCAGACCCGATAAAAAGAGAAGAGATAAAAGCAGCTATTCTTGAAAAATACTTTGGAATCCATCAAAGCACAGAATATTCAACAAGGGAAACTTATTCAGCAAAAATTAAGCAGCAAATTCTTTACGATCCTGAACAAAACTATGCTCGAATTGTAAAACAAACCATTAATGAGCAACCGAAAGAAGTTCGCGATGAATTTGTAGCTGCCCGAAGTGCCGTTTTCCGTAAGGCGATTCTGGAGGTTTACGAAAATCAATGTGCAATAACAGGTTTAAAAGTTGCGGATGCCAAAAACCGTTCACTGGTTGATGCCTGTCATATTACACCCTTCGCCGAAAGTTATAACGATTCAATAAGAAATGGCTTAGCATTGTCTCCTACTTTTCACCGTGCTTTCGACCGTGGCCTGATTGCTATTTCCGATAAGTATAAAATTTTGGTTCATCCTAAATTAAAGGACTTTAATCCTGAATCAGGTATTAGACAATATGAAAACTCAGAAATTTTGCTTCCTGAAGAAAATCGATTTCATCCATCGGTGAAACACTTTCGAGAACATCGTTTAAAATTTGGATTCTAACTCAAAAACATTCCTCATCCCTTTGTTTATAGGCCTTTCCGCGCTTTTCATACTTTGGGTACAGGCCTTTTACCCAAGGGTAGAAGGACAATTACCAAGGGTATAATAGCTATTCCCTTGGGTAAAGGAGCAATTCCTTAGGTAACAGCTCTGCTACCCAAGGGTAAAATCATTATACCCAAGGGTAGAACGATAATTCCCTAAAGGATAATAGCTATTTCCTATGGGATAGGAGCAATTACTTAGGTAAAAACTATTGTACCCAAGGGTAGCGGCCTTATTACCAAGGGTAAAAGCATGATTACCGGAGTTCAGAAATAAATTTTAAGTGATTTTGTAAGCCGAAATCTGTCTTCAATTCGGGAGAAGAGAAGTTTTGTATAAAAAAGGTCCCGATTGCAAATCGGAACCAGCGTAAAATGAAAAACCGGAGCCGGCAAGCTCCTCCGGTTTTATCACATAAGTAGTTATTCCGTTACCGGAACTTTTTTTGAAGGTCGCCCGGTATTACGGAGTTTTTTTATCTCCAGTACCAGGTTGTCTTTCTTTCCCAGTAAACCGGTAATAAGGTCAACAGTGGCCGAACAATCGGTGTAAGCAACATCGAGGGTGTCGTTGGCCAGTTTAGTAGCATCTTTGGCTGCAGCCGCCGCTTCAAGCTGTTTACCCTCGGCGTCGTCGGCTGTTGCCAATTCAGTTTGTAACTGTGTGATCTTTGCTGTAGGGTCGAAACCCTTGTCGGTTAGAAGGCTTGAATTTTGTTGCAGGATCACGATTAACTGCGAAACAAAATCACGCTTCTTACTCTCGGTTAAATTTGCCATATTTAGGCGATTTAAAAATTTACAAATAGTTTTTAATTCGGGCCACCTGTTTGCTTGCCGGCGCAGGTGGCCTTTTTCGTATTCACGCCGGGATTCTATAATGGCGTGTACATGCTATCCCTGTAGCATGTGATCGTATCAGTGTTAAAATTTTTACGGTAGATTCAGAGGGTTCTGGGTTAACCGTGTTTTTTGGTTTTTAACGAGTATAAAATTATGGAAAATAGACTTGGTTGTCAATATGTTATGTAGCAGGGTAGATTGCTTCTCCCGATTCGTTTTACTCATCGGGATCGCAATGACAGGAATTAGAATAACACATCGCCGCGAACGGGAATGAACTATGCCGGGATGAACAAGTTTTTCGTCCGCGGCCTTAACTATGTTTATCATGAAGTCATTACGAGGGCTCCGTCAGCCGACGGAGACCGAAGTAATCTCTTCTGTCGCTCTTTTATAAAGCTAATTATTTGCGTTGCACGGTGTCGTTACAAACGACAAGATATTTACCCCTCGTTACAAACGAGGGGCAGGGAGGCAGGAAAGATTGCTTCTCTTCGTTCGCAATGACAAATATTAATAAGAATTCAACGCCGCGGACGGGAGTGAACTATGCCGGGATGAACAAGTTTTTCGTCCGCGGCCTTAACTATGTTTATCATGAAGTCATTACGAGGGATCCGTCAGCCGACGGAGACCGAAGTAATCTCTTCTGTCGCTCGTTTATAAAGCTAATCATTTGCGTTGCACGGTGTCGTTACAAACGACAAGATATTTACCCCTTCCCGAAAAATTCGGGACAGGCTGTTACAAACGAGGGGCAGGGAGGGTAATTCCACTTATGTTAAAGGTGTGTAGATCTTGCTTATCTCTGTCAGAAGTTAAACTGCAAATCCTATATCAGTAAACTTATTCCTCTATCTGATTTAATACATTGAACTTGGCCAATAGCCGACACACTACAAAAACCACCATCCTGTATGTTTTTTAGCCGTCGTGTTTAACGGGTAGGCCCAAAAGTGGTAAAACTAGGGGCTTAAACCAACAGGGCACCCATAAAAAAACCTTATCATTTATTTGATAAGGTTTTAAACTGATTAGAGCAGGTGGAAGCCAAGCCCTAAAAAGCAGGGCAAAAGTATTCTTTTCTGTCGCAATTCGGCTATACTCTGAAATAAAATTTTAATTCCCTGCTGAGTTCTCTCGTGCTGATCTGCAATTGGTGTTTTGTTTGTTAAAAACAAAAAAGTTGATGGCATCAATTCCGGGCCCTCCGATTTAGAAACGCTTTATCTGGCATTGTTTTGATCTTTTCTGTGCCTTAAAAATTTGCATTCAGGGTATACTTACTGTTAATTATCATCATCAATTACTCAGGCGAATTGTTTAAATTAGGGGGAAGAAAAATGGCGTTTATGCAACGAGCAGGTGAAATGTTTATACACAGAAGCTGATTAAAAGTCATGCGAGTTACCTACTATACTTTTGAAAACAAGCAATTTTAATAAGATGAAAGGAGCATGGTCTAAGAAACACAAAAGGGCATAAATAAATTATCATGCGAGTTCCACGGGTATGGTAGTAATAGACATTAACGAATGTCATAATTGTAAGAAATACAATGCATTAATTTAAATATATACAAGTGAAAAAACAAAAAGAGTTAAAGCTGAACCCCTTTCAACTAAATGTTTTGCTAAACGAGGAGGAGAAACAGGATTTTCAATTTTTGTTGGAGAATGGTGTGTATTGCAACAACTGCAAAGCTGTTTGCCCCAAAGGAGTGGTGGATTACACGGCGAGTCTCGACTATCTGAATGATATCCGCGTTGAAGGGCACTGTGCTGCATGCGGGCATAAGGTGGTGCGCCTAATGGAACTGGGCGAGGATCGGTCTTTTTTTGAAAAAGTGATGGAGTTCCGCCAATCGATTCAGAATTAAGCCGTCGGTTTCCGGGGTCGGCACATCTGCCCCGAAAAGATGGTAAACGTATTTTAGACTCAGCTCAATCTATTAGTTCTCTTCAAAGCTGCTACAAACAAGCCTTTCAGCGAATCCCTTATCTACCCCTGGTTTGCAACATCCTGTCCCGAATTTTTCGGGAAGGGGTTGGGGTTTCGGTCGATTGTATCGACAAAAGCGGATGTTGGCAAATAGCTTTACAAACTTTTTAAGACGTCGTTACAAACGACAAGATATTTACCCCTCGTTACAAACGAGGGGCAGGTGGAGAATTGAAAATCAGCGTAGCTAAATTTGGCCGGTAGTTAAATTGAAAATGAGAATTTAATTGGTAGTACGAAAAATTCCCCTCCTGCCAGGAGGGGGGTATCCGTCAGCCGACGGATGGGGTGGTGGTGATTGATATAATAACCTCAAATCATTAACTTTAAAGAAAAAATGAAACTCCACAATCGCAGGTTCTTCAAGCCAATCCGAAAACATTTGCGCAATCACGGTACAGCTGCCGAAGCAACTTTGTGGAAAATACTTCGGCAAAGTCAGGTTGGTGGTTATAAATTCAGACGACAGCATTCCATTGGAAAATATATCGTTGACTTTTTTTGCTTTGAGTTGATGTTGGCGATTGAATTGGATGGAGAGGTTCATGCCGATTTAAATAGTATTGCCAGGGATACCGAACGCGATGAGGAATTAAATAAATTGGGAATAACAGTATTGCGTTATGAAAATCGCTGGGTGTATGAATATCCGGAGGTTATAATACAAGATATTATTGATTTTGGAGAGAAAAGAAATAAGGTGAAGTAATTTCACCACCTCCCCCCTGATTCCACTGCGTTTCATCAGCGGTACTCCTCCTCGAAAGGAGGAGAAATGTTCGTAGGCCAATTCAATTTCCGGAATACCAATTAAGCCAATAGCACGAAAAATTCCCCTCATTAATCAAATATTCCGTTTTGTTTCTCCGTCAGCCGACGGAGGAAATTTCAGCGTAAGGCATTGGCGATGGCCGACAAAGGGGGGTCAGGAGGGGTGGCAGCGACACCTGATTGCCATGAAAATTTAATACCTTTTCGCTGACGGGTTGGTGTTTATTTCTACTTGGATTATTATTTTAAAACCACCACCTCACCAGCTGCGCTGGTCCCCTCCTCCTCACAGGAGGAGAATTGAAAATCAGCGTAGCTAAATTTGGCCGGTAGCAATATTGGAAATAAGTAGATAATTGGTAGCACGAAAAATTCCCCTCCTGCCAGGAGGGGGGTATCCGTCGACTGACGGATGGGGTGGTGGTGATTGATATAATAACCTCAAATCATTAACTTTAAAGAAAAAATAAAACTCCACAATCGCAGGTTCTTCAAGCCAATCCGAAAACATTTGCGCAATCACGGTACAGCTGCCGAAGCAACTTTGTGGAAAATACTTCGGCAAAGTCAGGTAGGTGGTTATAAATTCAGACGACAGCACTCCATTGGAAAATATATCGTTGACTTTTTTTGCTTTGAGTTGATGTTGGCGATTGAATTGGATGGAGAGGTTCATGCCGATTTAAATAGTATTGCCAGGGATACCGAACGCGATTAGGAATTAAATAAATTGGGAATAACAGTATTGCGTTATGAAAATCGCTGGGTGTATGAATATCCGGAGCTTATTAAACAAGACATCATTGATTTTGGGAAGAAAAGAGAAATGCAGGAGTAATTTCACCACCTCCCCACTGATTCCACTGCGTTTCATCAGCGGTACTCCTCCTCGAAAGGAGGAGAAACGTTCGTATTTCAATTTAAAATCTGGACTTGCAACCCGGCCTGTAGCACGAAAAATTCCCCTCCTGCCACCTTAGATTTGAGGTATTAATTCCCAATGAAATAGAATGGATTAATTTTGAGTATAAACCATAAACATTAAAAAAGAAAGGAAACCAGACAGTAAACTATCTCCTGGGGTAAGCAACAAACTTATC
>Ga0207829_100732_pt1 | contig 11517 bp, 9 predicted proteins | sample TtaePargueraPR_4_FD_187738 | JGI IMG/M metagenome (GOLD analysis project Ga0207829, IMG submission 187738) | Aerobic enrichment media microbial communities from Bioluminiscent Bay, La Parguera, Puerto Rico - Tt and P1 (SPAdes) | ecosystem: Environmental > Aquatic > Marine > Unclassified ... | reverse complement strand
AAAAGGTACTGCGTTAAAATCCAAGTATTTTAAGTTGTTTTTACGGCATATTCAGGATTAAACTCTGTTTCATTTTTCCAAAGTGTGTAAATCAAGACTAAAAGCTTTCTGGCCACTGCGGTTACTGCTATTTTTTTCGCCGGTTTCTTTTGACTTAGGCGATTGTAAAAGGTCTTCAAGTGAGGGTTGTGCTGTGTTGCACAAAGAGCTGGCATATACAGAGCCTGACGTATATAGCTGTTTCCTTTTTTACTAATCCTAGTTTTACCCTGTTTAGTTCCCGATTGATTATGCTGTACGTCTAAGCCGCAATAACTCGCCAGCTGCTTGGCATTTTTAACTAAAGCAAAGGCATTAGTTTCGCCAAGCACGCAGATTATAGTCATAAAACTTACACCTGGAATAGTTTCAAGACGTTCTACCTGGTCAGCTAAAAAGCTGTCGTTCATGACCAAAACCCTTAGTTCTGCCTCTACTTCTACACACTGACCCTCCAATAGCCTAATTTCCTTTTTCAGGCGTTTTACAATAGAAGCTGGGCACAGGTAGGAGGAGCTTTTAGCGTGTAATTGATTTTTTGTGACGTTTAATTTTCTCTTTATATCTCTGTATTCTCGGGTTAGCAACTTCACCTCTCTCATTGCTTTTGAAGGAACATGCCATGGGTCAAGAGCTCTCTCTAACCCCATCCTTGCTAGGACTCTTGCATCAACTCCATCTGTTTTAGTCTTTATGTTATGACTCTTTGCAAAGAAGTTCACCTTGTTAGGTAATACCACAGAAAGCGCTAAGCCTTGGTCATGAAGCCAATAGGCTAGATGCTCGTAGTAAACACCTGTGGCTTCCATCACATAAAGGACCTCGTTGTTTGTGTTCTGCCTTACCCAGGATAATAGATCCTTAAAGCCTTGGGGATCGTTTTTAAACTTCTTCTCACCCATGAAGATCTGCTCATCCGATTTCATTGATAAACCAAGACAGCATTCCAATAAATCCTTTGAAACATCAATTCCCAGACAATCTTTTGTTACTTTCATAATACAATTGTTTTAAAGAAGGCAGAAAGCTTCTTGTAATCTATACTCGTATTTACACGGGATGCCTATAGCTCCCTAAGTACTGCTCAGATTTTGAGAAGCAAAGAGAATGGGGCAGATTACTTTTTACGGTATATCACCAAGACTACCTTATCCAAAAACTGTCTCCCATTCTCGCTGCCATTACTCTCCAAGAAACTCAATTATTCGCTAACGTACGAGTATCCAAAAAATCAAGGCTTGCCTTTCTTCCTTGACCACAGGCGCTTTCTTGCTTGTAAAAACCAAACTCGCTGCGCTCAAACAGCGGTTTTTACTTAACGCGCGAAAGCTGGTGGCCTACGGGGCAAAAGGCTATGCCGGTCCCGACTTCGAGAGTGTTCTTTAGCAGAATGAGAAATCTTTCACGCATACTAGTTTGGTAGTACTAATTTTATTTTCAGATGGATGCTTACAGGGGACGGGGACGGCATCTATTTGGGAACAAAAAAGCTGAAATAGGCGATTTAGCGAGTTGGGAAGCGACGAAGGAGCTCGCCCACCGAGCTTGAGCCTATGAAGCTTTTGCAGTGAGCAAATAGCAGCCTTGATTTTTTTTGTAACTTTTTTTGATCAAGCAAAAAAAGTGGTTAATGCCTCCCGTGGCTTCGCACGGGACAGGCGCCCGGCGAGGGCTATGAAGAATATTGACTTATCGATAATCACTAATCCGAAGACCAATCCAAAAAAGAAAAAGGAAAAACTCGAACTTTACCCCATGATCCCTCACTTCCAAAACACCATCCTAGGAGCTACCGGAGCGCAAAGCATCCTCTCGCAAGAGAGTCTGCAGGAATTGTGGAGTGGCTACGGGCAAATTCAGCGATTGGTACTAGGGGGTGGCAAAGTGCCCAGTGTAATTATTAAACACATTAAACTTCAGGATGGCAAAACGCATCCGAGGGGATGGAGCGGTGCTTTGGGCCATCAGCGCAAGCTAAGGTCCTATGCGGTGGAGCGTTATTGGTACCAACATTATGCGGCAAAATCCAAGGCGCGACTACCACTATGCTTCGCCAGTGAACAGCGGGGCCAAGAAATGCTTTTGGTTTTAGAAGACCTCGATGCGGCAGGTTACCCTTTGCGAAAGATCGGCCTTAATTGGAAAGAAATGGAGGCTTGCATCGCTTGGTTGGCCCATTTTCACGCTAGTTTTATGGGGGAAAAGGCCGAGGGGCTTTGGGAAACAGGTACCTATTGGCATTTGGATACCCGACCGCAAGAACTGAATGCACTTAAAGATCAAAAATTGCAGGCAGCGGCAGCGGCCATCGACGCCAAGCTCAAAGCCGCGCGATACCAAACCTTGGTGCATGGCGATGCCAAATTGGCCAATTTTTGCTTTGCTAAGGATGGAGCAGTGGCGGCGGTTGACTTCCAATATGTGGGAGGCGGTTGCGGCATGAAAGACCTGGCCTATTTTGTGGGCTCTTGCTTGGATGAGGAGGATTGTGAAGACCTGGAAGAGCGCATTCTAGACGTCTATTTCCAATATTTGCAGGCGGCACTACCAAGCAAGAAGCCTGCCCTGGAAGCCGAGTGGCGAGCATTATACCCCTTCGCTTGGGCCGATTTCCACCGTTTTCTCAAAGGCTGGAGTCCGGGTCACTGGAAGATTAACAGCTACAGCGAAAAAATTACTGCGCAGGTGCTAAAAAGCTTATCCGATGAATTTTAATAGCCTAGCCCAAGAAGCCATTAAAGCCGCCCAGGCGGCGGGAGCCATTATCCAAGCGGCGGCCGAAAAGCCTATTGCAGTAGAAGCCAAAGCGGGGGGCAGCTCCTATGCCTCTCAGGTGGTAACCGCGGTGGATAAGGCGGCAGAAGCAGCTATTATTAAACAATTAGAGGGGAGCATAAAAACGTATGACTTAGGCCTGCTTGCCGAAGAACAAAGTGACGATGCCAGTCGCTTCGAGAAAGATTATTTCTGGTGCATCGACCCCTTGGATGGGACCTTGGCTTTTATCGAAGGTCGACCTGATTACGCGGTTTCCATTGCCCTGGTCTCTAAAAAGGGTGAGGCTCAAATTGGGATTATCTATGACCCTAACCGCGACATTCTCTTCCATGCGATTCGCCAAGAAGGGGCTTATCGAAATGGAGAAAAATGGACATTGCAAGACCCCAATAGCGAGCTCACCTATGTAAGCGACCATCCGATAGAGCAATCAGTCGGCGCGGAAAAGATCCCTACCATAATCGCCCAAAAGCAAGCAGAGTTGGGTCTTTCAGAAACTCAGGTTCTTAGTGGCGGCGGACTAGTAATAAACGCCATGCGGGTAGCGGAAAACCACCCGGCCTTTATGCTCAAATTCCCCAAAGAAAAACCCGGCTGTGGTAGCGTCTGGGACTATGCCGCCAGTGCTTGTATTTGCTCCGAGCTAGGTATCAAAGTTCATACCTATGCCGGCACTCCCCTTCACCTCAACCCAAAAGGCACGACCTTCATGAATGAGGGCGGGATGTTTTATTCGAGCTTTTGATTTTTATCTCTTTGGCAGAGGGGCCTTTTCCGTTTGGGAACAAAAGTTTCTTTTTCCCTTTTTTTTTCTTGATTTAGTCTTCGGATTGGTAAACCGAAGATCTTTCTTAATACTTTATTGCCCTATGCCCGAACGAGCTTTCTTCTCTTTCTTTTTAAGATCTGCCTCCATTCAGTATTGCTAGACCACCTCTTTTCTTCCCGCTTTTTTTACAAACGAAATTTAATCTTTTAAAGGAGTTTGTGAGCTCATCGCTGCGCTCTTCGGTTGCTTGATCAAAAAAAGCTCCAACCGAGCAAAGCGAGCTCAGCCATTCCAATAAAAAATGTAATGTGCCATGGCTAAAAAAAATCAAGGCTGGCCTTTTTCCCTTGCCTGCAGGCGCTTGTTCGCTGGTAAAAAACGAACTCGGCCCGGTAAACCTGGGCCTCAAACAGCGTTTTTTACTTAACGCTCTCAAGCTGGCAGCCTACGGGTCAAAAGGCATGCCGGTCCCGACTTCGATGATAGTTCTAGAACAATGGAAAATCTTTCACGCAAACTAGTTTGGTACCACAGATTTTGTTTTCAGATAAATGCCTGCGGGTGACAGGGGCCCAGGCGCAGCCTTAGGTGGCCGCCTAGTTTTAAACTATGCATCACTAATCTGCAGTATCTTCAGCTACTTCGCTAATATCAATGGAAACACATAGCATAGGGCGGTCCACGGTGCCGACCACAGGGAGGCAAAGGCCTTGTCTGGGCTTGATTTTTTTGGTTCTTTTTGCATCAAGGCAAAAACGAACAAGAAAAGCCCTCCCGTGGCTTCGCACGGGACAGGCGCCCGGCTTGAGGGCATCAAAATCTTATGTATTAAGATAATAACTAATCCGAAGGATAAATCAATAAAGAAAAAAGGACCCGTCCCGTAAAGGGAAACTCACTCTACAAGCACTTTTTCCCGCATGCAATATCCCTCTACCTCTACCTCCAAAACATAAAGCCCCTGCGGTACCGACCGCAAATCCATTCGCATTAGCGAAGCGCCCTCCTGCGCAAGCACCACTCTACCATTAAGGTCAAGCAGTCGAAGGGCTTCCGGATTTAAACCCGGAGCTAATTCAATTTGTAAAAAATCACCGGCGGGGTTAGGATATACCTTTAGCGATTGAGCCGCTACCGATTGATGTCCCAAGTCGCTTTCGAATAAAAAGCAATACGAGGTATCTACACAGCCATTCTGACTAATAATTACCGCATAATATTGATCGCTACTGCGACCAGAAGGGACGGTCAGCACACTATCCGTTTCCCCGACTAAAGGCTGATTGCTAAGGCAATCGATCCACTGAAAAGTGGCATTCTGCGCCGTGGCCTGCAAGCCATTCGGGCTGCGCAGGACTGTAGTATCTACCCCTTGTATACTGATAGCTTGAACCACCGTACTATCGCAACCAAAAATACTACTCAGGGTGTCGGTGTACCAACCCGATTGATACACGGTTTGTCCGCCTAAAGTGATCGTAGAATCACAAGCCTGCACCGCTATCGTATCGCGCAGCGCCGGTCTAAAGGCTAAATGTAAGGTATAGGCCGTATCGCAACCCAAAGCAGGAGAAACGGTGTCTAGATAAGTCCCCGCCTGAGCATAATATTGCCCACGATACCACAAACCATCTCCCGCACAAAGGGTGTCATTACGCACCACGCTTTGCAGGCTGCAGCCTAATTCATAAAAATAAATAGAGCCTGCATTATTTAATGGGTTCTGATTACTGGAATCATGATCATCGCCCGGCACCCCTACTAATAGGTGATCACCCGCCAGAGCCACATTACCAAAATTATCATAAGCGCTTTGGGGGTTCGCCCGATCTCCAGCTACTACCAACTCCGAAAAGTTAAAGCTATCGCTATTGGCATCGTAATCGAAAATTGCTACCGAACCGGCCTCGGTAACGATGGTACTGCTGGTCGGACTCCGATCATCGCGGGGACTAGCTACCGCTAAACGTTGTCCATCAAAATGAAAACTCTGCGAGAAAATATCGCGTGAGATGGAATTGGGCTTATCTATCCTTTGCTTAACGGACCAGCTATTACTGGGACCAAAGTCTAAATAAAACAAACGTCCACTTATCGTAAACCAAGGCGTACTAGGGACATAACCATGAAAATAAGAAGGTGAAGAACGCAATAGATTGTTTCCTATCCATTGATAGCCAAATGCTCCGCCGTCAAAAAGACTGTCTCGGATATGCATGGACTCATTCCAATTTCCTTGACTATCCAAATCAAAAATGTAATCCGCTCCGGTATAGGAAATAGCGTTAGAACCATAAGTACCACTCTCCTGAGTAGTAGACACCGCAATGCGACTGCCCTTCACCGCCACCGCCATACCAAAATAAGCATAAGCCTGATGCGCGGAAGCACTCAGTTTATCTTGTAAAACCCAGCTTCCATTAAGGTATTCATACACATAAGCGGCACCGGCATAATCCAAGCTATCACTGTAAAGGCTATCCGTTTTATTACCGATTGCCCCTACCACTAAAGTTGTGCCATCCATGCCCAAGGAAACACCAAAACTGGCATCATGAGAAGTATCGGGAGAACTAAAACGGGTATCAAAAGTCCAACGGTTATTGCGTAATTTAAAAACATGTACTGCCCCATTTCGAATGCCGCCAATATCATCACCGGGTGCCCCAACAATAAGAGTACTATCCTCTACCGCTAGACTCATCCCGAAATCGGCCATGTTAAATCTAGGTACACCTTGTAGGCTTTGCGCATATTGATAATATCCGGAAGAATCCTTTTGGTAGACATCTACTCGGCCTGCTTCCAAACCGGCCCAAGCGACTCCATTGGTATCCTTACTCGCATCCGGTACCCCTACAAAAGCGTAGTCACCCTCTAAGGCCACACTAGTTCCTTTTGCCGCTAATGCCTCTCTAAAGGGTTCGCTTATTTTATTCTGAAATAAATAGGATTGCGCATCAATCGAAATAGCCCCTAAGGCCATGGCTAAGCAGAGTAGAGTTCGCATAGGGTTTAGATTTGCCACTAATATAAGAAAAGAGGAGGAGGCTCGTCCCGCTTAAGGACACCCCCACCTCTGCTATTTTTCCTACCTTCCCCGCTCAAAATTCTGCTATGAAAAATCTACTCGCGCTGCTGCTTCTTAGCCTTGCTCTATCCTGTCCACACCTAAAGGCCCAACAATTCGAATTCGGATACACTTTCGGTAATCATTATGCAGAAGCTTCCTGGGCGATACATACCGATGCCCAGAACAACACCTTTGTTACCTCCGATTTTAAGGGAACCATAGACTTTGACCCCGATTCAAACCAAACCAAAATAGATTCGGCCGACAATGGTAGTGTGGCCATTCAGAAATTTAATGCGAACGGACAATTACTTTGGCAAAAATCCTTTGGTCACAAAGCCGCCTATGGCACCCATGGTTTGGCTTGGTGCCAAGACATTACCACCGATCCTCAAGGCAATATTTACCTCTGCGGACAATTCAACGGACCAGTGGATTTTAATCCGGGTCCCGGTGAAGATACCCTCATAGCCCAAGTGGGCACCGATGGCTTCGTGCTAAAACTCGACAGCCTAGGAAATTTCATTTGGGTACGCGATTTCGCAGGGGGAGTTTACATAAACCCTTACCGTATCAGGGTCAACCATTTAGGCACAGTGCAAGTAGCCGGGGAGCATAAAGGCGACATTAATTTTGCCCCGAGTCAGGGTACTATGTTCACCCATTCCCCCGCTTTTAGCTGGGAAACTTCCGCTTTTGCAGTAGCTATCACGAGCTTGGGCACCGTTATTTGGGGCCATTCCATCGGTTCCAACCCCCAGAGTAGCACTAAAATGCGCTTAAGAGATATGGAAGTCGACACCGCCGGCAATGTAATCCTGGCGGGAGAATATGATTCTCGGGTAGACCTCGACCCCGGACCCGGAACCTTCCTTTCCCAAGGAAATGGTAGAGACGATGGCGACCTCTTTATCCTGAAACTAGATATCAACGGAAACTTTGTTTGGGCCGATACCCTTGGGCATGGCGACCACCACGACCTTCGAGACATCCACATTAAGCCCAATGGTCACATTCTGGCCTATGGGAATACCACTGCCAGCATCGATATGGATCCCGGTCCGGGCACGCATTGGTTACACCCCATTAGTGGCGATGCCTTTTTTGCGGAATACGATGCCGCTGGCCAATTCCATTCACTGCATACCTTAGCCAGCAGCCAGGCCTTCGTTAGGGCCAATCGCATTACCACCAACCAACAGGGCGATTACTTTATAAGTGGTCGCTATAACGGTAATCTGGATTTCGACATGAGTGCTAACCAGTTTTACCTTAGTACCACTTCGCTGCAAGAATACTTTATCTTAAAAACTGATGATCAGTTTAACTTTCAGTGGGCCCGGCCCTTTGGAAGTATAGATCTCAGGTTCAATGGTTTCAGTGCCGATAATAATGGGGGTGTTTACCTTAGTGGCTATATCGAGGACAGCGTGAACTTAGACTTCATCGGACAAAGTGCACCGCGGGTTCCTTCAGGAAATTCTGATTTCTTTTTTGCGAAACTGGGCCACTGTGCCCCTTATGAAAGAACCGACTCGGTGAATGTCTGCAAGGAATACCGCTGGATTAACAACACCACCTATACCGCCAGTAACAATTCGGCAAAGCTTACTTATATCGCCAATAATGGCTGCGACTCAATTATTCACCTCGATCTCCAGATCCGTAATGTGTCCGATACCACCATCAGCCTCAGCGGTGATAGCCTCGTTTCAAATGCCAGCAATGCGCAATACCAATGGCTTGATGTAAGTCAGAATTACGCCCCTATCCCCGGCGCTAACCAGCGTTCCTTTGGTCCGGGTGGCAACGGTCATTTCGCAGTCGCCTTATACGAAAACAACTGTACCGACACTTCCGAGACATACCTATTAACAAATTTCAACCTGAAAGAAGTGGACCCTGGCTCCATTCCCCAAATCTTCCCCAATCCAAGCTCCGGCCCAATATCCATCACCTTTAATCAGCCGCAAAAACAAGGCCGTATAGAGATTTATTCCTTAAGCGGTCAGCTGCTTAATCAATTCGAATTCCAAGCCCAGAAGGAAATACCAGTCCAGCTAAATGGCCCAGTGGGACTCTACCTTCTGCGCATTACCAATGAAAAGGATCAAAGCTTTACCCGAAAGATAAGCTTGTATTAGGAGCTTTTAAGGAAGGGGGATTCGTTTGGGAACGGAGGTCCCTTTTTGTTTTTCTTTCTTTTTCTTCGATTGGTCTTCGGATTACATAGTCTAAGATTTTTCTTTCTTCCTCATTGCCCTTTGCCCGGGCGGGGCTTCGATAGTGTTCTTTAGAAGAATGAGAAATCTTTCACGCATACTAGTTTGGTAGCACTAATTTTTTTTCAGATGGATACTTGCGGGGAACAGGGACGGCATCTATTTGCAAACAAAAAAGCTGAAAAAGGCGATTTAGCGAGTTGGGGAACGAGGCACGTAGTGACGAGATCCATGAGCTCCTTTGAAAATTATAATCTTGCGAATAACCGACGAAGGAGCCCCGTGGCAAGCCCGGGGCAGGCTCGCCCACCGAGCTTGAGCCTATGAAGCTTTTGCCGTGAGCAAATAGCAGCCTTGATTTTTTTTGTAAATTTTTTGATCAAGCAACCGAAGAGCGCAGCGATGAGCTCACAAACTCCTTTAAAAGATTAAATTTCGTTTGTAAAAAAAGTGGTCAATGCCTCCCGTGGCTTCGCACGGGACAGGCGCCCGGCTTGAAGGCAAAAAAAAATTGTTTTTACTAGTTTCACTGATCCGAAGACCAAATCAAAGAAAAAAAGAAACTTCGTCTTATGCGAACCCTCCTCCCCTTCCTTGGGACGTTTTACGTCCTTCTCTTCACCCTTAACCTCCCTGCCCAAAAAACCTTCACCAAAGCCCAGCTATTGAGCGACCTCGATTACCTAGCCGAGGCCTACGAAGCCAGTCATTTCAACCTCTATGCCTATACCCCCGAGGTGGTGTACCAAGAGCATCTTCAGCAATTAAAAAACAGCTTAGACCAGGACAGTTTCGACCTGCGCGAGGCCACCAATATCTTTCAAAGCTTCGCCGCTAAAGCGGAGAATGGACATACCGAAGTCCCCTTTCCAGGGCAGGCTTACATCAACTACGCCTACCAGGGGGGCACGCTCTTCCCCCTCGAATTGGCCTTTGAGGATAATAAGGTCTACGTCCGTAAAAACTGGTCCAGCGCGCCCATTCCCAAGGGTGCTATCCTTCAAAGCCTAAACGGCCGAGCCATCGAAGACGTATTATCGGATATCTACCCCCTGGTATCCGCCGAGAGGCCCTATTTTAAAAAGGCGAAAATTGAACTGCTCTCTTTCCCGCGTTTATTTTGGCAGGCTTTTGGGCGGGTGGATAGCTTTTGGGTTGACTTACAAATGGGGGATTCGCTGCAAAGCTTTAAACTCGAGCCGGTGCCGCTCATCAGCGGCTATGAACAAAAGCGTAGTGAGGTTTTTTACCAAGGTTTTAGCTTGGACTTCTACGATCAAACCGCTTACCTCATTCCGGGTAGCTTTGGGGGTGACCTCGAGCAATACCGGCGCGCGATTGACTCCCTCTTCCGAAAAATTGCGCCCTACCCTAAGCTCATCATCGACCTGCGCAATAACCTGGGTGGGGATGATGCTTTTAGCAATTACCTGGTTTCCTACATCGCCCGAGAGGCTTTTGTATGGTCTAAGCTGCAGGTGAAGAGCAGCGCCCTTTTAAAAGAATCAGTCCGCGCGCACTGGGATACCACCAGCCGCTATGCGCAAAGCATTTTAAATCGTCCCGATGGGGAGCGCTTCGCCGTACAGATCGACCCCATGCTCCCGCAGGGCGATGAGAAGCGCTATAAGGGCGAGGTCTATGTGCTCATTAACCGCCAAAGTCATTCCCAAGCCGCGGTAACGGCCGCGCAAATTCAGGACTACGGCTGGGCCACCCTCATTGGTGAAGAAACGGGGGAGTACGCCGATCATCTCTACGCCTCTCAACTGGGCTTTACCCTGCCCCAAACTCAAATTGAAGTGAAGGTGTCCAAAGGCAAAATGAATCGCCTCCAGGGCGGCAAGCTGCCCGCTCCGGTTCTTCCCGATATCGCGGTGCGCGATCATCTTTTGGATGAGGAAGATGAGGTATTGGCTAAGGCCCTAGAGGTTATTAATGAGGCGCAATGACCATTGCGGGGGTTTCGTTTAGGCACGAAAAGCCTTTTTCTCTTTCTTCATGATTTGGTCTTCGGATTGGTAATACCAAATTTCCTCTTATTTCTTCATTGCCCTTAGGCCAGGCGCCTGTCCCGTGCGAAGCCACGGGAGGCCATTTCCCCGCTTTTTTTTCTTGATAAAAAAAAGCTCCAAAAAAAATCAAGCCCAGCCAAGGCCTTTACCTCCCTTTGGTCGGCACCGTGGACCACCAAATCCGTTTACTTACAAAATGAATTCTCTCTTCTTAGTTTGATTATATCACTGTAGTGCAATCCTCATCCCGGCGGCCACCTAAGGCTGCGCCTGGGCCCCTGTCACCCGCAAGCATCCATCTGAAAACAAAATCATTGCTACCAAACTAGTATGCGTGAAAAATTTCTCATCCTGCTAAAGAACACCATCGAAGGCGGGACCGGCATAGCCTTTCGACCCGTAAAATTTAAGCTTGGGAGCGTTTATGAAAGAAACGCTGTTTGAGGCCCTGGTTTACCGGGCCGAGTTCGTTTCTTTCCAGCGATAAAGCGTAAAATTTGAGGGAGAAAGGCAAGCCTTGACTTTTGGATACTCGTACGTTAGCGAATAATTGAGTTTCTTGGAGAGTAATGGCAGCGAGAATGGGAGACAGTTTTTGGATAAGGTAGTCTTGGTGATATA
>Ga0207829_100729_pt1 | contig 11568 bp, 9 predicted proteins | sample TtaePargueraPR_4_FD_187738 | JGI IMG/M metagenome (GOLD analysis project Ga0207829, IMG submission 187738) | Aerobic enrichment media microbial communities from Bioluminiscent Bay, La Parguera, Puerto Rico - Tt and P1 (SPAdes) | ecosystem: Environmental > Aquatic > Marine > Unclassified ... | reverse complement strand
AGACCCCTAGAAACGCACCGGTCCTCAATGGCGAAACACCTTTCGAAACGGGCGTTCGCAGCCTCGCCGCGGCTCTTGACGGCGATGGGCGCGGCGCCTAGCTAGGACGGGTAAAAGGAGCATTCTCATGAGCGACAATCCCGCCTTCGCCGACATCAAGTCCAAAATCGAAGGCAACGACGTGATGCTGTTCATGAAGGGAACGCCGCAATTCCCGCAATGCGGGTTTTCCTCCGTGGTCGTGCAGATTCTCGATTACCTTGGCGTGACCTATGATTCAGCCAATGTGCTCGAGTCCGACGAGCTGCGTCAGGGGATCAAGGAGTTCTCAGACTGGCCGACGATCCCGCAGCTTTACGTCAAAGGCGAGTTTGTCGGCGGCTGCGATATTCTCCGGGAGATGTTCGAGTCCGGCGAGCTCAAAAGCTTCCTTGCCGGCAAGGGCGTACCCGTCGCGGCATAGCGCAAACTTTACCGATCACGGCATTTCGCCGCCGGTTTCGCCTCGGCGAGATCATCAAGCGCTGCGCCGGATAACCGCTTGGGGACGCCGCTCAGTTGTTCAGCGATTTGCTCGCTTCGGTCGAAGCGCAAACGGCGAAACAGGGCGTCCGCCCTGGCGCTTCGTAATTGCGAAGTCGATCCCAGCCGCAGGAAAAGTTCCTGCGTTGTGACGTCGAGTTTGCTCATCGCCCACCCCGGCATTTTCGTTTATAAAAAAGTGATTCGAACTGGTTAACAGAAGGTTAATCGGACGCGTGGAGAACCCTCCACAGCGCATAAATGCGGTGCTGTTGCAACTATTCGACACAAGGCGCGTTGTGGCGTATGTTGGGAAGGAAACTCAGGAGTTTACCTATGCCGGCGGCCCAGAACCATTTCGACGTCATCATCGTCGGCGCGGGACTTTCTGGCGTCGGCGCGGCCTATCACCTGCAAACCCGTTGCCCTGAAAAATCCTTCGTCATTCTGGAAGGGCGCGAGCGCATTGGCGGCACCTGGGATCTTTTCCGCTATCCGGGCATTCGCTCGGACAGCGATATGTACACGCTCGGCTACCGGTTCCGGCCGTGGCGCAAGCCAAAGGCGATCGCCGACGGTCCATCGATCCGTGAATACGTGAACGACACCGCAGCGCATTACGGCATCGGCGACCATATCCGTTTCACACATAGCGTCACGAGCGCCTCCTGGTCATCGAAGGACGCGTGCTGGACGGTGACCGCCACCCATGACGGCGCGCCGGTTCAGTTCACCTGCGGCTTCCTCTGGATGTGTTCTGGCTATTATCGGTACGATCAGGGCTATACGCCGGACTTTCCCGGTGCGGATCAGTTTTCCGGTCGGATTGTTCACCCTCAGCACTGGCCTGAAGACCTCGACTATCAGGACAAGAAGATCGTCGTGATCGGATCGGGCGCCACGGCGGTGACCCTGATCCCCTCAATGGCTGATAAGGCGGCGCACATCACCATGCTTCAGCGCTCGCCCACCTATATGTTCTCGATGCCGGCCGACAGCCCGCTTGCCTCTTTTTTAAAGCGCATTCTGCCGGAGAGCGTTGTCTACCGGCTGATCCGCTGGCAGCGCATCCTGCTGCAGCAGTTCGCCTTCAAAATGGCCCGGCGTTTTCCGCAAGGCACAAGGCGCAATCTCATCAAGATGACCAAGGAAAGGCTGCCGGAAGGCTATGAGGTGGGCAAGCATTTCGCGCCGACTTACAATCCTTGGGACCAGCGCATTTGCGTCGTGCCGGACGATGACCTTTTCGAAGCGATCGGCGACGGGCGCGCATCGGTTGTGACCGACAAGGTCAAAACGTTCACGCCGAAGGGGATCATGCTGGAATCCGGCAACGAGCTTGAGGCGGACATCATCATCACGGCGACCGGCCTGAACGTCCAGATTGTCGGCGGCGCGGAGCTTGCCGTCGATGGAAAGCCGGTAAATCTTGGCGACACATTCACCTACAAGGGCCTGATGCTGAGCGACGTCCCGAATTTCGCATCGGTGTTCGGCTATACCAACGCCTCATGGACCCTGCGCGCCGATCTGGTGAGCGATTATGTCTGCCGACTGATGAATTATATGGACGAGAACGGCTTTGTTGAGGCGGCGCCGCACAATGCCGATCCGGCCATGAAGCGTGAGCCGTTTCTGGATTTCTCTTCGGGTTATGTCATGCGGGCGGTCGACTCCCTGCCGAAACAGGGCGACCGCGCGCCGTGGCGGCAACCGCAGGATTACGCGACGGATTTCTTCCGGCTGAAATATTCAAAACTCGATGACGGCGTCATGCGGTTCAGGAAGGCTTCCTCGGAAGCTGTACAGTCGCTTGAAACAAAGCCGGTTCCCGCCGCAGCGGAGTAATCCTCGGATTTTTGTCTTGGCGCTTACGCCTTCACTTTCACATAGCTGCCCGGCGCGTCCTCAATAATGTCCAGATCGCCGTCGCCGGGTATGCGCGCTTCGACTTCGCCGGGGCTCACCGAATTCAGCCATTCGATCCAGTAGGGCCACCATGAGCCGGGATGAAGTTCGGCGCTTTCTTTCCATTCGCCGATGGTTGCGGGCAGCGCCCGGTTGGTGGAATGGTGATACTTGTTTTTCGCAGGGTGATTGACGACGCCGGCGATATGACCGGACCCGGCGAGCATGTACTGCACCTTGTCGTTGCCGTTTGACGCAAAAAGCTTCGCCGTCTTGTAGATCGAGTTCGGCGGCGCGATATGGTCGGTCTCGCCTGCCTGCATGAAGATCGGGATATCGACCGCGCTGATATCGAGGGTCTCGCCGTCGATGACCATCTCGCCTTTCGCGAGGCGGTTATACTGATAGAATTCGCGCAAATAGAAGAGATGCACGTTTTTCGGCATCCGCGTTGCATCGGAATTCCAGAACAGAAGATCGAACTTCGCCGGGTTCTTGCCCTTCATGTAGTTGTCGATGACGAAAGACCAGATCAGGTCATTCGAACGCAGCATGTTGAAGGTCGTCGCCATGGCGCGGCCTTCAAGCACGCCGCCGGCGGCGTCCATCTGCTTTTCGATGGCGTCGAGCTGTTCGTCATCGACAAAGAGCAGAAGATCGCCGGCTTCGGAGAAATCCGCTTGCGCCGTGAAGAAGGTCGCGGAGTTGATGCGTTTGTCGCCTTTCTTGGCCATCAGGGCGAGGGCGGTGGATAGCATGGTCCCGCCGATACAGTATCCGATCGTGTCGGCTTTCTTCTGGCCGGTTGCGGCCCTGACTGCATCCAGCGCCTCGAACAGGCCTTGGCGGATATAGTCAGCGAAAGTCTTGTCCTTGAGTTCCGTGCCGGGATTGACCCATGAAATGACGAACACGGTGCGGCCCTGATCGACCATCCATTTGATGAACGAATTCTGCGGCTGCAGGTCGAGAATGTAGAATTTGTTGATCCACGGCGGCACGACCAGCAGCGGCGTCTTCGCGACTTTTTCGGTCGTCGGTTCATACTGGATCAGCTGGATGATCTCGTTCTGAACGACCACCTTGCCGGGCGTTGTTGCGATATTCTCGCCGAGCTTGAAGTAGTCGAGATCGGCCTGACGGATCGCCAGCTCGCCATGGCCGCGATCGATATCCTCGAGCAGGTTCTGGAGACCTTTCAGCAAGTTCTCGCCCTTGCTCTCGATCGTCGCTTCAACCACTTCCGGATTGAGCATGGCGAAGTTGGAGGGCGCGAAGGCGTCGACAAACTGTTTGGTGAAGAATTCGGCTTTGGCCTTGTCGTGCGGGTCGTCGAATTCAACTTCGTGAATAGTGTTTTCAAGCCACCGCCCAAAGATCAGATAGGACTGCTTGACGAAATCCAGCATGGGATTTTCGTTCCAGGCCGGGTGCGCGAAGCGTTTGTCGGTTCTGGCGGGCGCAATCGCCGGCTTTACATGCTCGCCGGCCATACGGCGAGACATCGTGGCCATCAGCTTCGCGTAGTCGCCCCAGAGATTGAACTGACGCTGCATTACGGTGCCGGGATCGGCCGCGAGGCCTTTCATCATTTCCTGAAACGCTTCGCCGACATTCAAGGGGTCAGAGGGCAGCTCGCTGGTGACTTTCTTAAATCCCGCCTGATGGGCGAAGAATTCCCGAACCACCTCTTGGCTTTTGCCGGAAATATCGGTGAGATATTCGGTCAAGGCGTCGAAATCGTGATAGATCGATTTTTCGGCCTCTTCGCCGGGCGCCGCCCCGCTATTGGCGGGCTTGGCGGATTTTTCTCCCGCAGCGGATTTTGTCTTCGCCGCCGGCTTCTTGGCGGCGGTTTTTTTTCGCTTGGTTTTTTTGACTTTTTCAGCAGCTTGCGTCATGGGCCCGGATAGGAGTTTAAAGGTTCGAGCCTGTTTATAAGACGGTCCTCAGCCGGGTGTAAAACGGACGATGCTGAAGCGTTCTATTTTTCTTGCGGCCGCCCTCTCTCTTGGGGGGTGCGGGTCGTTTGACTGGGCCCGGCTCGCACCGCCGGGGATTGTAAAATATGAAGATATTGCGGGTGAAAAGCCCATGAATCCTGCGGTGGAAAAGGAAATCGCCGCCCGGACTGAAAATCAGGAGACCGATTTCCCGGTCCTTTCGGATACCCCCGCTGCGAGGCAAAAAGCGAAAAAAACGCCAAAAGACGAAATCGCCGCCGAACGCGACGCCCTTGAGACGGCCGCCAGCGGGCTGGAAGCCGCTGTGGAAGCCGACAGGGCGGCTGTGGCGGCGGACGGGAATGCTGATTTGCTGCTTGAGGAGCGCGACGCGCTCACCGATGACATCGGCAAGGACGCAGCGGCGGCGCGCCGCGACCGCAAGGAAGTTGAAGCGATAACCGAGTAACGACGCGGGGCGAGAAGCCCGGCCGATAGAGGATGACAACAATCATGGCCGTTGAAGAAGGATATCTGGACCGCGTTCTGACCATGGAGGTTGGGCGATGCACTGAGGCGGCGGCGATCGCCGCTTCGAAGATGATCGGCCGCGGTGACAAGGAGGGCGCTGACCAGGCGGCGGTAACGGCCCTGCGTGAAGCCTTCAACAAGCTCGAGATGGAAGGCACGGTCGTCATTGGCGAGGGGGAGCGCGACGAGGCCCCGATGCTATATATCGGGGAGAAGGTCGGCTCCGGCAAAGGGCCTAAAATCGATATTGCGCTCGACCCGCTCGAAGGCACGACGCTCACAGCCAAGGCGATGTCCAACGCGCTGGCGGTTGTCGCTATGGCGCAGGGCGGCACGCTACTACACTCACCTGACGTCTATATGGACAAGATCGCCTGCGGTCCGGGTTACCGGGAAGGCGTGATCGATCTCGATGCGCCGATTGAAGAGAACATCGCGGCGCTTGCAAAAGAAAAAGGCGAGCCCGCTTCCGAGATCACCTTGTGCATTCTCGATCGTGACCGGCACCAGCATTTGATCGATGGCGCCCGTAAAATGGGCGCGCGGGTGTTTCTCATCCCCGACGGTGATGTGGCTGGCGTTTTTCATACGACCGAGGCGTCGACGGGTATAGACCTCTATGTCGGACGCGGCGGCGCGCCAGAAGGCGTGCTTGCGGCGGCGGCGCTGCGCTGCGTCGGAGGCCAGATGCAAGGGCGGCTGCATTTCCGCAATGACGAGGAACGCGGTCGCGCCGAACGGGCGGGGATCGCGGATCTCGACCGCAAGTACAATCTGCGCGACCTCGCCTCGGGCGATGTGATTTTCGCGGCTACCGGCGTCACCAACGGCACGATGCTTGACGGCGTCAAATGGGAGCCCGGTTACGTCAACACGCATACGGTTGTGATGCGATCGAAAACAGGGACTGTCCGCTATATCCGCGCGAAAACGCGCCGCTAGTCTAGTTGTTTCGCTGCACCTGACTTGCGCGGCGCGCTTCTTCTTCCGCCTGTCGCTCCTGGCAAGTTGGCACCGTCGGCAGCTTGCGCAGGATTTCCATTATCGGATCGATCTGAATATCGGCCGATGCGCCGCCTTTGATGCGCGCCTTGCCGCCGGGCGTTTCGATGCGCTTGATCTTGCCGTCGATCCGCACCGGGACCGGCATCGGGAAGGGAAGGTCGTTGACTGTTTTCCAGGTAAGAACAAGATCTTTCCCGTCTTTTTCCGCGACGAGCTCTGGAAGCGGCGCGCTACGGATATAGACTTCAAAAAACCAGCTAAAATCCTTGCCGGTTTCGTCGTTGACGATAGCGAGAAGATCGTCGGTCGACCGCAAGCGCGCTTCGATGGGCGGCTGCAGGCGTTCCGGATGCGGCGTATCATAGAGCATGCGCTTTAATGCGCGCGACATGGCGTCGCCGCCGATCGCATACTCCAGACTGTAAAGGATCAACGCGCCTTTCGGATACATGTCGCCCTGCGGTCCGGTTTCGCCATTATGATAAGTCTGGTCGCCGGAAAGTTCCGCGCGCGGCGCGACCGGCTGACAACTCCGGATGCCGAGATAGCTTTGATATTTTTGCGCATGGAACGCCGCTTCACCCATTACTTCACGGGTGTAGCCGAGGTCGGCGTAGGTGGCGCCGCCTTCATGCAGCCACATGTCCGCGGTGTTGCGAACTGACATCAAATTGCCGAACCACTCATGGGCGAATTCGTGCTCAAGCAGATTGTCATAACCGAAACGGCCACGCCGGAACTCATTGCCATATGCGTTGATGGTCTGATGCTCCATGCCGAGATGCGGCGTCTCCGCAACGCCAAATTTTTCCTGTCCCCAAGGGTAGGGGCCGAAACGGGCCTCCATTGAATGAAGAAGCGGCGCAAACTCTGTCTCAAAAAGCTTGCGCGCCTTTTCTTCGTGGTCCTCGATAGCCCAGAATTCGGTCGCGATCTCTGTGCCGTTGATCGATTTTAATGTCTGCTGCAGCCGCACGTAGGGCGCAACATTGAGTGCGACGCCGTAAACATTGGTTGGTAGCTCAGTCTTCCAGTGAAACGTGCGTTTGCCGTCGTCATGCTCTTCGACGTCGACAAGAACGCCATTGCCGGCCGCGCTGAGGCCTGCAGGAACCGTATAGAAGAATTCCAAGCCTTGCTTGGCCTCTCCCGTTGGATGGTCCTTGCATGGAAACCAGATATCGCAGCCTTCGAACTGGATCGCCGTGGCGATCCACGGCTTGCCGGAGGGGGTTTCGTCCCAGACGAAGCCGCCATCCCACGGCGCGCGCTTGGCGACCATCGGCGCGCCGCTGTAATGGACCGTCACTTCACCGGTCTCGCCCGACGCCAGGGGGGATGAAAGCGTGACGAATAGTTTTGATGGTGTTTCTTCAAATTCGAGCGCGCCATCGGCGCCCTCTACCGCAGAAATGTCGAATTCGCCGTCGAAATCGAGTTCAAGCGTCTCCATGGGCTTGACGGCGGTAAAAGCGACCGTGGCAGAACCGGCGATCATCTTCTTGTCGGGCATGATCTCGTGACGCAGTGTATAATGCTCGACATCATACTGTTTGAGGCCCTCGGAGAGGGGCAGGCCGGTGTCCATGGTGACCGGATCGCGTTCAGTGTTTTTCGAATTATCTTCAGCCGCCGCAGGAAAGGCGATAGCGCATGCGCAGATTAGCGCGAGGGCGGTGCGCGATTTTAAATCCGTCTGTCTCATGTTGTCCTCTTTAATTCTGACGTCGTCTATTGTTGCACTTTAGTGAGCTTGAGCGGCCTGACGTTCTTCACAGGTCGGCGAGGTATGGAGTTGGCGCAGAACGCTCATCATCGGGTCGATCTGCACCTTGGCGGAACCGCCGTTCTTGATGACGGCCTTGCCGTCCTTCATATCGATGCGCTTGAGGGAGCCGTTGACGCTCACAGGGATCGGCATCGGAAAGGGCAGGTCATCTGGCGTTACCCATGAGAGCGCTATATCGCTTCCATTTTTTCGGATGCTGATTTCCGGCAGGTGCGGCTGGCGCAGATAAACCTCGAAGAACCAGCCATAATCCTTTCCGGTGACGTCGTTGACGATCGCCAGAAAATCATCAGTCGTACGGAAGCGCGCCTCGATCGGCGCTTTCAGTTTCGATGGTTCGTCCGTATCGTAGAGAAGTCGGCGAATTGATGTCCAGAACGCATCGTCACCGATAGCGTAACGCAGAGAATGGAGAACCCAGGCGCCCTTGCCGTATATATCGCCGCCCGGCCCGCCTTTTTCAGCCTGATAGACCTCTTCTTCGGACATTTCCCCGCGCGGCGCGACGGCGGCGCAATTCGCGATGCCGAAATAGGTCTGGTATCTTTGCGCATCCGCGGCGGCGTCGCCCAGCACTTCCTTCACAAACACCGGCCCCATATAGGCGGCGGTTCCTTCATGCAGCCACATATCTGCATTGTTACTGACCGACATCAGGTTGCCGAACCATTCATGGGCGAATTCATGGTGCAGCAGCCAGTCGAAACCGAACCGGTCGCGGCGGAATTCATTGCCATAGGCGTTGATGGTCTGATGCTCCATGCCGAGATGCGGCGTCTCGGCGACCCCCATCTTCTCCTGTCCCCACGGATAAGGACCGAGATGGCGCTCGAAAAATTCCATGATCGCCGGAAATTCCTTGTCGAACAGCACGCGCGCCTTTTCTTCGTGATCTTCGATGGCCCAGAACATCAGCGGCGTCATCGTGCCGTTGGAGGATTTGTATTCGCTCTCGAATAGAACGTACGGCGCGACATTGAGCGCGACGCCGTAGATGTTGGTCGAGACCTGCGTTCGCCAATGAAACGTGCGGCGTCCGTCTTCAAGCTCGTCCACGTCGTACAGGACGCCGTTGGAAGCGGCGGTCAGCCCGGCTGGAACGGTGAAATACAGATCGAACCCATTCTTCGGTTCGCCTAGCGGGTGATCTTTGCAGGGATACCATACATCGCAGCCCTCGCCCTGAATGGCGGTGGCGATCCAGGGCTTGCCTGAAGGCGTTTTCGCCCAGACGAACCCGCCGTCCCAAGGCGCGCGCTTAGCTTCCATCGGCTGGCCGTGATAATGCACGGTGACCGCGCCCTCGTCCCCTGGCGTCATCGTCTCAGGCAGGGTGATATAGAGTTTTTCCGGCGTCTTGGAGTAAGCGAGCGGCGCGCCGCTTGCTTCGATGGCGTCTATGGCGAACAACCCGTCAAAATCGAGTTCCAGCGTCTCCATCGGCCTCTTGGCGATAAAATGTATGGTTGAAGAACCGGCAATAGCCTTTTCTTCAGGTAGAATCTCATGGCGCAGGACATAATGGTCGACGTCATAGGCGGCGACGCCTTCAGTCATGACACCACCAGTATCCCGCAACAAAGCGCTGCGCTCGGGCGTGGTCGCCGTCTCAGTCGCACAGCCGGCGAGCCCGATGGCCGCCAGTACGGGGATGAACGCCCGTCTCATGTGAAAACAATGCTCTAGCCCCATCATCGCCCTCCCGAATAGCGCGGACACGCTATGAGACATTGTTCGAAGAAAAAGCGCAAATGCGACCGGCGGATTGTCTGACGCGACCAGCCGAGGGGCCGTGAAACATTGTAGAGTGGAAAAGCGGGAAGGGCGTGAAGTCGCGAATCGCCTTTGGTGTGAGACATGACCTTTGTTCCGATCGGAAAAAAACTGAATACGCCCCCGTTAGAAGATATCCCCTTGCCGGCGATGGGCGCAGCGGCGTCAGGGCGACGCTGGCGTTTGTGCGACGCTGACCTGCGCGAAGCGCTGACCATGGCGCAGACGCTAGATCTCGACCCCGTGCTGGCGCGGGTGCTGGCGGCGCGCGGCGTCACTCATGAAACCGCCGCCTCCTATCTCGCGCCGTCGCTGCGCGAGGCGCTGCCGGACCCTTTCGTCCTCAAGGATATGGAAGCCGCAGCCGGACGCATTGCTGCGGCGATTGTCAACGGTCAGCGTGTCGGCGTGTTCGGAGATTACGACGTGGACGGAACGTCGGCTGCGGCGATACTGAAACGTTATTTTAATGCGCTTGGCGCGCCGCTTGAGATTTATTTGCCTGACAGGATCAGCGAAGGCTATGGCCCTTCGGTTGAAGCCTTCCTCGACCTCAAGGCGCGCGGTGTTGACGTGATCGTCACGGTCGATTGCGGCGCCGCGGCCCACGAGCCTGTCGAGAAAGCGGCGGCGGAGGGCGTCGACATCGTCGTCCTCGATCATCACCTGATGTCAGGGCCGCCGCCGGTTGGCGCAACGGCGGTCGTCAATCCGAACCGGCGTGACGACATATCCGGGCTAACCAACCTGTCTGCAGCGGGTGTTGCATTCATGAGCTTGGTTGCGGTCAACCGGGCGCTTCGCGAAGCCGGGTATTTCGCCAACCGTCCGCAACCTGATCTTCTGCCATTCCTCGACCTGACGGCGCTGGGCCTTGTCTGCGACGTTATGCCGATGACCGGCCTGACACGCGTTCTCGTCGCGCAGGGGCTGAGAGTACTGGGGCAGGGCGCCAATCCTGGTCTCGCCGCGCTTGGTGCGTGCGCTGGCGTTAAAGGGCCGCCTTCGACCTATCATCTCGGGTTTTTGCTGGGGCCGAGGATTAACGCCGCGGGGCGGATCGGCCATGCGCGGCTCGCGTTCGACCTGCTGACCACAGAAGATGAAGCGCGGCGATTACATCTGGCCGAAAAGCTCCACATTATGAACGCCGAGCGTCAGGAAATCGAAGCTGCGGTGCAGGAAGAGGCGGCGCGCGCCATCGAAACGCATGGTCTTGACGGCGATGATGTGATCGTCGTCGCAGGAGAGGGCTGGCATCCCGGCGTGATCGGCATCGTCGCCGGGCGGCTTAAGGAAACTTTTGACCGGCCGGTGATTGTGATCGGCCTCGATGGCGAAACCGGTAAGGGCTCTGGCCGCTCAATCACTGGCGTTGATCTTGGATCGGCTGTTTCCGGGGCGAGAGAAGAGGGGCTGTTGATCGCCGGCGGCGGCCACCCGATGGCGGCGGGCCTGACCATAGCGGCGTGCGAGATTGAGACCTTTCGCAACCGATTGAACGAAGCGCTCGGCGGCGCGGTGAAATCGGCCCGGGAGAACAGAACCCTCGAGATTGATGCCGTAATCGCGCCGGAGGCCGTCACGAAATCCTTCGCTGAGCTGGTCGCCCGTGCAGGTCCATACGGCCCCGGGAACCCGGAACCGCAGTTCGCGCTGGCCGGATTGAGGCCGCGTTATGTGAAGACGGTAGGGCGGAACCATCTTTCGCTTACCCTTGAGAGCGACAGCGGCGTTCAGGCGCGGGCGATCGCCTTTAGGGCCGAAGGCGAGCCCCTGGGCGCATTGTTGCGTGGTGGCGGCCGCATTCTCGTAGCGGGCAAGGTCAGGGCGGATGACTGGCGCGGAGGCGACGCCGGCCAGTTCCAGATTTCGGATGCTGCGCCCGCTGTTTAGGCCCCCTGCCGGATTTTCCCGGAAATGCCCGGAGAGGGCTTGCATGCGCCTATATCCCTCGCATATACAGCGCCCTCGCCGCTGCGCGGCGGACCGATCGCGGGCCCTTCGTCTATCGGTTAGGACGCCAGGTTTTCAACCTGGAAAGAGGGGTTCGATTCCCCTAGGGCCTGCCAATTCCCAAAAAACCCCAATACCTTG
>Ga0207829_100728_pt1 | contig 11610 bp, 8 predicted proteins | sample TtaePargueraPR_4_FD_187738 | JGI IMG/M metagenome (GOLD analysis project Ga0207829, IMG submission 187738) | Aerobic enrichment media microbial communities from Bioluminiscent Bay, La Parguera, Puerto Rico - Tt and P1 (SPAdes) | ecosystem: Environmental > Aquatic > Marine > Unclassified ... | reverse complement strand
AATCCAGCACGTCGAGATCGATCCCGCCATGGGCCTTGGCCCCCTCCACGACCCAGGGGGCGACCTTGTCGGCCAGGCGGTTCGGGCGGGTGGACCCGACGATCAGGGCGATCTTCAACATTGGACTGCGCTCTCCTGGCTCAGGCTTATTGGCGCCTATTCGGGCGAATTGCCCTCGGCGATGTTCTTCATGTTGACCAGCATGCCTTCGAACAGGGTCCGCCGGCGGGCGAGGTTCTCGTCCTTGGCCGCCTGGTCCTCCAGGTTCGAGACGTCGTACATCAGCGTGTAGACGATCTTGGAGGTGTTCTCGCCGGTCGGGCGGGCCTCCATGAAGCCGTGATACAGGTCGTAGAAGCGGCCCTCGACGGCCGGCTGGGCGTAGCCGTAGGACAGCTCGGTCTTGCCGATCAGAATTTCCTCGATCGTGGCCGGACCGGCGGTCAGGGTGCGGACCGCGCCAACCTCGTTGTTTTCGCCGGCCGTGATCTCGCAGGCCAGGCCACCCCATTCCGCGATATCGCAATAATCGCCAACGGCCTCCCACAGCGCTTCGGCGGAGACGTCCACGTCCAGCTCCATCTCGATGGTGGCGTATTCGGCGGCCATCGCGGGCGCGGCAAAGAGCGTCAGCGCAGCGCTGGCGGCGATCACGGTTTTCATAGGCGGTCCTCCCCGTATGTTTTCCGGCGTCTGTGCGCCGCAGGCCAGCACTAGCGCGCCCGGCGCCGGGCGGCAACGAACCGTTCGGCGAGCGGCGGACAAAAAAAGCGCCCCCTTCCGGAGAAGGGGGCGCGACAGCTTCCGGTTAGGGAAGAGGAAGCTGAACTTTAGAACCGGGCCTTGGCGCCGACATAGAAGCGGCGGCCCAGCACGTCGTAATTGCCCGCATCGGTCGTGCCGACGGCCGAACCGGTCGGCGAGGCCGGGTCCACGCCCACCAGCGGCGGACGCTTGTCGAGCAGGTTGTCGACGCCCGCGCGCAGCTCGAGCGTGTCGTTGATCGCCCAGCGGCCCGACAGGCCGAACAGGTCGTAGGACTTGGTCGGCAGGACGGTGGCGGCCGGCGTGGTGACCAGCGTGGAGTTGCGCGTTTCCGGCAGGTGACGCCAGTTCAGGCTGACCGTCGCCGGGCCGACATTGACGCCGACCGTGGAGTACAGCTTCCACTCATAGATCGCGCTGCCCGTGGGCGACGAGGTCGAGTCGGCGTATTCGAGCGCCGTCCCGCCCGGCAGGTCCTGGATCTCGAATTTGTCGACATAGTTGAAGCTGATATTGGCGAAGGCCGTGCCGTCCACGCCCAGCCCATCCGGCAGGCCGGCGTTCCAGGCGAGCGCCGCGTCGAAGCCCGACGTGTTGATCGAGCCCAGATTGGAGAACTCCGCGATCGTGGTCAGCCAGAAGCCGGTCACGTTGGAGCGGACGATCTTGGTGCAGGCCTCGTAGGTCGGGTCGTAGGACGGGTTGGTGCCGTCGGCGTTGAAGCAGTCCCGATAGATTTCCTGCGTGCCGCGGGTCTGGATCGCGCCGTCGATGGTGATGTCATAATAGTCGACGGTCAGGGTCATGTTGCGGAAGCCGTCCGCGTCGATCGGCGAGCGCACCACGGCGCCCACCGTGATCGTATCGGCCTCTTCAGGATCCAGGTCCGGGTTGCCCGTCTGCGAGTCCCGGCCAAGCGGGAAATAGAAGGGCTGGTTGCCGACATAGGAGTCGCCGATGGCGAAGCCGCCGGCGATCGACGTACACAGCGCCTGCACCTGCGCCCGGTCGGGGTTCGAAGCGACATTGCCGAAATCAGCCCGGGTCAGGTTGGAGCAGGGGTCGTGGTCCGACCAGCCGACCGTCAGGAAGGTCGGCGGCTGGAACAGCTCGGCCACGTTCGGCGCACGGGTGGCGCGCTGGAAGCCGCCGCGGAAGGTCACATAGTCGTTGACCACCCAGTCGGCGATCGCCTTGAACGTATGAACCCCGCCGGCCCCGGTATTGTAGTCGGAGAAGCGGTAGCCGAGGTTCGCGGTGATCGACCGCGCAAACGGCAGGTCGGCCACTATGGGCGCGAGCAATTCGCCGTAGAACTCCGCCACCTCGACCGAGCCGCCGGTGGGCGTCGTGTCGAACAGGCCGAGCGTGTGCGAGGTGATGTTGGTGGTCGAGAGGTTGGACGACGGCCGGTAGTCGAAATCGTTCTTCCGGTAGTCCGTGCCGATCGCGAAGCGCACCTCGCCGGCGGGCGCCTCGAACAGGCCGCCCTGGATGTTCGCCTCCAGCTGGTCCTGGATCAGGTCGGTGGTGGTGAACAGGCGGGCCTGGACGATGTCGATACAATCCTGCGCCACGGCCCCTTCCAGGAACGGGCTGAGCCCGGTCTGGCACGAGGCCGCGCGGCCCAGCCGGAAGTTCGTGAACGCATTGGCGTTGGCGTCCGGCAGGATGCCGTAGCCCGGCGCGTCGAGCAGGGCCTGACGGCGGGACAGGTCGGCGAAATTCACATATTCGGCGACCTGATAGGTGCGACCGTGCGAATAGAAGACGTCATAGGTCCAGTCCTTGTAGGGCAGATCCCCGCGCACCCCGAACAGCAGCTCGTAGGTGTTGGTGATCGTGTCCAGACCTTCCGGCCCCAGATAGTCGAGCCGCTTCTGGTACTGCCAGTCGGCGTCCGGATCGGGGCGGCTGTTCAGGATGTCGGCGAGCTCCGCCGGCACCGGATGGCCCGCGCCCGGACCCAGCGGGACATAGCCGGGGGAATCCGGGTCGTCCGTGTTCGGGTCGTAGGGGATCGTCACCGACCACTGGTTCACCGCCGGGACGTAGGCCGAGCGGGTGCTGGTCTCGGTCTGGTCGAATTTCGCCTGGCCGTAGACGGTGACGCTGTCGGTCACGTCGTAATGGGTGTTGGCGAAGACCGAATAGCGCGTCAGCGGCAGGGACAGCTGGCCGACCGTGTTATTGCTCGCCAGATTGCCGTTATAGACGATCTTGTGCTCCGGAAAGAGCACGCCGGTATAGCCGGGCGCCGGCTGGCCGGAGACCGAGCCCGCGTTCGGCGAGAACACCGTGGCGGCCTCGGTCGAGGGCGCCTGGTTGAAATAGATGCCGCCGGTCCGGCTGACGTCGCCCTCCGGATAGCCCTTGGCCAGGAACACCGAATTGACCGCGGCCTGGGTCGGGTAGTTGCCGAAGGCCGGCTGGAACCCGCCGAAGCCGGGGAAGGAGCTGCCGCCGGAATTATTGATGTCGGCCCAGCCCTCCACGAAGAAGTCGCGGTCGCGCTGATAGACGACCTCCCGCTCCGAATAGGTCAGGCCCAGCATCGCGTTGCCGCGGTCGCCGGCGAAATTGCTGCCGAGCAGGGCGGACAGGCGGTATTGCGCGCCGTCGCCTTGTTCGGTCTCGCCGTACTGGGCGTCCAGCGTCACGCCTTCATAGTCGTCGCGCAGGATGAAGTTCACGACGCCGGCCACGGCGTCCGCGCCATAGGTGGCCGCGGCGCCGCCGGTGATGATCTCCACGCTGTCCAGCGCGGCGCTCGGGATCGTGTTGATGTCGACGACCAGCGAGGCGTTGGCCGGCTGGGTCCGCCGGCCGTCCAGCAGCACCAGCGTGCGGTTGGAGCCGAGGCCGCGCAAATTGACGGTCGCAGCCCCCGGGCTGGTGGTCGGGGTCGCCTGGGTGGCGCCCGCGTCGGTCAGCTGGTCGCGGCCCTCGCCGAATTGCGGCAGCTGGCTCAGCGTCTGGTCGAGGCTGATTTCCGACGTGTTCTCCAGCGTGTCGGTGTCGACCGTCACGATCGGCGTCTGCGAGGTGAGGTCGCGGCGCGCGATGCGCGAACCGGTGACCACGACGCGGTCCTCGGCTGCCGTGGGCTGCTGGGCGAAGGCCGGCTGGGCTGCGCCCGCGGCGATCGCGACGGCCAGCGTGGCGGCGCCGGCGGTGGAAAGAGCGCTCAGTCTAAGCGAATGACGCGGTCCGTTTTTCATGACTTTCCCCAAAGATCATCTGTTCAGAGACGCGACGCGTCTCTGTTGCGGTGGATTTTCGGCAATAGAGCTCAGTCACGCGCACGATGGTGCGCGCCGGACTGGACTTATTTCCTGCTGATTGGCCCGGATTTGGCGGCTTTCGGAACCTGATCCCGCCGCACGCCCCCTGAAGGAAACAACAAACGCCTTATGCGTAGTGTTTCCGCACTCCGGAAACCTTTTCTATTTCTATTTTTCCGATATTCGGAAACTCATATGCATACCTCCCCGGATTTATATTTATTTCTGCACTATCACGACGAAATGATTTCTGTCCATAGAGGCGTGACAAATACTTTAGTATTACCGGAAAGCGGAAAGCTTCGACTTTGAGCGCACGAAAACGCCGCCGCGAAACCGCGGCGGCGTGCGCGGCAAACCCGCGTGATTTCAGGAACTTGAAGAGGCCGGAGGCCGGCGCGTCTAGCGCGCGCCCTGACCCTGCAAAAGCTGGGCGATGTCGCTGGCCGCCGCGTTCAGCGAGGGCAGGAAGGAATGCATCCGCGACAGGCTGGCCACGCCGACATGCGCCCCGGCGCCGACGGCGGCCAGCGCCTTGCCGTTGATGCGCACCGGCACGGTGATGGATCTGTGGCCCGGCATGGCCTCCTGATCGTTCAGCGCCCAGCCGTCGGCGCGCACCTGCGCCAGGGATTCATAGAGCGCGTCGACCGTGGTGAGGGTTTTGGGCGTGAACGCCTCCATCTCCCGGTCGGCGAACAGCGCCTCCAGCTCCTCGCGCGTTTTGTCGGCCAGCAGGACCTTGCCGGCCGAGCTGGTGTGCGCGGGAAACCGGCTGCCCACGTTCAGCGGCTCGCGCGCGGTCTCTTTCGCGGTGGTGCGCGCGACGAACACCGTGTCGGCGCCGTCCAGGACCGAGATCGCGCAATTGGCGCCCAGCTCCTCAGTCAGCTCCGCCAGGCGCGGCCGCACCAGGTTCGCGACCGGTAGCGAGTTCAGATAGGAATAGCCGAGCTGCAGCACCCGCGGCGTCAGTTCGAACCGCGTGCCGGTGCAGGAGGCGTAGCCCAGAAGGTGCAGCGTGCGCAGGACGCGGCGCGCCGACCCCGGGCTGAGTCCCACGCGGCGGGACACTTCGCTGAGGGTCATCTGCGGCGAGCTGGCCGAAAACGCCTCGATCACCGCCAGGCCCTTGGCCAGCGAATGGATGAATTCCTGATCGTTCGCCGCAATGCTCGCCCGTGAGGGCCGGCCGCGCCGGACGCCGTCCGCCCCGCCGCCGCCATCTTTTGCCTCGTTCAGCATCAGCCGCCTCCCTCTGCTGTCCCGGACCGGAGCGTTTCGCGCTCCCTGTTTTTCCGGATTCCGGAAATATTTCCGGAACTTACGGAAAAAGATGTCCGAAGCCCGGAAGGCTGTCAAACCGGCCTTGAAATCAGGCGGTTACGGCGTCGCTGGGGATCGCGCGCAAAGGCGGGCGCGGCGCATCGCGCGGGTCTGAAATGTCCACGGGGGAGGAAAAAGGAAATGGCGCGCCCGAAGAGATTCGAACTCCTGACCCCCAGATTCGTAGTCTGGTGCTCTATCCAGCTGAGCTACGGGCGCGCGCTCGCACGGGCCATGGCCCGCTGCGGAGGCGCGGAACCTAGCGACGGGCCTTCGGCTTCGCAAGCATCGCCTGCGCCCTTCGCGCAGCATCGCGTCTGCGCATGGCCGGGACCCGCTCCGGCGGGTGGCCGCGCGGGGCGCGGGGAGTATGCTGCGCCGCAATGACACGACTGACCCGCGCCCTTCCCGCCGCCCTTCTGATCCTGGCCGCTTGCGCACCGCAGCGCCCCCTTGCCGCCGAGCCCGTCCCTGAAAACGTCCACGAGACAGCCATGGTCGCCGCGGCGAACCCGCTGGCGGTGGAGGCCGGGCTGGCGGTGTTGCGCGCCGGCGGCGGGGCGGCCGACGCGGCCGTCGCGGTGCAGGCGGCGCTGAGTCTGGTGGAGCCGCAATCGAGCGGGCTCGGCGGCGGCGCCTTCCTGATCCATTACGATGCGGAGACCGGCCGGACGACGGCCTATGACGGGCGCGAAACCGCGCCGGCCAGCGCCGGGCCGGAGCTGTTTTTCGGCGATGACGGCCAGCCTTTGCCCTTCCCCGTCGCCTGGACCTCCGGCCGCGCGGCGGGCGTGCCCGGCGCGGTCGCCATGCTGGGCGCGGCGCAGGCCGATCACGGCCGGCTGGACTGGAGCGAATTGTTCGGCGGCGTGATCGCGCTGGCCGAGGACGGCTTCGCGGTCAGCCCGCGCATGAGCCAGTCGATCGCCCGCGTGGCGCAGTTCGGCCCGCTGGACGAGCGCCCCGCCACCCGCGCCTATTTCTTCACCGACGACGGCGCGCCCCTGCCGCCGGGACATGTTCTGAAGAATCCGGACTACGCGCAGACGCTGCGCACGCTCGCGGCCGGCGGACCCGGCGCTTTCTATAATGGGCCGATCGCGGAGCAGATTCTGGCGGCGGTGCGCGAAACGCCGCTGCCCGGCGGCCTGACCGCGGACGACATCGCCGCCTATGCGCCGCGCACCGCGCCGGCGGTGTGCAGCCCCTATCGCGTCTGGCTGGTCTGTTCCGCCCCGCCGCCGTCTTCGGGCGGGGTCATCCTGGGCGAAACGCTGGGCGTGCTGGAGCATTTCCCGCTCGGCGATCTGGGGCCCGGCGATCCCGAGGCCTGGCATCTGATCATCGACGCGCTGCGCCTCGCCTATGCCGACCGCGACCGCTATGTCGCCGACCCGGAATTCGCGGACGTGCCGGTCGAGGGAATGCTGGACGCGGATTATCTGGCCTCCCGCACCGCGCTGCTGGCGCCGGACGCGGCGGTCCCGGTCGCCGAGGCCGGCGACCCGCCGGGCGCGCCGTCCTATGGGCGGGACACGACCGAGGAAGTGCCGGGCACCAGCCATTTCGTGGTCGTGGACCGCTGGGGCGATGTCGTCTCCGTCACCACCAGCGTGGAGGCGGCGTTCGGCAGCCACCGGATGGCCGGCGGCTTCCTGCTGAACAACCAGCTGACCGATTTCGCGCGCGAGGCCTACGGTCCGGACGGCGCGCCGCTGGCCAATGCGCCGGCGGGCGGCAAGCGGCCGCGGTCGTCCATGTCCCCGACCATCGTGCTGGACGCCGACAGCGGCGCCTTCGTGCTGGCGGTCGGCAGCCCGGGCGGCAACGCCATCCCCTCCTATGTCGTGAAGGCGCTGGTCGGGATGCTGGACTGGAATTTGCCGCCGCAGCAGGCGGTCGATCTGCCCAATATCGTGGCGCGCGGTGAGCGCACGCAGATGGAGACCGGCTTCGACCCGGCCATCGTTTCGGCGCTGACCGCGATGGGCCACCGGATCCAGTCGTCGCAGGGGGAGAATTCCGGGCTGCACGCGGTGCGCCGCCTGCCGGACGGAACGCTGACCGGCGGCGCGGACTCCCGCCGCGAAGGCGTCGCCGCCGCGCCCTAGGCTTTCTGTATCAGGCGGCCGGCAGGTCCAGCTCGAACACCGCGCCGGTCTCGCCGGACTTCGCCAGACGCAGATCGCCGCCATTGGCCCGCGCCAGATCGCGCGCGATGGCCAGACCCAGCCCGGTGCCCGACGCGCCGTTTCCGGCGCCCGCCGCGAAGGGCTGGAACAGCCGCGCCTGCGCCCGTTCGCTGAGACCCGGCCCGGCGTCCGCCACGGCGATGCAGATTTGCGAACCCCGCCGGCTGGCCGTCACCGACAGGCGCGCGCCCGCGCGGCCGTCCATCGCCGAGACGGCGTTGCGGAACAGATTGAGCGCGATGCGGTGCAGATGTTCGGGGTCGCAGCGGACAGAGAGGCCCGGGCCGATGCGGTTGTCCCAGACGACCGCCCCGCCCTCGACCGCCTCCTGCGCCGCGTCGTCCAGCGCGGCGGCGATGTCCAGATCGGCGCACTGGGGTTCGGCGTCCGCCGCGCCGCCGAAACTGAGCGTCGCCTCGCACAGGCGCGCGGCGCGGTTGATGGAGCGCATCACCCGCGCGCCCATCGCCTGGATGCGCGGGTCCTGATCGCCGGCCAGCCGGTCCGACACCAGGCTGGCGGAGGCTAGCGCATTGCGCAGATCGTGGCTGATGCGCGCCACCGCCTCGCCCAGCGCCGCGAGCCGCTGTTTCTGGCGCAGCGTCTGGCTCAGCCCGCGCTGCATGTCGGCCAGCGCGCTCTGCGCCTCGCCCAGCTCGTCGCTGCGCGGGGCGCTGCGGCGCGCGGGCGGGGCGGCGCGCTCCGGCTCGGCGCCGAAGGCGGTCATCTCTTCGGTCAGGCGGCGGATCGGGCGGACCAGCGCGAAGGTCAGCGTCACATAGATCAGCGTCGCGGTGATCAGGGAGATGACGATGGAGGCGGCGAAGATGCGCGCCGAATAGGCCCGCATCTCGCGGGCCAGCGGCGCGCGCGGGGCCAGCGCCTCGACAAAGTCCGCGCCCTCCATGCGCGCCTCGCCAACGATGCGCAGATAGGAATCCGGCGCCGGGAAGAAGGCGCCCGGCATGGCGAGCAGGCTCTGCAGGCGGGTCTCGCTGCGCAGGTCGACGGTGAATTCCGCCGCCGCGCCCTCCGGCGCCGCGTTCAGGATCAGCTCCCGCATCCCCTCGCGCTTCACCGCCACGGCGGCGACGCCGGCGCCGGACAGAAGCTCGGCCGCCAGATCGTTGTTCACCATCCGGTCGGGCGCGGCCTCCACGGCCAGCGAGGCCAGGCGCGCGGCCTGCAGCCGCTCCTCCATCCAGCCGAGGCGGAAGGCGGCCGCCGACGGCACGAAGATCAGCACTTCGGCCAGCATCACGAAGGCGATGGTCAACAGCAGCAGACGCCCGGACATGCCGAAGGCCAGCGCGCGGCGGCGCGGCGCGGCGGCGGCAGGGGAGCGGGCGAAATCAGCGGTCATCTGGGGCCGATCCTAGACCAGATTGCATTCCGGCAGAATTGCCCGTGTTAAGCCAGACGAGACTAGTGCAGCCGGGCGGCCAGCGCCGCGATGCGCCGGGCCAGCTTGCCGAACACCAGATCCTCGTACCAGGCGGACGCGGCGCGGCGCACCGCCTCCCCCCGCGTGGGATAGGGCGCGATCATTCCGGTCAGGGATTTCACGCCCCCGCCGGCGGCCATCGCGGCCTGGGCGATCTGGATCAGCTCCCCGGCCTCACGCCCGGCGATGGAGACGCCCAGGATTTTTCCGCCGCGCCCGGCGGCGAGCGTCACCTCCCCCTCCGTCTCGCCCTCCGCGATGGCGCGGTCGTTTCCGGCGAAGGGCGCGCGGGTCACGCGCACGGACTTGCCGTGGCGCCTGCGCGCCTCCTCCGCGGTCAGGCCGACCTGCGCCAGTTCGGGGTCGGTATAGAGAGCCGCCGGGACCGGCGCGGCAGGCCAGCGCGCGCGGCCGAAGAAATAGAAATTGCGGATCAGCAGCGCGGCCTGCGCCCCGGCGGCGTGGGTCAGCATTTCGCGGCCCGCCGCGTCGCCGGCGGCGTAGACGCGGGGATTGGAGGTGCGCAGCCGGTCGTCGGTGCGGATGAAGCCGCGCGCATCCGTCGCCACGCCCCCGGCCTGCAAATCCAGCCCCTCCGTCGCGGGCGCCCGCCCGGCCGCGACGAGGAAATGCGAGGCCGCGATCTGGCGGCCATCGTCCAACGTCAGGACGACACCCGCGCCCTCCTGCGCCACCGCTTCGGCCCGCGCGCCCGCAAGAATGTGCACGCCCTCGGCGCGCAGACGCTCCAGCACCAGATCCGCATGGGCGGGCTCGAACCCGGCGAGCGGCCGCCCGGCCTCGACGACCGTGACCTCGGCGCCGAGACGCCGGAAGCCCTGCGCCAGCTCCACCCCGACAGCGCCGCCGCCCAGGATCAGAAGATGCGCGGGCAAGGCGGACAGATCGAAAACGCTCTCATTGGTCAGATAGGGGACCGTCGCGATCCCCTGAAGGCGCGGAATGGCCGGGCGGGAGCCGGCGGCGATCACGACCCGCCGGGCCCGCACGCGGAGGGACGCGGATTCCAGCGTCTTCGGGTCGGCGAAGCGCGCATGCTCCCGCACCACGCGCACGCCCAGCCCCTCGAACCGCTCCTGGCTGTCATGCGGGGCGATGGTCCGGATCGCCCGCCGCACTTCTTCCATGGCGTCGGCGAGCCCCGGCGCGGGCCGGCGCGCCGCGGCGGCCAGCAGCGCCTTGGACGGGACGCAGCCGGTGTTCAGGCACTCGCCGCCCATCTCCCCGCGCTCGAACAGCACGACCGAACGCCCGAGCCGCGCTGAGCCCGCCGCGACCGACAGTCCGGCGGCACCGCCGCCAACCACCGCCAGATCGCAGGACAGCGGCGCGCCGGTCATTGCCGCATGCTCGACCACAGGCGCATGGCGAAGACGCCGCCCGACAGCGCCGACAGGACCAGAAGCGGCAGGAAGATCTGCGGATTGGCCAGCAGCGCGGGATCCAGCCCGTCGCCCCGGTCCAGCGCCGCCCCTGCCCCGTCGCCGATGGACACATAGGCGAAGGCGCCAGGCATGACGCCCAGAACGGTCGCGGCGATGAATTTTCGGATCGGCACGGCGGCGAGCCCCGCGGCGACATTGACGACAAAATACGGCACCAGCGGGAAAATATGCAGAAACAGCGTCCCGGCGAAGGCGTTGTCGGCGAGCTGGCGCTCCACCTTCCCGAACTTGCCCGCGAAGCGCTGGCCGAACGCGGTGCGCCCGGCCTGATAGGTGACCAGCCCGCCCAGCGTGCAGCCCACCACCGCCAGGACGCCGCCCAGCCAGAAGCCGAACAGAAAGCCCGACACCAGCATCAGCAGGAAGCCGCCCGGCGGCACGGTCGCGGCCACGAGCGTGTAGAAGAGCAAAAAGCCCAGCACCATCAAGATGATATGCTGGTCGCGGAAGGCCACGAGCCCGGCGCGCTTGTCCTGGAGCGATTCCAGACCCAGGCGCTGGGGCAGGTCCCAATAGATCGCGGCGGCGGCCAGTGCGACGATCAGCACAAGCGGCGCGAGGCGCGCCGCCCATTGCATCCAGCCGCCATGCGCCCCGTCGCTCGCCCCCATGCGCGGCGACCCTAGAGCGCGGACCGGGGGCGGCAAGCGAAATCACGGGCGCCGCGCCCTGAAATCCGGCGGCGTCTTTCCCTTGACCGGGCGGCGTTCGGCCTGTAATTGCCGCGCCTCGCAATCAAAGCAGTCCTTTTTTGAGTTGAGGCGCGTCCGCCATGAAACGCACATATCAGCCGAGCAAGCTCGTCCGGAAGCGCCGGCATGGTTTCCGCGCCCGTATGGCGACCAAAGGCGGCCGCAAGGTTCTGGCCAGCCGCCGCGCCAAGGGCCGCAAGCGGCTGTCCGCCTAGGACCGACTGCGCGCCGCGATGAGCGGCTCAGCGAATAATCCGCCGTCCCCTGCGCCCGGCCTGCCGGTCGGCCGCATCACGATTCGTCCCGATTTCCTGGCCGCCGCGCGCGGCCACAAGCAGGTGCGTTCCGGCGTTCTGGTCCAGGCCGCGCGCTCCGACGCCGCCGGCGCGGGCGTGCGCGCCGGTTTCACCGCCACGCGCAAGATCGGCGGGGCGGTTCAGC
>Ga0207829_100721_pt1 | contig 11720 bp, 6 predicted proteins | sample TtaePargueraPR_4_FD_187738 | JGI IMG/M metagenome (GOLD analysis project Ga0207829, IMG submission 187738) | Aerobic enrichment media microbial communities from Bioluminiscent Bay, La Parguera, Puerto Rico - Tt and P1 (SPAdes) | ecosystem: Environmental > Aquatic > Marine > Unclassified ... | reverse complement strand
GCTGCCGTCGTCAATCCAGATCAGTTCGAACTCGGCGTCGATAGCGGCGAGAACCGTGTTCAGTTCCGCATGCAGCGTTTCGACATTATCCTGCTCGTTGAAAAACGGCGTGACGATAGAAACCAGCATTTCGGAGCCCCTGTGGCGCTTCGGCTTCTTCTCTTCAGCTAAACCGTGAGTGTGGTCAAGGAAACACGGGAAAGCGCAAATGGAAAAAGCGCTTACGCCGTTTCCTTCGCCCGTTTCTTACGAAGATGCGGTTTCAGGGCGATTTTTCTGAGGCGGATCGATTTCGGCGTCACTTCGACCAGTTCGTCGTCGCCGATATAGGCGATCGCCTGTTCGAGGCTGAGGCGTTTGGGCGGGGTCAGCTTCACCGCCTCGTCCTTGCCGGCGGCGCGGATATTGGTGAGCTGTTTCGCCTTGAGCGGATTGACGTCGAGATCGTCGGACTTCGCGTTCTCGCCGATGATCATGCCTTCATAGACGGCTTCGCCGGGCGAGATGAATATGACGCCCCGCTCTTCGAGGTTCCACAAGGCGTAAGGCACCGCCGTGCCGTCGCCATTGGAAATCAGAACGCCGTTGCGGCGTCCTTCGATGGCGCCCTTGTGCGGCGCGTGTTCGAGATAGGACCGGTTCATGACGCCGGTGCCGCGCGTGTCGGTGAGGAACTCGCCGTGATAGCCGATCAGCGCGCGGGCCGGGGCGTGCATCGTAAGCCGCGTCTTGCCGGCGCCGGCCGGTTTCATCTCGACCAGTTCGGCTTTCTTCTGGGAAAGCTTTTCGATGACCACGCCGGAATAATCGTCGTCGACGTCGATCACCACTTCCTCGATCGGTTCGAGAAGCTGACCGCTCTCGTCGGTGCGCGTCACGACGCGCGGGCGCGAGACGGCGACCTCGAAACCTTCGCGGCGCATATTCTCGATCAGCACGCCGAGCTGCAATTCGCCGCGTCCGGCGACCTCGAACGCATCCTTGTTTTCGGTTTCCTTGACCGAGATCGCCACATCGCCCTCGGCCTGACGCATCAGCCGTTCACGGATCACCCGCGACTGGACCTTGTCGCCTTCACGGCCTGCGAGGGGCGAGTCGTTCGCTGCAATAGTCACCGAGAGGGTCGGCGGATCGATCGGCTGCGCGGGGAGGGCTTCGTTGACCGCAAGATCGCAAAGCGTATCGGCGACCGAGGCTTCGGAGAAACCGGCGATGGCGACGATGTCGCCGGGAAGCGCTTCATCCACAGGCTGGCGCTTCAAGCCGCGGAAGGCGAGCACTTTCGAGACGCGCACTTGTTCGATGAGTTCGCCGTCGCGGGAGAGCGCTTTCATCGTAACGCCGGGCTTGGCGCGGCCGGAAACGATGCGGCCCGTCAGGAGGCGGCCGAGATAGGGGTCGGCTTCGAGCGTCGTCGCCAGCATCCGGAAAGGTTCGACCTCGCTTGCTGATGCGACGGGCGGCGGCGGCACATGCGCGACGACCGTTTCAAATAATGGCGTCAGGTTTTCGCGTGGATCATCGAGCGACTTCGCCGCCCAGCCGTCGCGGCCCGCCGCATAAAGCACCGGGAAGTCGAGCTGCTCATCCGAGGCGCCGAGCGCTGCGAACAGATCAAAGGCGGCGTCGAGGGCTGCGTCGGGATCGGCGCTCGGGCGGTCGACCTTGTTCAGAACGACGATTGGCTTAAGACCCAGCGCGAGGGCCTTTGAAAGCACGAATTTGGTCTGGGGCATCGGCCCCTCGGCGGCGTCGATCAACAGAAGGCAGCCGTCGACCATGGAGAGAATGCGCTCGACTTCGCCGCCGAAATCCGCGTGGCCCGGCGTGTCGACGATGTTAAGCCGGATGGGTTCGGGCCCATTCTCCCATAAAACGCTTGTGCATTTGGCGAGAATGGTGATGCCGCGCTCGCGCTCGATGTCGTTGGAATCCATCGCGCGTTCGGCCATTTCGGCGTTTTCGCGCACCGCGCCGGACTGGCGCAGCATCTCGTCGACGAGCGTCGTCTTGCCATGGTCGACATGGGCGATGATGGCGATATTGCGTAATGGTATTGTGCGTTGCGTCATGGGGGCGCGAGTTGCGCGTTTTCTTCGCAATAAGCAAGGGGGGTGTGGGGAAAAGCGGTTAAGACGCAATCTATGCGCTCCCGGCTGTTGCCCTTATATCTCGCCATTGTCCGCCGCCCGAACCGATTTGAGCCCCATGGTCCGTTTCACGCCTGATTTTCTCGATGAGCTGAAGAGCCGGCTGAGGCCTTCGGACGTCATCGGGCGTTATGTGAAGCTCAAGAAGCAAGGCAATGAATGGGCGGGGCTTTCGCCCTTCACCAAGGAAAAGACGCCGTCCTTTTTCGTGAACGACCAGAAGGGCTTTTACCATTGCTTCTCGTCCGGCAAGCATGGCGACATCATCTCCTTCCTGCAGGAGACCCAGCGGCTGACCTTTTACGAAGCGGTGGAGCGCCTGGCGGAAGAGGCCGGTCTGCCGCTGCCCGCCGAAACGCCGGGAGAGGCGGAGCGGGCCGAACGGCGACAGGGCCTTGCGGAGGCCTGCGGCGCGGCGGCGAAATTTTTCGCGGCGATGCTGCGCCGGGCCGACGGCCGCCACGCCATGGATTATCTGCGCGGCCGGGAAGTCACTGACGACCAGATTGGCGAATTCCAGATCGGCTATGCGCCATCCGGGCGCGCGGCCCTCAAGGACCATCTTATCAATAAGGGGTTCACGGAGGAAACGCTGATCGAAGCCGGGCTTCTCATCAAGCCCGATGACGGCGGCGCCAGCTACGACCGGTTCCGCAATCGCATCATGTTTCCGATCACCGGCGCGCGCGAGCGGGTGATTGCGTTCGGCGGACGCGCGCTCGACCCGGACGCGCGCGCCAAATACCTGAACTCGCCGGAAACGCCGCTCTTTCACAAAGGGTCGGTGCTTTACAATCTCGCGGGCGCCCGCGCCGCGTCGGCGGATGACAAGGCTGCTTTGATTGTCTGTGAAGGGTATATGGACGTCATCGCGCTCTGGGGCGCCGGCATCAGGCGCGCGGTCGCGCCCCTCGGCACGGCGCTGACGGAAGACCAGCTCGGGCTGCTCTGGCGAGCGTTCGACGAGCCGGTCTTGTGCTTCGACGGCGACAAGGCGGGGCTTGGCGCCGCGCACCGGGCGATCGACCGCGCTCTGCCGATCCTCAAACCTGGCAAGTCGCTGACCTTCGCTTTCATGCCTCAAGGTCAGGACCCGGACGATCTCATCCGGGAGAAAGGCGCGGCGGCTTTTCAAACGGTTCTCGACGAGGCGCGCCCGCTGGTGGACGTTCTCTGGGACCGGGAAAGGTCGGCGCAGCCCCTCGACACCCCGGAGCGCCGGGCGAAACTGAAGTCGCACTTGCGCGACCTCGTCAAAGCCATCGCAGACAAGGATGTCCGCGGGGCTTACGGGTCGGAGCTGGCGCAGCGTCTCGACGCGCAATTCGCGCCGGCGCCCGCCGGCGCCCGAAAGGGGGGCGGCGACTATGCCTCCGGTCGCGCCCGGCAGCGGAGCAACCCCTGGCGGCCCGGCGGAAGCCGGAATCAGGGCTTCCGCTACGCGGAACCAGCCCGGCCGAGCCCCGGCCTCAAACGCCGAGGCGGGCCCGCCCCATGGGAGCGGCAGGCGATCCTGGTGCTCGCCGCCATCAACCATCCGGGCCTGATCGAGCGGCAGGAATCGGCGTTTTTTGAGCTGGATCTTGCCGATCAGGCCTTGAAATCGCTTCTGGGCGAGGTTTTATCGGCGGTTTCGGCCGATCCCGCCCTTGACAGCGCGGGGCTGAAAAGCCATCTGACCCGGACTGGCGCGGCAGGCGTAATGGAGCGGGTCCTGAATGACCCCGAGCTCTCGAAACACCGATTCCTCCGGCCTGACACTGAGATAGACGAGGTAGAGCGGGGCTTTAAAAGCGCCCTGGCGCATCATCTGTTTGAATCGACCCTCAAGCAGGAGGTCGCCCGGTCGGCGTCTCAGATCTTCACAGACGGCGATGCAGGGTGGCGAGCAGCGGCGGCGGCGCGGGAAGAAATGGTCAATTCGAACAAGGCGAGCGAAACGAGCGTGCATGACGACGACGATTCGCCGAACCGTTTCGAGGACGCGCTCGACCGGATGAAGCGCAATGTTGAAAAGAAATTCAACCGGTAAAGGTTTTTGACGATGGCGAAAAAGGCGGCGGCGAAAAAGCAGAGCGAGACGTCGGGCGATCAGGCGACGGACGGCCCGATTCTCGATCTCACCGATGCGGACGTTAAGAAGCTCATCAAGTCGGCGAAGTCGCGCGGCTTCGTGACCTATGACGAGCTGAACAAGGTTCTGCCTTCCGAGGAAGTCTCATCCGAACAGATTGAGGACATTCTCGCCCAGCTTTCCGAGATGGGCATCAATGTCATCGACCAGGAGGACGAGGAAGACGCCGACGCCGATAATGATGATGATGGCGATGACGCCCAGCCGTCGAAGTCGCGGGCCCTTGCGACCAAGGACGACAAGAAGGGCGGCAGCGTCGTCACCACCAATACGAGTTCGTCGGCCGACCGCACCGACGATCCGGTGCGGATGTATCTGCGCGAGATGGGCACCGTCGAGCTTCTGTCACGGGAAGGCGAGATCGCCATCGCCAAGCGCATCGAGGCCGGCCGCGAGACGATGATCCGCGCGCTCTGCGAAAGCTCGCTGACCTTCGAGGCGATCACGGTCTGGCGCGACGAATTGATGGAGGGCCGCGTCCTCCTGCGCGACATCATCGACCTCGACGCCACCTATGGCGGCGGGCCGGAATCGCGTCCCGACATGACCCAGCCTGAAGTCGCCGAACGGGTGCAGCGCGAAGAGGCTGAAAAGGCCGAAAACGCCGAGGAAGACGAGGACGAGTTCGACGAAGGCGCGCTCTCCCTGTCGGCCATGGAAGCCGAGCTGCGCGACGGCGTGATGGCGACGTTCGAGGATATCTCTTCGGACTACAAGAAGCTGCGCCGGCTTCAGGACATCATGATCGAGGAACAGCGCGGCGGCGGCGACCTCACTCCGTCGCAGACGCGCCGGTTCAAGAAGCTGCAGAAAGACATTGTCGAGCGCGTGCGCTCGGTGCGTCTCAACAACCAGCGGATCGAAGCGCTGGTTGAGCAGATCTACGACATCAACCGCCGCCTGATGGCGCTCGAAGGCAAGCTCGTGCGTCTCGCCGACAGCTATGGCGTCAACCGCCGCGATTTTCTGGGTGAGTATATCGGCGCCGAACTCGACCCGGAATGGTTCGACCGGATTTCCGACAAGACCGGCAAGGGCTGGCAGAATTTCGTCGGCAGGGCTGAAAAGCAGATCAAGATGATCCGCACGGAAATCGGCAATCTGGCGACCGAAACAGGCCTCACGGTTCAGGACTTCCGGCGTATCGTTTCGACCGTTCAGAAGGGCGAGCGCGAAGCGCGCATCGCCAAGAAGGAAATGGTCGAGGCGAACCTCCGCCTCGTGATTTCCATCGCCAAGAAATACACGAACCGCGGCCTGCAGTTCCTCGACCTCATTCAGGAAGGCAATATCGGCCTCATGAAAGCGGTCGATAAATTCGAATATCGCCGCGGCTACAAGTTCTCGACCTACGCCACCTGGTGGATCCGGCAGGCGATCACCCGTTCGATCGCCGACCAGGCGCGCACCATCCGTATTCCGGTGCATATGATCGAGACGATCAACAAGATCGTCCGCACGTCGCGCCAGATGCTGCACGAGATCGGCCGCGAGCCGACGCCGGAAGAACTCGCCGAGAAGCTTTCAATGCCGCTCGAAAAAGTCCGCAAGGTGATGAAGATCGCGAAGGAGCCGATCTCCCTCGAAACGCCGATTGGCGACGAGGAAGACTCCCATCTCGGCGATTTCATCGAGGACAAGAACACGATCCTGCCCATTGATGCAGCGATCCAGTCGAACCTGCGCGAAACGACGACGCGGGTTCTCGCGTCGCTAACGCCGCGGGAAGAACGCGTCTTACGCATGCGCTTCGGTATCGGCATGAACACCGATCACACGCTCGAAGAAGTCGGCCAGCAATTCTCGGTCACCCGCGAACGCATCCGGCAGATCGAGGCGAAGGCTTTGCGGAAATTGAAACACCCCTCGCGGTCGCGTAAATTGCGCAGCTTCCTCGACAACTGATGAAAAAGCCCCGGCATTGTCCGGGGCATTTTTTATTGAGCCTCACCGCCGGCGATTTGGGACTTTCTTCGATCCATGTTAGGCAGCGCCGGGTAGTACGGAGGGGCGAGGGTATGCGGCGTTTAGTGGCTTTGCTTGTGTTGGGGTTTGCGACGGCGTTACAGGCGAGCACGCCTTCCAGCTCGATTGAAGATTTCATCACCGCTGAAATGCCGGCTTCCGGCGCGCCGGGCATCGCCTATGCAGTCGTTGAAGACGGCGAAATTTCTTCAGGCGCACGGGGGGAACTCCTGATCGGTAGCGGCAGGATGGTCACGCCGGACACGTCATTCGTGATTGGGTCAATCTCCAAAAGCTTCACCGCATTGGCTGTGATGCAACTGGTTGAGGCCGGCGAGGTCGATCTTGACGCCGGGGTTTCGCAATATCTGGACATGTTCTCAGACCGTCCCTCCGGATCGATTACGATCCGGCAACTGCTCAGTCACACAAGCGGATATTCGACCATTCAGGGAAACGATACGCCTGCTGAGCGGAGCGGTGGCGCGGACGCGTTGCTTGGACACGTCAACCGCATTGCGCAATGGACGCCCGCTTATGAACCCGGCGCCAAATGGGACTATTCAAACGCAAACTACTATATTCTCGGCGCCGTCATCGAAGTTGTCAGCGGTCAGGACTTTGCAACCTATGTCGAGACACGGATCCTCGAACCGATTGGAATGGCGCACAGTTTCGTCGCCGATGGCGAGGGCCATGACAACATCGCAACAGGACACCTTCCCTGGTTCAGCTCTAAGCGCCCCGTAAAAGAGGGCAAGACGGATCGTTTGTCCGCTCCGGCAGGCGGCGTTATCGCAAGCGCCAGCGACGTGGCGCGATATCTCGCGGTCATGATGAATGGCGAAGACGATATTATCACCGCCAGGAGCAAGGCGGAGATGATGTGCCCCGCCAGCGCAGCATCGCCATTCTATGGCTTCGGATGGGGCGTTGATCCCGGTGATGGAACCGTGTCGCATACGGGCCTCACGCCCGGCATAGAAACGCTCGCCATCATGGTTCCGACCGAGCGGAAGGGTGTGGTCGTTCTCGTCAATTCGGGGAGCGGCATGGGGTTTGGCGAAAACGCCAATCTCTTCAATGGCGTCAGCGCTAAAGCCCTCGGCCTGGAATATGCCGCCGATCAAAGCCAATGGGGTCGCAAAGGGTTGTTTGGCATGTTTGTGCTGTTGCCGCTTCTTTTTGTCGTCGGCATGATCCAGGTCGGGTTTCGTCGCAGTGGGTTGTTGGCCAAAACCGGGTTGCTCGGAACGTTCAGCCTTTGGTTTCCGCTTATCATGACAGTCGCACTGGCATGGGCCGCGATACATCTAATCCCGCGGCTCTTCGGCGTATCGATAATCACCATGAGCCGCTATTCACCCGATCTCGCCGTGCTCTTGACGGCTACGGCCGTCACCGGGGTCTTGTGGGCGTTGCTGCGGCTCGGGCTTTTTTATAGCGGCAAGTAAGTCGTTAAGTTACCGGCCGACGTCTGAGCGCACGCTCTGTTCCTTGCAGACTTGCGCATTTCCGCCAGCTCGGGCGTGGCCTTGGTGAAATCGAAACACCCGGGCGGTCAGGAAACTGCAAGGCGGTTTGGGCGGTTCAACCTAGAAATTGCTAAGCCCGGAACTTTCCGTTCCGGGCTTTTTGTTGTTTCGATTTATTTCAAGTCAAACCGGTCAAGCGTCATGACCTTAGTCCAGGCGTCGACAAAGTCGTTGACGAACCGCTCTTGCGAGCCCGCGAAGGCGTAAGTCTCGACGACGGCGCGGAGTTCCGAGTTCGATCCGAAGACAAGATCAGATTCGGTGGCGGTCCACACAAGCTCTCCGGTTTGCCGGTTTCGGCCTTCGAAGACGTATTGCTCACCGGCCTTTGGCGCCCATTTGGTGTTCATGTCGAGGAGGTTCACGAAGAAATCATTCGTGAGCGTTCCTGGTCGCTTGGTGAAGACGCCATGTTGTGATCCGTCCGCGTTTGCGTCCAGGGCGCGCATGCCGCCGACAAGCGCCGTCATCTCTGAAACAGTGAGGTTCAGTAGATCGGCCCGTTCGACCAGCAGCGCCGACGGCGATTTATTGTGCTCGCCGCCGAGATAGTTACGGAAACCGTCATAAGTCGGCTCAAGCACTGCGAATGAAGTGACGTCCGTTTGCTCCTGCGATGCGTCCGTTCGGCCCGGCGTGAAAGGAACCGTAACGGTGACGCCAGCGTCTTTCGCCGCCTTTTCAATCGCCGCCGCGCCGCCAAGCACGATAAGGTCCGCAAGGGAGACCTTCTTGCCGCCTGTTTGGGCGACGTTGAAATCGGCCTGAATTTTTCCGAGCGTTGCGAGGGTTGTTGCGAGCGCCGCCGGATTATTGACCGCCCAATCCTTTTGCGGCGCGAGGCGAATGCGGCCCCCATTGGCGCCGCCGCGCATGTCAGTGTCGCGGTAAGAGGCGGCGGAAGCCCAAGCCGTGCGCACCAGATCCGAAACGGACAATCCCGAACCGAGAATGCGCGACTTCAGTGCTGCAATATCAGCCGCATTGACCAGAGAATGATCGACCGCCGGCACCGGATCCTGCCAGATAAGCGCTTCGGCCGGAGCTTCCGCTCCAACATAGCGCGAACGCGGACCCATATCGCGGTGCGTGAGCTTGAACCAGGCTTTGGCGAAAGCGAGGTCGAATTCATCCGGGTTATTCAGGAACCGCTGTGTGATCTCGCGATAGATCGGGTCTTCTTTGAGCGCCAGGTCCGTCGTGAACATGATCGGCGCGTGGCGTTTATTGGGGTCATGCGCGTCCGGCACAAGCGTCGCCGCCGCTTCTTCAGTGGGAATCCATTGCGTCGCGCCGGCGGGACTCTTCGTCTGCTTCCATTCAAATGCGTAGAGGTTTGCAAGGTACTGATGGGTCCATTGTGTCGGTGTTGACGTCCACGCGCCTTCGAGACCGCTTGTAATGGTGTCGCCTGCATTGCCTTTGCCGCAACGATTGTTCCAGCCGATGCCTTGCTCTTCGACGCCTTCGGCCGCGGGCTCTGCGTCAAGGCAATCCGCCGGGCTGTAGGCGCCATGGGCTTTGCCCAACGTATGGCCGCCGGCGATCAGCGCGACGGTTTCCTCGTCGTTCATCGCCATCCGCCCAAAGGTGTCGCGAATATCTTTCGCTGCGGCAAGCGGATCCGCGTTGCCGTTGGGGCCTTCCGGATTGACGTAGATGAGGCCCATCTGCACGGCGGCGAGCGGGTTTTCGAGCTCGCGATCGCCATGATATCGCTTGTCGGCGAGCATTTCCGTCTCCGGTCCCCAGTAGACGAGCTCCGCCTGCCAGTCGTCTTCGCGTCCGCCTGCGAACCCGTAGGTTTTAAACCCCATGGACTCAAGCGCGACATTGCCTGTCAGGACCATCAGGTCGGCCCAGGAGATTTTGCGTCCGTATTTCTGTTTGATCGGCCAGAGGAGACGGCGCGCTTTGTCGAGGTTCGCGTTGTCAGGCCAGCTGTTGAGCGGCTCGAAACGCTGTTGGCCGCCGCCGGCGCCGCCGCGCCCGTCAATCGTTCGGTATGTGCCTGCGCTATGCCACGCCATGCGGATGAAGAACGGTCCGTAGTGCCCGTAGTCCGCCGGCCACCAGTCCTGTGACGTCGTCATTAGCGTTTCGATGTCTTTTTTGACGGCGCTGAGGTCAAGGGATGCGAACTCCGCCGCATAATCGAAATCTTCCCCCATGGGATCGGCGTCCGTCGCATTTTGACGAAGCGGCGAGAGATCCAACGTATCGGGCCACCAGAACTGGTTCGGTTTTGCTTCGCGGCTTACAGCTTTCGTCATCAAAGCATCGGAGCCGCTCTTAGGCGCTTCAGATACAGTTTCTTCCGCCGGCGGGCTTCCGGCTGCGGCTGAGTCTGGTTCTGTACTTTTTTGTTTAGAACAGGCGGAGGCCATCGCCAGCGCCAGAACTGCGGCGGTCGCCAGCAACGCGGATTTTGAATCGACACGCATGGTTTCACTCCCTTTCATTCGCTTTGCACTGCAAACTTGTTTTGATCAGTCAACAGAGGAAGGGATATCGGCGCTGGCGTTCAAAGTACAATTGATTGTCTCAATGCGTGTTATCGATCTGTTCAATGATGCGCCGAACACGCCGCCGCCGCTGTCGGCAGGGGTGTTGAAAACTATGTCATCTGTGAGAATGAGAACTATGTGAAGGTCAAACTTGAGCTTCACAGCGTGCGAATCACGCAAGAAAGATTGAATACCAGTTGAGGATCTAGCCCATGACATCGCCCGTCGGATCGAAAGCCAACAAGTCGCAGTTCGACTGCTATGACGACCTCGCCGAGGACGAGCCCTATTTCGTCATTCGCGCTGACGATCCCTTGTCCGATGCGCTGATCGAGCTTCACGCCTATATCGGCGCCGGGCAGGCGGGCGCCGCCCACAACAAGCTTGCGGAGATAATGGAGCTCACCCGCGACCGGCCGCCGCGTCCGTCGGATTCTCCGAAATACCGCGAAACCTTCGCCATTTCGCAGGCGATGGAGAAATGGCGCGGCGACAACCGCTGATCCGGCGGCCTCCGGGCTTTGTAACCCGCTTCTATCCTTGCTAGGCTCGCCCTAATGCAGGCGCGGGCAACGTCTGCGCGGCGATGGAGGGGACGATATGACTACATTTTTCCTGAAACTGAGGATGGTTGCGGCTTTTCTCGCGGCGCTTGCGCTTTTCGGATGCGCGTCAACGGGCGGCCCTCTGGGACTCTCGCCGGCGCAGGAACAGGCGCTCGGCGAACAGCAGCACCCGCAAATCGTCGCGGCGTTCGGCGGCGAGGTCGATGATCCGGCCCTGAAGGCCTATGTGCAACGGATTTTCGACCGGCTTGTTCAGTCCTCGGATCAACCGAACGCTCAGCTCAAGCTTACCGTCCTCGACAGTCCGGTGGTCAACGCCATGGCGCTGCCCGGTCATGTTTATGTCACGCGCGGGTTGTTGGCGCTGGCGAACTCGGAAGCCGAACTTGCGGGCGTCCTCGGCCACGAGATCGGTCACGTGTTCATGCGGCATACGGCGAAGCGCGTCAGCCGGGGCAACCTCGCGCAGATCGGCGCGGCCGCCGCCGCGATCCTCACTGGCGATGAGAGTACAGCGCAACTCGCCGGTCAGGCGGCGCAGCTTTATCTCCTGCGGTTCTCCCGCCAGCAGGAATATGAATCCGACCAGATCGGCGTGCGCCTGCTTGGGCGCGCCGGCTACGATCCGCTGGCCGAAGCGGTGTTCCTGAACACGCTCGGCGCGTGGTCGTCTCTCGAAGCGCAGATCGCCGGGGCCCAACGGCCGCCTGAATATCTGAGTACGCATCCCAATTCCGCCAATCGCGTCGAGCGGGCGGTGCAGGAAGCGAATCTGTTGCGGCAGGACGGCACCGCCTCCGGCGAACGTAACCGCAACGCTTATCTCAATGCGATCGATGGTCTTTTGTACGGCGACGACCCGG
>Ga0207829_100716_pt1 | contig 11831 bp, 7 predicted proteins | sample TtaePargueraPR_4_FD_187738 | JGI IMG/M metagenome (GOLD analysis project Ga0207829, IMG submission 187738) | Aerobic enrichment media microbial communities from Bioluminiscent Bay, La Parguera, Puerto Rico - Tt and P1 (SPAdes) | ecosystem: Environmental > Aquatic > Marine > Unclassified ... | reverse complement strand
CGCCTTGCGGCAGGCGGTAGGAATCCGGCAGGCCCATCAGGCGCGCGGCCTCCCGCGCCCCCAGCTTGCGGACGCGGACCCGGTCCGGCTCGGCCAGGATCAGGAACTGGCGGGAGGAGCCGCCGCCCGGCGTGCGCAGGCAGCCGGCCAGCCCGTCGAAGCGGGCCTCGGCGCGCTGGACTTTTTTCCCTCGCACGCTGCGCATCCGGCGATAGACCGCGCCGACATGCGTCCCGCCCTGGTCCTGCAGCGCCCAGACGCGCTGCATGTGCAGGGGCGCCATCTTGTCCAGCAGAGCCTGGGTCTCCTCCGGCGAAAACCACAGATGGTCGGCGGGCCGCTTTTCCAGCACGCCGGCCAGGGTCAGCGTCCTGTCCGCCGGTTCGGGCAGACGCCACCAGACCCAGTTCGCCTTCACGTCGTCGGGCAGGGCCTCCGCCGCGCGGCGCACCGCCGGGGTGTGGAAGGGGGACGGGATGGACAGCCGGTCGGCGTCCGCCACCAACGCCGGATCCAGCGGGCGGTCCGCCTTCTGCGCGACGATGAACAGGCGCGGGCGGGATTGCGGGACGAAGCGCGCCGCGTCGATCTCCAACGCGCCGAACCGGTAATTGCGGCCGGCCAGCAGGCCGCACAGCGCCGCGAAATCCGCCCCGCCGCGCGAGGTCAGCAGGCCGGTGACATTCTCCAGAACGATCAAAGACGGTGCGCGGCCCTCGTCGTCCAGCGCCTCCATCAGCCGCCAGAAGCCGTAAAAGGCCCCCGAGCGCGACGGCGCATTGGCCCCGCGCGCGCCGAGGCCGGCGCGCGAGCCGGCCAGCGATAGGTCCTGACAGGGGAAGCTGGCCCAGGCCATGTCCGCGCGGCCGGGAAGGTCAGCGGCGGTCAGGTCGTAGACGTCGCGGCCGTCGAAATGGGCGCCGCCGAAATTGTCCAGATAGGCGGCCGCCTTCTTCGCGTCGTTGTCGTTGGCGAGCAGGCAGGTCCAGCCCGCGCCAAGGCCCAGCCGCGCCATGCCGCCGCCGGCGAAGAATTCGTAGAAGCCGCGCGAATCACCCATGGCCGTCATTTTAGGCCCTGAGCGGACGGCGCGGCGCAAAACAACGCCCCGGCGCCAGCAGTGAGCCGGTGCACACAAGGGCGATTTCGGCAGTGCAAAAAGGCCCCCGGAGGCCGAAGCGCCCGGGGGCCAGCATTGAGGAAGGCCGTAACCCCTTGACAGAATTACGATCTACAAAGGTGCCTAACACCGGACTCCGGAAGGGGTTCCAAACTTTTGTGAGCAACCGCCGTTTCGCAGACGCAATCAGCCCAGCGGCGCGTCATCCATGACCGGCAGGCAGGCGATCCGCACGCCGGAAATCTCGAACTCCAGATTCAGGCAGATCGTATCGCCCAGCGCCGCGCCGCCCGCGCCATAGAGCATCAGATGATAGCCGCCGGGGGCCAGAACGGCCTCGCCGCCGGACGGCACGTCCAGCGCGGCCTGCTGCTCCATCCGCATGACGCCGCCCTCGCCCATGGAGCTGGAATGCATCTCCACGCGGTCCATCTGGTCGCTGGTGACCGCGACCAGCCGATCGGAGCCGCCGGAATTGGACAGGGTGAAATAGGCCGCCGTGATGTCGCTGCCGCCGGGGGTGGCGCGCACCCAGCCATTGGAGATGTCGATAGCCGGCTCCGCGTCGCCGGAGGGCGAACAGGCCGAAAGGGCAAGCACCGCAACGGGGAGAAAGGCGACGAGCTTCATGTCGTGCTCCGTGGGGTTTGTTCTGGATTACGGGCGGGCGGGCGGCGCGTCCAGACGCCGCCCGTCCCGCATGGACCTTAGAAAGCGACCTGCCATCCCAGCGTCGCGGCGAAGTCGGTCTCCATCTGCGGGCCGTTCAGGTCCCGGTAGACAGGCAGACCCGCCTCGAACGCCAGGCGGTGGCCCTCCAGCGCGCCGGAGAAGGCGTAGTTCGCTCCGGCCAGCACAGTGAGGCTCTCGCCGCCATAGTTTTCGGGGTCGGCGGTCTGGACCGGCGCGGCGATGCGGGGATCGGCGCCGGAGATGTCACCCCAGATTTTCGCCTCGGCCCGAAGGGTCAGCGCCAGATGGGGAACCGGGGAGAAGCCGGCCCAGGCGGTGACCAGGCCCTCATTGCCCAGATGATAGTCGGCGTCGTTGTCATAGACGCGCAGCGTCGCGGCGCCCTGCGCGCCCCAGCTCCACTGGCCGGACGAGGCCGCCCAGGTGAGCGAGGCGAACGGGTCCACCGTGCCGGAGCCAAGCTGCATGGCGTAGGGCAGGGTCAGGACCGGCGTCGTGTTCATCGGCGTCAGGACCTGACCGGTTTCGTCGATGGAGCCGGTGGGCAGCGAGGCGCCCAACGCCAGGACCAGCCGGCGGCCCGGAGCGTCGTCCAGGCTGAACAGGGCCGAGAGCCTTGTATCGCCGAAGCCTTCGGACTCTGCGTCGAACGTGCCGCGCGGCGTGGCGCCCATCATCCCGGCATAGGTGAGATGGCTCATCGTCCTGGAGACGTAATTGGCCATCGCCATCAGCGTGACGCGGTCGCTGGGCGCCCACATCGCGCCGAACATGTGCATGTCCATATGCATGGACAGCGGGACGACGCGCAGGGTCGCCGGCGGGGCGTTCGGGTTGGCGATGGTGGTGACGATGGCGTCCGGCGCGATGGAGTCGTCGCCGACGCGATTGCCCTTCATGTCCATGTGCATGAAGCGGTAGGAGAGCATGAATTCGCCCTTTTCATGGGCGTGGTCGGCCATCACGCCGATGGGCGCGTGGTCGGCGGCCGGGTCCGCGAAGGCGGACGCCGGAAGCGCGGCCAGGGCGGCCGCGGCGAGAAGCTGTTTCATCGATAAATTCCGTGTCTGAGCGTTGAAGAATCGAACGGCTCAGACGGCGGGCGGCCCCCGGGGCGGGTTGGGGATCGCGTCCGCGCCGAGGGGCGCGGGACCGCGCGCGGGCGGCGTGAAACGGGCTTGAACCTGTACCCGCGCGGCGGGGACGGGCGCGGGCGCCGGGGCGACCCCGACCGGCGCGGCCATGGCCGCGCAGCACAGCGCGCAAAGCGGATCGTGATGCGGTGCGCCCCCGGCGGGCGCGGTCTTGCCGGTGGCGTCGAGCAGCGCCTCAACCGCCGCGGCGGCGGCCGGCTCGGCGTCGTCCCCGCACCAGAAATGACCGGCGGAATCGCCCGGCGCGGCCATCGCCGGCGCCGCGCCCTGAAGGGCGAGCGCCAGGGCGGCGAGGATCGCGAGGAGGCGGGCCGGGCTCATCGGGGCGTTATGCCCCGCCGGGCCGCGCGTGCAAGCGCCACGACGCCGCAGGCTCAGGCTCAGGCTCAGGCTCAGGCGTCACGCGATCCTGATGATCACCGCGATCGGAATGACGACGGCCGATATGCAGGCCAGCAAGATCAGCCCGGCGAGCAGGACATTGCCGAGGCCTTTCCAGCTGCTGCGGAAGCCCTGCGCCTCGGCGACGCCCCGCACGATCAGGACGGCCGACCACACCCCGATCACCACCTGAACGATCTTTATCCCGAGATAGGAAAGCAGAAGGCCAGGATCGGATTCGATCCGGACCATGTCGCCTTCGAACATCTCATGGCCGAACAGCGGGAGCTCTATCGCATAGAGCAGCAGCCCCCACACAAGTGGGACCGCGCCCCAGGCCACGGCGCAGCGGAGCTGGAACGCCCGCGCCTGCCCGCCGATCCAGCGTCCGGTTAATCCGATCAGCCATCCCCAGAAGAAAATCCCCACCACGCCGCCGATGGCGCCGGCGAGCGCCGCCAACGGCAGAAGTGCGGATAGGGAGAGCGCATCGCCCAGAGAGCGGCCTTCGGCGCGGCTCAACGCCTCGCTGATCCCGGCCAGGACCGCGAGCAGCAGAACGCGGCGATGGGGATCGGCGTCCAGAATCCGGCGAAGCGTCCCGCGCGGGCGCACCCACATCGAGAGCCACGGATTTCGCGGCCAGGCCGGAGCGGCGTCCGTCGTATCGGTCATCGGCTAAGTCCCCCGTGGGGGCGAAGCTTATCGCGCGCTCGCGCTCGGGGTCAGCCCCGCCAGAAGCCGACCAGGCGGCGGACTTCGTCCATCACCGGGGCGGCGACCTCGCGCGCGCGCTCGGCGCCTTTGGCAAGTACGCGGTCGATCTCCGCCGGGTCGCCCATCAGGCGCTGCATTTCGGCGGTCATGGGGGAAAGCTTCTCCACCGCCAGCTCGGCCAGCGCCGGCTTGAAGGCGCCGAAGCCCTGACCGCCGAACTCGTCCAGAACGGCCGCGTCGCTGGTTCCGGCGAGCGCCGAATAGATGCCGACCAGATTGGCGGCCTCGGGCCGCGCCTTCAGGTCTCCCAGATTGTCGGGCAGAGGCTCAGGGTCGGTCTTCGCCTTCTTGATCTTGCGCGCGATCGTGTCGGCGTCGTCGGTCAGATTGATGCGCGACAGGTCGGCGGGGTCGGACTTGGACATTTTCTTCGTCCCGTCCTTCAGGCTCATCACCCGCGCGCCTGGCCCCTGGATCAGCGGCTCCGGCAGCGGGAAAAAGCCCGGCGCGTCGAAATCGCGATTGAAGCGGTCGGCGATGTCGCGCGACAGCTCCAGATGCTGTTTCTGGTCTTCCCCGACAGGCACATGGGTCGCCTTGTAGATCAGGATGTCGGCGGCCTGCAGGACCGGATAGGTGAACAGGCCGACCGAGGCGCGCTCCTTGTCCTTGCCGGCCTTCTCCTTGAACTGGGTCATGCGCTCCAGCCAGCCGAGGCGGGCGGTGCAGTTGAAGACCCAGGCAAGCTCCACGTGCTCGCGCACCGCCGATTGCGGGAAGATGGCGGCCTTGTCCGTATCCAGCCCGGCGGCGAGGAAGGCCGCGGCGATGGCGCGCGTCTGGCCGGCGAGCGCCTTGGGGTCCTGCGGCAGGGTGATGGCGTGCAGATCGGCCACGAACAGGAACGGGCGGCGGTCCTGCAGCGCGACGAACTTCACCAGCGCACCCAGATAGTTGCCCAAATGCAGGCTGCCCGTCGGCTGGACACCGGACAGGACGCGCTCCGGCCCCGAATAGTCGCTCTGCATCGCCTCGCTCATGGCCGCGCCTTATGGCGGGGGGCCTGCGGCAGCGCAAGGCTGGCGTCAGTCCTGACTGGCTTTAGTCCTGACTGGCGCCGGCTGCCGGGTCCACGCCCTGCCCCGCGGCGGCGGCGGCCCCGCGCCGGCCGCGCTTGCGCAGCATGATGCGGAGGTCCGAGACGCGCAGCGCGCCGAACACGAGCGCCGCGACCGCATAGACCAGCCCGCCCGCCGCCACGACCAGAACCAGCGCCCCTTCCTTCGCCCCGAAGGCCGCGTCCGCCAGCGCGTCGTATTGCGCAACGGCGAAGAGCAGAGCGGCCGCCATCAGGGCGGAGGCCGCCAGCGCGCCGGCGATCCGGCGCAAAGCGAGCCCGCCCGGGCGGTACAGCCCCTCTTTCCACAAGGTCCCGGCCAGCAGCGCCACGTTCAGCCAAGCGGCGGCGGAGGTGCCGACCGCCAGGCCCGGAAAGCCCGGCAGGCCCTGGGCGCGCAGCACGAAGAACAGCCCGGCCCCGATCACGACATTCACCGCGACCGAAATCATGGCGAAGCGCATCGGACGGATCGTGTCGTGCCGGGCGTAGAAAGCCGGGGCCAGGACCTTGATCAGGACGAAGGCCGGAACGCCCCAGGCGAAATGGAACAGCGCCCGGCTGGTCATCCCGGCGTCGGCGGTGGTGAACTCCCCGCGCGCGAACAGGCCGTCGACCAGCAGGGCGGGCACGGTCATCAGCGCCGCCGCCGCCGGCAGGCTGAGCGCCATGGCGATGCTGAGCGCCAGGTCCAGCGTGCCGCGGGACGCGTCGCGGTCATCCGCCTCTACCGCGCGGGACAGGCTGGGAAGGATGGCCACGCCCAGCGCCACGCCAACCAGGCCGAGCGGAAGCTGGTACAGCCGGTCGGCGGCGTTCAGCCAGGATTTCGCGCCCTCCTCCATGGAGGCCAGGACCTGGCTGATCGTGATGTTGATCTGGACCGCGGAGGCGGCCACCGCGCCTGGCACGGAGATCGCCACGATGCGGCGCACCGCCGGCGTGATGCGCGGGCGCATCAGGCGCAGCCGGACGCCCAGACGCTTGCACCCCCAGTACAGCATCCCGGCCTGCACGAGGCCCGCCAGCATGATGCCGGTCGCCAGCGCATAGACCGCGGCGCGCGGCATGTCCTGAAAGATCAAAGCCGGGATGATGAGGAAGGCGTTGAGGATGGTGGGCGCGGCGGCGGCGAGTGCGAACCGGCTGTGCGTATTTAGCACGCCCTGGAAGAGGGCGGCGAGCGACATCGCGGTCAGATAGGGCATGGTGATCTGGGTCAGGAACACCGACAGCCAGAACGTGTCCCAGTCGCCCCGGCGCACGTAGCCCAGCTGCATCAGCAGCATGATGACGGGCATTAGAATCTGCGCGGCGATGGTCAGCGCGCCGGTAACCGCCAGCAGCGCGGACAGGGCCTCCGACGCCGATTGTTCCGCGGCCGCCTCGCCCTCCCGCTCCCTTGTGCGGGAAAAGACCGGCACGAAGGCCTGGCTGAACGCGCCCTCCGCGAAGACGCGGCGGAACAGATTGGGGAAAATCTGGGCGGTGTAATAGGCGTCCGCCAGCGGCCCGGCGCCGATGGCCGCCACGATAATGATTTCCCGGGCGAAGCCGAGAATGCGGCTGGCGACCGTGAAGGCGCCGATGACCGATGTGGACCGCAGGATGCTCATCGCGGCGTGCCCGGCGCTGTCAGCGGACCGTGGAGGACGGCGCCCGGCGCATGCCGCGCTTGGCCAGCGCCTCCTGCGCGTCGCTTTCGCCGCTGCGCAGCACCGCCAGCAGAGCCTCGATCAGGGCGGCGCGCGCGCGCGGAGATTTCACCGATCCGCCATCCGGTTCGTTGACATAGAAGACGTCGATCACCCGTTCGCCGCGCGTCTCGATATGGGCGGAGGCGACGCTGAGCCCGGCCTCGGCGATCACCTGGGCCAGGTCGCTCATCAGCACCGGGCGGTTGCGGCCCTGCGCCTCCACCACGGTGTGCATGTCCGACGCCTCGTCGTCGAGCCGCACCTCGGGTTCGATCTCGAACACCGCCTCGCGCAGCGGAGCCGGCGTCTCGGGCAGCGGGCCGGGATCGACGTCGCCTTCGGCGGCGGCGCGGACGGCGCTTTCCAGCATCTCCAGCGTATACGGCGCGCTGGCGCCGAAGGGCTCACCGGCCGGGGTACGCAGATAGAAGATGTCGAACGCCGCGCCCTTGGCGCTGGTGTACAGGCGGGCGTCGGCGACTTCGGCGCCGGACGCGGCGATCGCGCGCGCGATGGCGGCGAACAGGCCCAGACGGTCGGGCGCGCGGACCAGCAGCTCCGTCGCGCTGCGCCGGGAGTCGACGGCGGCCTGGACCGCCACCGTCTTGCCGGCGCGGCGGGCCTCCGCGGCGAAGCGGGCGTGTTTCACGACCTCGTCCACGCCGAAGGCGAGCCAGTAGGCGTCGTCCATCTCCGCGCCCCAGTCGGCGACGTCCGGGTCGTCCCCGACGCGGGAGCGCGCGGCGCTGCGCGCCAGCGAGGCGCTGTAGGACAGGCTGTGGCTGGCCGCGGCCACGGATTCGGTTTCCTTCGCCTCCAGCGCCGTGCGGGTCAGTCGGTAGAGTTCGCGCAGCAGCTCCGCCTTGAAGCCGGTCCAGACATTGGGCGCCACGGCGCGGATGTCCGCGATGGTCAGGACCAGCAGCATGCGCAGGCGCGCAATGGACCCGACCATGTCCGCGAAGTCGGCAATGGTCTTGGGATTGCCGATATCGCGGGTCTGGGCAGCGTCGCTCATGTCCAGATGGTGGCGGACCAGCCAGGCGACCGTCTCGATCTCCTCTTCCGGCACGCCCATCCGCTCGCACGCCTCGCGCGCGGCGATCTCCCCATTCAGGCACTGGTCGCCACCGGTCTTGCCGGTGTCGTGCAGCAGCATCGCCAGGAACAGCGCGCGCTGATCGGCCAGCTCGGGGAAGGCGCCGGAGGCGATCGGATGCGCCTCCTCCATCTTGCCCTCGCGCAGCCGCGCCAGCACGCCGATGGCGCGCAGCGTGTGCTCGTCGACCGTATAGGCGTGATACATGTTGAACTGGGTGCGCCCGACGATGCGTCCGAACTCGGGAATGAAGGCGCTCATCACGCCGGTCTCGATCATCAGGCGCAGCGCCACTTCGGGCGCCGAGCCGTCCAGCACCGCGAACAGCGCGGCCGCCGCGCGCGGGTCGGAGCGGACGCTGTCGTCGATCAGCTCGTTCAGCGCGCGGACCTCGGCCAGCGCGTCGGGATGCACGTCGACGCCCAGGCGCGCGGCCTCAGCGAACATCTCCAGCATCAGCGGCGGGTCGGCGGACAGCGCGGCGGAATCGGCGATGGCCAGGCGCCCGGCCCGCACCTCGAACGCGCCGTGGCGGGGGCGCAGCTTGCGCCGCATGAAGGGCAGGAAGCGCGACATGCCGCCGGGCGCGGGTTTAGCGTAGATCGCCTCCAGCCGGGCGCAGGACAGGCGGACCAGCGCGCCGACATCGGTGGCCACGCGGAAATAGTCGCGCATGAAGGCCTCGACGGCGGGCACATGCTCCATGCCCTGATAGCCCATGCGGGCGGCGAGCTCCGGCTGGAAATCGAAGCTGAGCGTTTCCTGCGCGCGGCGCGCCACGTCGTGCAAATGCATCCGCACGGACCAGTAGAATTCCTTCGCCGCGTCGAAGCGCAGATTGTCCTCCACGCTCAGCAGGCCCTGACCCGGCAGGGCGGCGATCCCCTCCTCAGGAAACAGCGCGCGGGAAATCCATTCCAGCGTCTGCAGGTCCCGCAGGGCGCCCTTGCCCTCCTTCACGTCGGGCTCGACCATGTATCGCGTGGCGCCGCGCGAATGGCGGGCGTCGCGCTCGGCCAGCTTGGCGGTGACGTAGTCCCGCTCCCGCCCCTGGATCGCCTCGCGGTACAGCCGCTCCATCAGGTTGTCGAACAGCGGCTTGTCGCCGGCGATCCGGCGCGCATCCAGAAGATTGGTCAGGATCTGCTGGTCGGCCTTGGCGCGCTTGATGCAGTCATCCACCGCGCGCGCGGCGTGCCCGACCTTCAGGCCGAGGTCCCACAGCATATAGAGCATGTATTCGATCACGCTCTCTTCCCAGGCGGACTGTTTCCAGCCGCGCAGGAACAGCAGGTCGAGATCGGAATAGGGCGCGAGCTCCCCCCGGCCAAAGCCGCCGACCGCCGCCACGCAGAACCGCTCGCCCTCGGTCGGGTTGCGGGAGCGGAAGACGTGGACCGTGGTGAAGTCGTAGAGCGCCTCCACCAGCTCCTCGGTCTCGCGCGCCATCATGCGCGCGGTCTCCAGCCCGGTCAGTTCGTGCGACCGGAAACGCTCCATCAGGGCGGCGCGGCTGGCCTTCAGTGCGGCGTCCAGACAGGTGCGGACATGGCCCCGGATTTCGCCGTCCGGCTTTTCCCGCGCGATGGCGGTCAGGTGTTCGCGCAGATTTACGCCGTCGATGGTCCCGTCGGCCTGGACGAAGCTCATCGCGCGCGCTCCGTCGCCATGCGCTTCAGCCGGTAGACCAGGTCCAGCGCGTCGCGCGGGGACAGGCCGTCGGCGTCCACATCCTCCAGCGCGGTTTCCAGCGCGCTTTTGGGCGCGGGCTCCGGCGCCGGGGCGGACGGGGCGAACAGCGGCAGGTCGCCGAGCGCCTCCTGTTTCGAGTCGCCTTCGAGGCGGGACAGCACGTCCTCCGCCCGTCGCGTAACCGCGGCCGGCAGGCCGGCCAGACGGCCGACCTGAACGCCATAGGATTTGTCGGCCGCGCCGGGGCCGACCTCGTGCAGGAACACGAGATCGCCTTTCCATTCGCGCGCCTTCAGCGACACGTTGCCCGCGGCGTCCATCCGCTCGGCCAGCTCCGTAAGTTCGTGATAATGCGTCGCGAACAATGCACGGCAGCGATTAACTTCCAGCAAATGCTCCGCCGTCGCCCAGGCGATGGCGAGCCCGTCGAACGTGGCGGTGCCGCGCCCGATTTCGTCCAGGATGACGAAGGCGCGCGGGCCGGCCTGATTCAGGATCGCGGCGGTCTCGATCATCTCCGTCATGAAAGTGGAGCGGCCGCGGGCCAGATCGTCCGCCGCGCCGACCCGGCTGAACAGCCGGTCGACGACGCCGATGCGGGCGCTGCGCGCCGGGGCGAAACAGCCCGATTGCGCCAGGATGGCGATGACCGCGTTCTGGCGCAGGAAGGTGGATTTACCGGCCATGTTGGGGCCGGTGACGAGCCACAGGCGCGGCGCGGCCTCCCCGGCACCGTCCAGGCGGCAATCGTTGGGCGTGAAGGGATCGCCCTCGGCGCTGAGCGCGCGCTCCACGACCGGGTGTCGGCCGCCCTCGATCTCGAAACACAGGCTGTCGTCCACCACGGGGCGGACCAGACCGGCGGTCTCGGCCAATTCCGCCAGGCCGCAGGCGACGTCCAGCCTGGCCAGCGCGTCGCCGGCGGCGCGCACGTCCCGCTCACAGCCGTCGGCGCGGGCGCAGAATCCGTCGAAGGCCTCCACCTCCAGCGCCAGGGCGCGGTCGGCCGCGCCCAGGATTTTCGATTCCAGCTCCGACAGCTCCACGGTGGAGAAGCGCACCGCATTGGCCATGGTCTGGCGGTGGCGGAACGTGTCGCTGAGCGGCGGCTTCATCAGGGCGTCGGCGTTTTTCGCCGTCGTCTCCACGAAATAGCCGAGCACGTTGTTGTGCCGCACCTTCAGGGCGGCGACGCCCGTTTCCTTTGCGTATTTCGCCTGAAGCCCGGCGACGATGCGGCGCGCCTCGTCGCGCAGGGAGCGCGCCTCGTCCAGCGCCTCCAGCCAGCGCGGGGCGATGAAATCCCCGTCGCTGGCGCGCGCGGGCGGCTCGGGCTTCAGCGCCTTGTCCAGATCGCGGGCGAGCTGGGCCAGTTGCGGCTTGTCGGCCAGCGACAGGGCGGAAAGCGCGGCCTCGACCTCGGCCGGCGGCCGGGCCAGCGGCGTCTCTGTGAACAGGGCGCAGATCGCCTCCCCCGCGCGCAGCGCGTGGGCGAGCGCCGCGAGGTCGCGCGGGCCGCCCCGGCGCAACTGCAGGCGGGACAGAGCGCGGGCGATGTCGCCAGCCTCCCGCAGCCGGGCGCGCACGCTCTGGCGCAGCTCCCGCTGGTCGGCGAAGAAGCCGACCCCGTCCAGCCGCGCCTCGATCGCCGGAACGTCCAGAAGCGGCGCGGCCAGACGCGCGGCCAGCATGCGTGCGCCAGGCCCGGTCACGGTGCGGTCGATGGCCGACAGCAGCGATCCCTTGCGCTCCCCGCGCTGGGTGCGGTCGATCTCCAGGCTGGCGCGGGTGGCCGGGTCGATGGCCATGAAGCTGCCCGCCGCGCGGCGCACCGGCGGGGCCAGCGCCGGCGCCTGCCCGGCCTGGGTCAGCTGCAGATAATCCAGCAGGGCGCCCGCCGCCGCGCGCTCGGCGCGCGAGAAATCGCCGAGCCCGTCCAGCGAGGCCAGGCCGAAATGACTTTTCAGCCGGTCGGTCCCGCCGCCGGCGTCGAACTTCACCGCGGGCAAAGGCGTCACGGCGACCTCGCCGCCGCGCAGCGCCGCCTTCAGCCAGGGCGAGACGGCGGCGGCCTCGTCCACGATCAGTTCGGCCGGCGCCAGGGCGGCAAGATCGGCGGCCAGCGCGCCGGTCTCCACCGGGGCGGCGCAGAACTCGCCGG
>Ga0207829_100664_pt1 | contig 12450 bp, 17 predicted proteins | sample TtaePargueraPR_4_FD_187738 | JGI IMG/M metagenome (GOLD analysis project Ga0207829, IMG submission 187738) | Aerobic enrichment media microbial communities from Bioluminiscent Bay, La Parguera, Puerto Rico - Tt and P1 (SPAdes) | ecosystem: Environmental > Aquatic > Marine > Unclassified ... | reverse complement strand
CCCGGGGTGGATCGAAACACCGTTGAACCAGGGATACTTTGCAGAATCGACCGACAAGGAGCGAGTCGGGAAGCTGATGCGTGCGCTACACCCACTACAGAGACTGGGTACACCAGCAGACGTTGCCAACCTGGTAAGCTGGCTCGCTTCCGATGAAGCTAGCTGGGTAACCGGACAGGAATTCATTGTCGACGGCGGCCGTATGGCCAGGCTCTCCGGTGTCGACCCTGAGCAGTTAAATTGACTTGGCGCCGCAGTTGATCGAACCGCGAGGGTTCTCACCCGCCCGCAACGCGGTTAAACAAAAAAGCCCGGCATTTGCACAAATCGGGGTCGGGGTGACTATACGGGAGGGATGGACTCAAAACACGCTAAGGCGTGTTTTGCCCCTGCGGGCTCGGCTGCGCCTCGGTCTCAACTCGCTGGCGCGAGTTGATCGAACCCGCGAGGGTTCTTTCCCGCCCGCAACGCGGTTAAACAAAAAAGCCCGGCATTTGCCGGGCTTTTTTGTTTAATGGCGGTGAGGGAGGGAGCCTACGCCAACCCCCCTACAAGGCGCATGAATACGTCATTACTGGCCCTCGAGGCATGTGCGGGGTAACATTTGGGGTAACAATCTGTAGAGTTACCCTACCCCATGTCCAAGCCCAAGCCTGACACCAAGCACCTGCAACAGAAGCCCAGCGGGCTCTGGCAGTTCATCTGGAGAGTGCCCAGTGACTGCCGCGACGCCTTCGACGGCAAGCAGTACGTCAAGCGTAGCCTGGAGACCCACAGCCTACGCGAGGCCAAGGCTCGTCGGGCACTAATGCTGGCTGAGTGCATGCGGGTGGTACAGGAGGCTCGCTCCGCTGGGGCTGGCGACGAAAAGGCCATGTTCAAGGCTCATGTCCGTGATTTGAAGAACGCCACTCAAGCAGAGCTGAATAGCGCATGGGATGCGTATGAACACATCAAGGGCGAAACACCTGATGAGCGGGCGTGGAGGGCAGCAATGCAAGCCGTTTATCTCGGTCACAACCCCGAGCTGGCCAAATGCAGTCTCAGGGATGCTCTCCGCCTGTACTTGGAGGAAAAGGAAAGCAAGCTCAAGCGGAATACCATCACCACCGTCACCAAGGCAGTAGACACCTTCCTCGACCACATGCATAAGGCGGACATATCCCTTGAATCAATTACGCGCCCCGATGTCCGAAAGTTCATCAAAGGCAGTCCTCTTGCAGGAAAGACGATAGGCACCCGCCTGACCTTCCTGTCTGGTGTCTTCCAGGCCGCTCAAGACCACGGTGAGATCGATGCTGGCGCACCAAACCCCTTCGCCCGGCATAAAGTGGGAACCGGCACTGCACAATCATTCCAGCCGTTCACAAAGGATGAGTTACGTAAGATCTTCGACGCGACCGCGCAGTACCGGGAGTCACCCAAGGACTATCACAAGTTCTTGTTGCCTCGCCTAGCGTATGCCACTGGATGCCGACTGGAAGAGCTGGCCTCTTTGCAGCGGGCACAGATCAGGGAAGAAGGCGATACGCTCTATATCGCCATCGCTGCGGGTGTGGACAGCTATAGGGGTAAGACCCTGAACGCCGGCCGGCGGATACCGATACATAGCACGCTGGCCGATGAAGTGAAGCACTGGAGAGACAGCGATACCCACACCCTAATCTTCCCCGCACTGGAGAGTAAAAGAGCGGACGGCAAATTGGGCGACAAGTTCGGCAAGTGGTTCGGCCGACTCAAGAAGGAACTGGGCATTCCAGGCGGTCGTCACAAGGGCTTCCACAGCTTTCGTGTTCACATGGCCACTAACCTAGAGAAAGCGGACGTCCCTGAAAACCGCGCAGTCTGGATTATGGGGCACACGCGTAACCTATCGCTGTCGTACGGCCTGTACTCTCAGGGGCCTAGCCTAGAACAACTGAGCGTAGATGTGGAAGCAGCAGTTGGACAGGGCATCAAGACGGAACTCGGGGGCAATTGGTAACCGGACTTCCCGGTAATCCACTGCAATGGAGTTTAGAACTCACGGCGTGGGACTTTTCGATTAGAAAGAAGGTTGTCTCGCTCCCACATGCTTGCAGATAGGGGGAAACAGTTTCCTCATTAGGCCCTCAACCGCGGAAAATCTCGGCACTTGCGTAACCCTAGCCCCCTTATAATACTCAAATGCTTTGTCAGAGTACTCTCTATTGAGAATCGAGATCAGCTCCTTGTCTTCGTCCGACAAAGGAGCGAGATCTTCCAGCCCATGATCTAATGCCAGCTTGAAGCACGCCTCAAGATCATGCCCTACCTCTCGAGATCGCAGCACTTGGTCTGTCATACCGTTATCTAGAAGAAATGCCTTCAAGAGCAGCTCAAGGGAGTGGCCTGCTAGATAATAGGCACCCGTGTGGGAAGCGAGAGGAGTCATTGGATGGCCAGGCCTACTCAGATGTTTTTCAACGCATAGAGCAGCTTCAAAAAATGCCACAGCCCGAGTCACAAAGCCAAGTTCCTGCATTTCGATAGGTTTTTCCATCATATGGATGAATCTTTTTGAATAACATAGCTAAATTGCACGTAATTCAGTCCTCATCTGCTGCATTAACTGGTTAGCCCTCCCCTTTGTTTTCAGGCCCAACTCGTTCAGCCTCGCTTGGTACGCCGCTATACGCTGATGATCTTGACTAATAACCAGCTCTGTAAAATTACGCATGAACTCATTGGCCTCATCCATGGAGGTTTGCATCAATTCCTCAAGCTCTGTGAACGTGCTAATCATCTCATCGGTGGCAGTTAGCTTGAGGCGGTTCGACTCCGCCTGAAGCTTCAAGAGGTCATCTAAACCCTCTTGCATTAGCGCTGAGATTTGAGCACTAAACCAACTAATTACTTCACGCTCCTTCTGCTTGTCCTCTGAATCAGCTGATTCGAGGTAGTCATCTAGATATTTATCAAAGATAGGCTGCATTCGAGCGGGCAAATCTACCTGATGCTTCTTTCCAAATGCATCCAGGTTGGCCACATAGGTCTCGTATTGATTTGCTTTAAGCTCAAATATTTTCTTTCTTCGTTCAGCCTCAAGACTCAAGTCATTTTTCAGACGCACCATAGAACGATCGTGACTTTGCTTGTTGAAGTAAACAAACACCCCCCAAAGTACGTTTACTAAGGCGAAAAACCACGCGAAGAACTCGGGGTGCTCCTGTATTACATCGTAAATTACTGACATACATACCCTCGAGATACAAGGTTCACGGTAAGCGTTGCTGAAGGCAACGTAGACCGACTCTACTGACTACCGCGAGCACGAACTCTTAATCCTTGTGACACTCATTGCGTAAGCTCAACTACAGCGGAAATTGCCATCACCAAGGTAAATATTGCAACAACGATATTTAGCCAAAATACTTTCATACCCAATCTATCGCTACTACTAGAACTCTCGCGAAGAGTGTCATTAACTTTGCTAGCAATCTCCATATGTAGCTTTGCCCTGAGCAGAGCTAGCCACTCTTTTTCACGCTCGGTTAGATCATACTCAACCCGCTCAGGGTCACTCGCAGGGTACTTGTTATTCTCCCGAATCAGTCCGTTATTTAACTTGGTATATACCTTCTCATACAAATTGAAGGCTATTTCAACCTCATCAATTTCATTAGTTTCTGCCACGACTTTTACCTACTTGAAATAACAGTGAATCGCTCCACAGCCTTAGCGGCTGCCTACAAAAAGCGAACCTTATCTGCTTAAGCACTTCAGCGAAAAAGTATATCAGGCGCCCCGCAGATTAATATCAAGCTATCGAGAGGCGGCGAATTCAAACCAAACTTACTCTGCGCTTTTGACCCAAGCGTCATAAAGATAACCGAGCACTCCTCTTACTGTGAACTGATAGTTCTGTTACAACATAATGGGATTGCCATGATTCGAGCACACAACAAAAGTACTTGGAGAACTTAAATTACTGGAGCTGACAAAATTTCATATAATTTCTGCTGCTCTCCCCGACTAGGAGTACGAGAAACAGAACGTAAATACTCTCTTATACTCTTTAAGTAATCACCAATATTTACCAGTTGATCCTTTCCATTATCTTCCCCAAGCCTACGAAAGGTAGCTATTACTGAATACCCCTTTCCAGACTCTGTATCTCCAATGACAGCCCTAACTATCTGCGGGAATGAGTCATCTAAAATCACTTTCAATTCATCATTCCCCTCTCCAAAATCGAAAAGAGCTTCCGATATAACCATTCGCCCTATCCAATCGAGACCCGCTGCCTGAAATTGATGCTGCCTAGCTGTTGCTTCTTCATTACAAACAACCACAACTTCAGTTAATAGCGTCATCCTTAGCTTTTGCACTGAATTGGCAATTGTAAACCTCAAATGAAACAAACCTTCGTTCTCCCACCAATCCTCGGACCAGTCAGTGAAATCACCCTCATCATCAAACCGACTTTGTGTAGAGTTGGACACCTTGGCAATAGCATCCATTATTGAATTTAGACCAGATTCAAAATTAGATCTCAAGTCAGCATACATTTTTTCACGAAGGAAAAGTGGGATTTCGCAATCTTCAAGAAGAACAGGTAGAACGACTACTCTCTTTTCGTCCAACTCTCTAATCAAGCCAGAATTAAGTTCTTTTTTACACCACTCGGACTGAACTGATGCCTTAGAAAGAATGACCAGCAAAGCATCAGACTCGGTAATCGCCTCTTGAACGCGCTGGATCAACGAATCACCAACATTGAGTTCCCACGTATCAACCCAAACTTGAGCATTTCGCTTAACCATATTAGCAGCCAAATTGTCAACCACTTCTTTATCTGAATGCGAGTAGCTTATAAATATTGTCATTACATATCCTTATACATTTTTGTTTACTTTGCTTGAGCCCCTAACCCGGCACTTCGACTTCAATCTATATACAAAATCCACGTGGCAATTGCTCTTTCTCATTTTGTTGGTTGAGCTGTACCAGTAGAAGTGTGTAAAAGATCGTTTTCAAGCCTGCTCTCCAACTCCCTGTGGTTCTTATTACCTGTGCTCCATCACATCAGCAAGCATTACTGCCACTATATCAGCGACCCATCACCGGGTAACAGCCTCAAGCGATAACGGCCAATTACAGATGACCCGACTACAGATAGGGCTGAACCTGGATAACTCCAGCAGATCACCCTGGATTATTTTTAAGCAAAGATTTGAGCGCACACATCGACCGACCGCCTTCCGATTCTCCCCCGTACCGGGTGCCTGTGCGCCTGCCTTAATGCCTACCTGATGCCCAGCCCTGTGCCATCGTGCCGACTATCACCTTGCGGTCAATCGGTGGCTGCCAGTCGTTTGCTACATTGAAGTAAACGTCAGCTGATGGACGGCCCCCCCCATTGGAGTAAGCGTGCTTCATTGTTAGAGGTTCTTTCAAATTGAGGAAAATTCAGCCTGTGGACTTTCTCCCAAATGCGATAAAAGTCCGTACCGATATAGGTACACCCGTACAAATATGCCAAAAAGGCGTGCCGGCTGTTGTACCTATAAGTCGATCGCAGTGCCTTACGGTTATTGCTTATGACCTTACGAACACAGATGCAGTGATGTTTCTCTATTATAAGTTGCCCCTGCGTACAGTGATGACGCTTGATTTGAGGTGCAACTTTCCTGCTCGCGAAATTTATACTGTCATTTGTGAGGCTTTTGAATGATGCGTGACAATCCATCCCAAGAGTCAACTATTGGAGGCCGTTCTCTTGGATCGCTAATTCCGACTTCAGAAAGAGTCCACTCTCCACGGCCGAATTGGCAGCAATAGCAGGCGGTTACGAAATTCTCTACCGTGTTTTTTCCACCTCTACCATGAGGGTGGACGTGGTCAAGAGAAGAGGCCATCGCATATAAAGAAGAGTGGCGTTGTTGGTTCAGGCTTGTCCACTTCGACTCTATTAAGAAAGCCTTGCAGATAACGCTGCGAGCCTCCTTGCTGATTACTCTTATATTGCAAAATCTACATCGCCAACCATCTCTTTGAAAGATGGCATTCTGCTCCTTCCGTGATGGCATTCGGGTGGGATCGCGCTCTTCTTTGGGAAGGCATTTGGGCCTGCGAGTATTCCTATGAACTTCTGAAGTCATTTTGCCAACTACTTTATTGGCGTGGACGCTGATTTCTGGGATGTTAGCCTGTTCAACAAGCTCTCTTGCGGCTACGAAGTCCCGCTTCAGAAATGCGTCCGCAGCGTCATCAAGTAACCTGGCTGCGGTCCCGAACTCTACTATGGGTGGGAGTAACGAATGTCTCACTTTGTATTCCTTGTGCTAAAGCCACCCTGAATTTATGGGCGATTCCTTTCGATATGTATGGCCGCAGTTGATGCCTGTCTACAATTGCAACTCGTTAGAGATACCATAAGGCGGCTCATGAACCAACTGGCAAGGTAGGTACCTCTGGCAAGGAATAGCAGGGTGTCAATAGGTTGCGGCACATACACGAGTCGTGCGAAGGATGTAGCGAGATGGCGTGATGTCTGGAGCGCTCAACCCTAAGTGAGACTGTTTTGTGAGTTGGGTGGGAAGGGAATCGAACCTCCGACCCCTTGGGCACTTTTCCCTTTATCAAAAAAACCTTATAAAACAATGGCTTGCAACGGTGTCCCCTGGCGTGGTTTTCGATTTCTGTAGCAGCTTGGTGCTGATTCTTGTAGCAATATAGCTCCTTCGGGACGAGATTAGAATCGTCGCTACACAACTTCACTCAACTCAATGCTGGGCTGCCGATAGAGCCGGATCGACCACCTGCTGTAACAAGTCTTCAGATCTCTGCATAGCTGCTTCATATACCTCTTCCTCTCCTTCGTAATAGAAGACGATGCCCTTGGCCTTCATCTTCGCGAGCCGTATGGCCTTCAAGCTTTCCTTACATACAGGTTTCAGGTCTGCTTTGGAGATCGAATAGCCATCGGTATTGAAGTGGCTGAAGTCGTTTCTGACTTTATTGAGGTAAGAGATCAGGTTCCTGTCGATGCCATCACTCTGAGGGAAGACCTTGTCGAAGAGGTTCATGAAATAGTCAAGTTGCGGAACTCTCTTCTGTTCAGAGGGGATAGCTTCGTCGCGCCACCGCTCCTTGTCCTTGATCTTTTTAGTGTCTTCTTTCCATGTGTCGTAAGGAGTTCCATCTCGAAGGCTTATGGTCATAAACCCCTGCAGTGCATTGTGGATCGCGATCAGTGTGAACTTCCAGTGCTTCTCATCCTCGGTTACCCGGGCCAAGCTGTCGCCGAACTGCTCCAGCGATATGACGGCATCTCGGGATCGACTTATATGAATATACATTGAGTCGATGTCGCTCATTCCTATTCCCCAGTCACTGAACCTTGAAGCGTGAATATTGAGTCACGCAGCTCACTTTTCAACCCTTTCCCGCGGCTTCAAGCCCAACATTCGAGAGCAACCACCATGAACCAACAAACAACACTAACGCCTGTGGCTCCGGCTTCAGGTTTCATCAAGTTCCCCTGCATCCTCTGCAAGGAGAGGCCCCAGACCAGACACTGCCGTGGGTTGTGTCGTAGCTGTAAAGAAACATGGGGCCGACTCGGTTACCCGACCAAGCGCTGTGGTGGCTGTCACCAGTGGAAGCCCAAGGGCCAGTTTGATGGAGTGGGGCACAAACGTGCAATATTCTGCGCTGCTTGTCAGAGTTAGATCAGTAAGAAACGATATCGGAAGGTCTCTCACATGTAACTGAAAGGATGGCCAAGTCATTGCTATAGTCCACGGCGTCATGCGCCGCCAATCTTCGGCTTATTTGCGAAAAGTTGCCTTCAGAGATCTCCTCACTGATATCAACCAGTGTCCCATCCATTTCCTTCCTAAAGTTCGTTGAGCTGATCTCTCTATTCACGAGGAGCTGAAGGATTTCGCCCCATGGGGTCGCAAAGATTACATGGCTTTTATCTTTGTAGCCTTGGCGTGCGATCACGTAAAAGAAGTCGCTATCCCTAGTCCAGTTCACAGTGAGTTCTTGATTGCTGCCAAAATCCGTGAATCCTGCTATCGATGTTGCAAATTTATTTGCACGTTGGTGAAAGAAAAGGTACTCGGCTACGGGCAGCAAAGTAATCGGGTAGGTCTCTACTTGATTGTTGAAGCGATCAGTTTTCCAGGTCGACCCAATCGGGCTTGGCTTATCCAGCCATTCCTCTATCTTTGTTACGTTCAACGACAAATGAAAGTGAGTTAGAGGGGGGGTAAGGTCTTTCTTGTTTCCGAATAATGGCATCAGAATCCCTGACTTTTCCTTATTCGATATGAAGGTAAGGGTATAGCCACCAAACAGCAATATCTTCTATCTGGATAATTTCACCGAAAAAATCTGAGCGCCCACACCTCGACCGACTCTTAGGCAGTTTCCCCCGGTGGGGTGCCGGTTCCCCAGTGAATCGCTCCCCCTGCCTTCTGCTGTCCCTGCGCCTCATCCCGAGGACTATCCCGATGACCATTGCTGGTCTCCTCTGTTCTGTTGTCAGTTGACAGAGATAAGAACAACAACAGAGGAGATCAGTGGTGTCTCCATGTCCTGATCGTTGTCTGTTCAATCATTGATCAACTACCAGTGATTCTATGTGTCTCTCAAAGTATACAATATGTGACTTAGTTGCTGCCTACGTGTTGACTGTGTCTCATCTATGTCTCAGAATGCACGTAACACAACAGCTAAGGATATAGGAGACACATCATGGCCAAGGACATCATTGGTTACGCCCGAGTAAGTTCAACCGGACAATCTCTCGATGTACAGATCGACAAACTCAAGGCCGCTGGTTGTGGTGACATCTTCCAAGAGAAGCGGTCAGGTCTCGACGGTAAACGACCAGAGCTGAAAGCCTGTCTGCGTCATCTGCGCAAAGGCGACACTCTGGTTATTAGCCGTATTGACCGGTTGGCTCGATCAACTGTCCACCTTCACCAGATAGCGGAAGACCTGAAGGCTCGTGGGATTGATCTCAAGGTTATCGATCAGCACATCGACACAAGCACGGCGCAAGGCAAGCTGATGTTCTCGATGCTCGCCGCAATCGCTGAGTTCGAGACTGAGTTGAGGAAAGAGCGACAGGCTGACGGTATCGCTAAGGCCAAGGCCAATGGTGTGAAGTTCGGTCGTAAGAATGAATACACAGATGAACTGATCGAAGAGATGCGCCAGAAGAGGGCTGAAGGTGTCTTGATCAAGGACATCATGTCTGAGTACGACATCAGCAAGGCTCATCTGTACCGGTTACTGAAGGCGTCATGAGGGCAAGCGCCCTCCTATGGAACTACTTCTTGCCGGTGCCTGAGGACTCCCTCGCCTATGGAAGAATCTATCTGACGGGGGTCGCTGCCCTATGGAACAAAAGCACTCGCTACCCTATGGAATAACAAGCTCTCCCTGCCCTATGGAATAATCTTCTTGCCGGTGCCTGAGGACTCCCATACCTATGGAACAAAAGCACTCGCATCCCTATGGAACAACTTTTCTCAGCGTTCCTGAAGCTAACCTGGAGCGATCCAGTAGCTGTCCAATCTGCCGTTGTGGTGGCCAGATAGGCACTCCCCCTCCTATGGAACAACTTCTTGCCTGAGCTGGCGGAGACCATCGCGCACCTATGGAACAACTTCTTGCCTGACTGCGTGAAGCACTCCCCCTCCTATGGAACAACTTCTTGCCGTTCCTTCAGGTTCCGACTGGTTCTCTCTTGTGTCATGTCTGTACAGAACACAACTATCACGGTTCCGACAGAGGGACTCCCATACCTATGGAAGAGTTTTCTCGATGCTGCCTGAGGCCATCCCGCACCTATGGAAGAGTTTTCTCGATGCTGCCTGAGGCCATCGCATACCTATGGAACAACTTTTCATTGTTTCCGCCTGTGCATCTCTGGCCCCCTGTAAGATAACCAGAGCATCCTGAAGCACGTAGATTCCCCAAGATTAACCTCAAGTCCTGACCAGAACCAAATAAGGTCAGGCTGTCGCTATGCCAGTACCAACGGCACAGGACAAGAAAAGCCCGGTTTATGATCGACAGCCGTTCACTATCACAGTGGATTGTGTCCGGGTCTGGAAGTATTTCACTTCAGACACTGCCTTGAATGGCAACGACAACGAAAGCCCATGACGCTCCTTGAGTAAGACGCATGGATTCCTTGAGTTGAGCGGTGGCTGATGTAAAAGCTCAGTAGGGAAGTAATGACCCCCGACAAGCCGAAGTATGACTGGGATATTCGCCGTCACCGTGGAACGTGACAAACCATCTACCCCTGAAATCAGGGCTTGTAGCCTGGGGCGAGCGGAATGACTCGAAGTCAAAAAGTCTTCTTAGAGTCTGACTAAGATCGTTGTCTATTGTGATTAATCATTAATGACAATTATCTAAGAGTCATCTCTAAGACATCTTAGAGACAGGGATGTCTGTAGTAATTACCACAAACAACTATGACCTGTCGTCTCTCTTGTTCCTTGGTCTTCCTCTCCATTGTCTCACTCTTCGACAATCTTTTAGATAGCGTCCTACGGTCTTTGTACCGGTCTTACCTTGCTCCGGTCTTCAGCGTCCATCTCCGCGCTGTATTGGTGGTCTCCATTGCCTCCGGTCTGGTCAGTAGGGCGCTACCTGAAGGATTGTTATCCCTTCGATGATGTTCGTTAGTTGCGACATTACTCCTTGCTCATGGGTCACCTCTCAAGGTGTCTCTTTGGCTGACTGCTGTAGTTCCTTTTCCGTGTCTACAGTGGTCGGTCTTTATTTTCCCAGAACGTCCCAGGACAACTCTTAACCCCCTTTGTTTTTACAGAAACACCCAACACACAATGAGGTATCTCAATGAATCGCCGTGGCGAAGAATACAAATGCATTAACCCTAACGTGGTTGCACGTCTTGTGGTTCACCTGAAACCAGAGACCGCCGCTATCCTGTCCCGTATCCAAGATCGAGAGCAGAAGCGTCGTGATCATAAGGTGGCCGCTGCCCGTGTAATCACTGACCTGATTCATGGTCGTATTAAACCTGAATAACAACACCTATCAGAGACCGTCTCAGCGTCTCTCTCGGCGCCTCTCCCGGCCTGACCTAACCAACCACACCAGATAGAGCAAGGGCTGCTCACAGCGCCTTACATGGCGTCCTACACAGTGCCGTATCTGGAGACCATCAATGACCAAACAACTGATGCTGACCGCTACCTGTGCTGCGTGGTTCTTCCTTGCACTCAATGCGTGGTCATCTCAACAGGAGATCAATCACTATGAGGAAACTCAAAGACGACTACACGCCGAAACCCGTGCAAGTCTCGACTATCAGCAACGGTTACAAGCCGTTCTCAGATCGCGTAGCCGATCACTTCAGGCCGACCACTACTGGTCAGCGCCTTGACCAACTCATTGCCTACTTCAGCCAGCTACAAGGTGAACTTGTCGACGCTGAGTGGGTAGCGAAGTTCTGTATCGATCAAATTTACAAAGACACGCATGCTTCCTTCAGTGGTGGTCGTTGCCGTGTCTTCACCCGAATCTAAACTGGAGACCATCCATGACCGAATCAACAAACAACACAACTCAGGTACGCACTGAGAGCAATCACAGCGTCCGCGCTCAGTTGTCCTTGCGTCCTACCACTGCCCGAACTGAAAGCCAGCGAGACGCGGCTACAGAGGCTTACCTCGCAGACCAGAAACAACAGCAGGCCATGAGCCGTGGTGGTCGTTCTTACCTCGACATCGATGAAGCATATGACCTTGGCGTCGGTGCTAAGTCCACTTGGTACGAACCCGGTGCAAGTACAACCATGAATGTTCGACAGGTAGACCCGGCTCACAAGGCCAAGCTCGACAACATGCTGTCCCAAGGTCTGATCAGCCAGAAAGGCTATGAGACTGAGATTCGACAGATTCTCGGTGATGACCCGTTCGCTGCTCCTGCGGCTGATGCTGGCCTTGAAGCTCTACAGTACGACGCTGAGACATCCAAGAATGCGCAGTGGACTATGGGCCAAGTCGGCGAAGCTGCATTCAACAGCGCATTGACCAGTTACGTCATGGGCGACCAGACCGCAGCCGTTAACCTGGCGAAGCAGTTAGGCGAGCATGGAGTCACCGCCAGCGATATCACTGGTATGTACGACAGCATGGCTCAGACCGCTGCCGGTAAGATCAATGCTGTGATGGAGGCGAATGGTGATCTTGATGTGTCTGTGTCTGAAGTCACCGAGTGGGCGCGTAGTCTTGAGCCGGGACAGCAGGTCTATCACCTGACCCGTACTGCTATGGCTGAAGCTCTGTTCGATAACTTCCAGCATATGCCCGAAGTAATCCAAGCGTATCGTCTGGCTGTCCGTAAGCCGCGCTAAGACACCCCCCACAACCAACTTAAACCGAACCTACAGCCTGTCCGGTAGTCGCCTCTGTGTGGCTGCTGAGATGG
>Ga0207829_100656_pt1 | contig 12565 bp, 9 predicted proteins | sample TtaePargueraPR_4_FD_187738 | JGI IMG/M metagenome (GOLD analysis project Ga0207829, IMG submission 187738) | Aerobic enrichment media microbial communities from Bioluminiscent Bay, La Parguera, Puerto Rico - Tt and P1 (SPAdes) | ecosystem: Environmental > Aquatic > Marine > Unclassified ... | reverse complement strand
CAAGCAGCTCGCTGCTGACATCGTGCTTCTTCGTAGGTTTGGACATTGTGTCTCCGGTTCAATGCGACAGTGTCGCTAAAAGAACCGATTACACAAAATCTAGGACAGGCCCCCCACCTGATAAGTCTAGGTCATACAGAGTCTGACTACCCCTTTTGTACAGTATCGCGCGGACGGGAATCGGTTCGCCAATACTTCTGGCGTCGGCGCGCTTGGTTAAAAAGCCAGAAAGCCATTGAAACGCAGCCTCAACAATATGACAGGACAAAAAGCTCTTCAAGGTTCCCGATTCCATACTCTGTCATGGAGTTCGATAGTCATACTCAGGATGCACATTTGACCCTTCACATACGAATGCAAAATGGTCTAGTTATCCCTGTGCGGTTGCCGCGTCTGCAATTGCTGGTATTAATCGACAGAGGTTCTACCGCAGTGGCGTCCTACAAGATTGCATTTAGCAAACAAGTTTCTGCGGACGACCTACTTGAGTGTCTTAATGGATTAGTTACCCCATGGAGACTTAACGACAAACAATTATCGTCGTATCGTGCGGGTGCCGGCTTTCCGACGGCTGAAACTAGCCATTTTCTAAATGCTCTTCCGGACATCATTTGCCTCGATAATGCCTGGGCGCATAAGGCCAATAGGGTCAAGCAATTTATCATGGATAAATTGGGGAGTGTGTGTAACCTGGGAGTGCCGGCATGCCCGAAAGCTAGATTCCTGGTCGAAGCATTCTTTAAGAGAATGGCGGAATACGAACATCAATTACCTTCTACAACAGGCTCATACCCAACTGACCCCATTCGAGAACCTAGAAAACAGGCCAAATTGCCACCTGCTGTGAGACTTGTAGATTTCGAAAACATCATGGACTCGGTAATAGCCAACTATAATGCCACCCCCAGATACGACCTATTTAACAAGTCCCCTCTTCAGGTTCTGGATGAATATCGACTTTCCGGCGGACAAATCCGTTATGCGGAAGGCGAACAGCTCGACCACGATGCCCCATTTTTGATAAGAAGAGCTTTTACGGTTAGGGGGAACATTGATAAAGGGGAGCGCCCCCATATTAATTACGCCTACATCAAATATGGAGGTAATCAACTTAAAGGACGCTATGACCTAGTAGGGAAAAAGGTCTATGCGCACAAAATTAATAGCAAGGATATCTCCAGCTTTGAGCTTTTCCTTGAGAATGGTGAGACCTTGTGCACAGTTCGTGCTTATGGAAGGTGGGGGGAATTTCCACACAGCCTGGCCTTTCGGAAAGCCGTTAAGAAAGCAACCAACGAAAGCATTGGAAATCATCTCCATAAAGATCCCGTATCAGATTATTTCCATAATTTAATTAAACAGCCACTGTCACCGAATACATCTTTAGACCTTCTGAGGATGTCGAAGCACATACACACGGATCTGAAAGATGAAAGCGTTCAACCGTATACGGACACGCCTATAGCTTCAATGAAATCAAGAGTGATAGGAAAATGAAGACTTATTCACAAAACCACTATCATCCAATACACAACACTAAATACATCGTCAGTACGCCTGCTATGGAAAAATTGCGTGATTCCATCCAAGCGTGGATATATGGCGGCTTTATAGGGGGCGTGATTTGGGGTTTACCGCGATGCGGTAAGACAACAGCATTTGAAGTGATTGCAGACGAGCTGCAGACGCGGAGTGATGAGCCAATAGCAGTGTATTTTCATAGTGCCGAATCATTCACTACATCAACAGATTTAAAGTTTTACACCAGCCTGGCATTTTCATTGGGATTGCCCGAGTTGGCGGGATCTAGCTCAACAGCGGTTAAATATAGAATACGTTTAGATGAAGCCTTTATTGAATCAGCCACACACAATAATGATTCGCTCGTTGTGCTGGTCATTGACGAGGCACAGAAACTCACTGCAAAGCATTACGAGTATCTGGGTGATTTGTATAACCGACTAAGAACTAAAAAAGTTGATCTCAGAATATTTTCACTTGGTTCCCTGCAGCTGAGAGAATTCGTAGAAAATTTTTCAGATCCTAATGAGGCACATCTACGTGGCCGTTTTTTTGTTAAAACCATGCATTTTAGAGGGCTTACATCCTGTGCTGAAGTAAAGAATGTCTTGTCAAAATATGATTCAGAGCTTAGATACCCAGAAGACGGGCCTAGTTTCACTGAGCATTTTTTGCCCCGTGCCTTTGACAATGGATTTAGGCTTTCAGATTTAGCAGAAGATATCTGGCACGTCACTTATCAACGTGCGCAAGACCTAAAGTATTCAGAAATACCAATGCAGTACTTCTGCAAAATGGTAGACATGCTTTTGTGTAGTCGCCTACGCGATGGCGCTTACGTTGATTGCGATGATCGTATGATCAATCAGATGCTAGACTCTACCGGCTTCCATACTTCCGTTATTCTCTACTAATTCTAATGATAGGAGATCCAGTCGGTCTGATTAGGGGTATGGCTTATCAAAAGCCATTTCAATCTTGGCAAAGCCAGACATTAATAGTGTTTAAACTGAATGCGTTAACGTATTCAAGATTGAGTAGCTCGGTAAGAAGCTCCAAGATCAGCTATCCAAAGAAAAGTTTAAAAATACCCGAATCCAACCATTCCGACATAAATGTCACAAGAGCGATTGAATTTGCCCTTCAAACTGCCAACCGATCCACCGCCGTTTCTGAAACATCATTTGTTTCTGATATTTGGATACCTCCACTCATTCGCTTTACCCCCTCCCCTACAGAAATGTGGGTGTGCCCCATTTGTATTGATAATGGTTATCACAGTCCAATTCAACAATTACCCTGGGTCACTCATTGTCCGTTTCATAAGGTAGAACTTATAAATAAATGTCCCCAGTGCTCGAGGGGACTGGTACTAGACAAAGGCTCACTTCCGTATTTGTGCAGATGGTGTGGGTATCCCGATATTAGGGTACGTGACTCCTCATTTACCAACAGAATAATTAATGACGGCACTACGATTATTAACCGCTACTTAGAATTTATAGTCGAAGCAAAAGAATCTGTATTTGGATTTGTCAGGCCTTCCAAGCACCCTTACCAAGGTGAGCAAGCATCAGTGAAGTCTTTGGTGCCATTTTGTGATCACATGAATTTGAAGTCGGTTAGCTCATATCTGTCGATATTATTACATGAGCTAAATTTTATGGATTTAATACCCACACTATTCCCTTCATTGATAAATCAGCCCAAGTCCTATAAACGATATTTCGTACCCAAGCCTGCCCCTAAAGACGTCTATTTGCATTGTCTGGATAACTGTCGTTTAAGTAATTACCGTTATCTCTCACCTGTTTTAAATAAACACATGGAATCTGACATTGTGCTTTTTGAAGCATATAAACAATTTGAGCGAAATGTCCACATCATGCAATCCCTGGCTAATCAGGAAGAATATGCAATCCGAAACATACAAGACACTATGGACCTAGTTAAATACCAACTAACTCAAACAACCAGATTGTATAACTGCTCAAATTTACTTTTTTCTTTGATTACTAATAACCATAAGCCATATCCTGTTTTGAGTGTTTGTATCAACCGTGGAAACTCAATTAGTCTTCCATCAACGATTGTAGGAGCACTCTTTTATCAGGATTTGATGAGTTACTTTTTTAGCACATTTAGTGTGATCCAATACTGTACAGTCAAAGACAGTTTACTGACTCACGCTGCAGAGCTGGATCGTTATCGAGATATATATGCACGAGTTAAAAACCGAATAGAGGGCCTTTTTAATAGCCGAATTGTTATTCGGACCTCATCGATGAATAAAGCAAAATTCATAATGTGGAATATACGACCGAATACATTTCGCGCCCAATCGTATTTTTGAATATTAAGACCATAGTTATTATGTTCGAACCTTTAAGCACGATACTCAGATTCAAGCTGCCAACGACCCAATAGGAGTAAACCCCTTCTGTGAAGTAGTCTTGTATTTTATTACAGTACGGTAACAAAATATTTGAGCATGGATACTTACATATTTGGCGAACTAATCCGTAGAGCTCGAATCAAGAGAAAGCTCACTCAGGCAAACTTAGCTTCGATGATCGGTACGGGGCGACGTTTCGTCTCAGAAATGGAGGCTGGCAAATCCACCACCGGACTAGGCAAAGCCCTAGAAGCCGCTGAGATTCTTGATGTCAGTATTGGTGCCAGGGACTGTGTTGACCTACCGGCCCTTATCAAATCAATGGAAAAGCCACGGTTGTGGTCAGGGCGATGTAATGCGACTCCACGCATGCTATTTGCGGATGTTATTAAAAACCCCTGCGAACATGACCTGAAGTTGGTGGCGAAGATCTATGGAACCGAGCACCTTAAACGAATGCGAAAGCGATTGATAAGAAATCAAGACATCAGCCCTATGGCTCTCAGGGAAACGGAGCGAATTCTGAGGTATCTAGATACCAAAACAACCTGAGTCTGCCTAAGACTAGATTGGGAGTCCTTTTGTTAATCTAGTAACAGGAGGACTTGATGAAGAAGCAAAATTCATAATCTTGAATTATATGCGACCGAGTACACTTCGCCGTCCCACAGTCTATACACTATCTAACATGCATCCATCTGCTGTATTAGAAAAGAACCTATTTCAAATGACGGTGCGGATTACTTCAACAAGAAAATCAATGGCATCATTTGAATCACTGACACCATCGAAAAAAAGACTATCCCAACTATTATTCGATTCTTCTATATGAGCACTCATAGACGCCAAATCTTTTAATCTATTCCTGACAAGATTAGGATCAGGGATGTCAGCCAAATGCAATACAGGCTGCTCAACCAAGCGCGACCATCTTTGTTGGCAATGACCAAGAATACCAGCGGGTTTGATTATATGTTCGATATGCCACTGTAGAGCATCTGCTAAATGTGCTGCGTGAATCATGATAGGCACTACACTGAAACTAGGCGCTTCGAAGGGTCCGCTCATTTGTATCTTGATTAATTGGTTCGCGGCTGCAGCATCAAAATATGGATGAATGGGCCTTTTATCCTGCTCATCACCTATATATGCATCTTTTCGTTTTATATTGCATTTAAAGCATGTAGGAATAAGATTCAATGAGAAAAATGAAAATTCAGGAAAATGGGCCTGTGGTAAGTAGTGGTCTAAGGTGCCAGTGCCAGAGCCGCCACACATCGGGCATGCCCCAGTGATATGAAATTGTCTTAGTCGCTCAATAAGTGGGTCTAAGCTAGCTGGGGGGCGACCGTATACGTTTTCAAAATGCTGTTTATCTGGAGAAAATTGATTATCTACCCTGACATGCCAGGGGTTCCCCTGGTATCGCTTATATAATCTGTACCGTAAAAGCACATACACATGGTGCAGCCGGATAGGTGCCGCAGCGTGCAATCGGTCATTTTCTACAATTTGCCGAAGAAGTAATCTGTTGTTCCAATCAGGTTTTGAAATAGAGCGCATCAATCTTTCTGCCCATTTTCAATCATCTCGCGGAGCTGCATTAATGCATCGATACTTAATTCGTTACCCAGACCCTCTAACACTTGATCAAGTTGAAATTCTTTAAATTCCTGCTGGCTTAACAATTGCACATAAAGGTGATCTATAAGGTCATCACCGAAAATATCATCTGAAATGGCGCTGATGCTGGCACCAAAGGTTTTTAACCTAGGCTGGCTAACTCTCGTTTCACCATCGGCTTCGGTATGAATTACGAATACCTGAGAGCGAGTTACCTCTCTTACAACATATGGTGAATGTGTACTAACTATCGCGATTGACTTTGTTTGATTAAGGATTGCATGTAGCAATCTAATGAATTGCGAAATTAGATTTGGGTGTAAGAAGTTTTCAGGTTCATCAATCAAGAAAATTGAGGCAGGCGCGCTCTCTGAAATAGCCTGAATTGTGAAACTGATAAATACATCTTGACCCAAACTTAAATTCTGCTTGAGGTTAAAATTGTCGAGAAAAAGTAATGGACGATTCGAATCAATCTGTCCAGGCCTGTCTAATATATCCTGCTCTTTTCCACTTTTTGTAAATTTTGTTAGCGCTAGATACTTATTATCATCATGGTGTATATCCCAATTATTTGCATCTTCCAGCAACGGAACAAAAATCCTTAGGTTAGGGATCTCTTTAGTGATTACATCAATTAATCGGTCAATTGGGTTATCGAGGAAATCTGACCCCCGTGCGATATTGGTTACCATTTCTGTTAAGCGCGGGTTATTTGATGCACTATTTACCGGATCTAAACCAAAAGTGGATTGTGCAAAAATTGTTGGGTCTTTAGACCGGCTCTTAAATCGTTTTAGTGAGCGAGAATGAGCAAAAACCAGAAGCTGATTAAAACCTGGAACAGGATTTAACGAAGCACTTCGTTTCTCCTGGTTTAATAATCCCCTTCCTATGGCTAATAACGATTCAGTTTTACCTGTACCGTTTCGACCTATAAGAATTGCCAGGCGATTGGGTCCGATGGGCCCATCTGGAAAGGAGAAATCGTAGTCGAGCTTCTTGTCTTCAATTGATACAGAAGCTGAAAAATCTGTGCGTGCGTCTTCTTTGTCCAATCGTAATCCGGCAATAACTTTCGCTGCATTCCTGAATGCGAATACACTTTCTGAATTACGCATGAATGCGCGGTTGAAAACATCGGAACTCTGAATATCCGACCATTTGGGAACGTCTGAACCTTGGCCATAAAAATATGCCAGATCATGAGCCTCAGCTGCCGCCATAGCAGCTTTATCTGTACCTAATATCCTGACTAAATTGAGATAGTCTTTGGTGTTAAGCAGTAAAGTTGCATATGGAATATTTAGTTCACTTGGCGTTATAAAAGACCGTTTTGACTCTGATAGTAACTCGTATATTACCTTTGAATTGCTTTGTTCATTTTGAAAAGCAAGAAAGCCATTTACCCATTTGAAATCACTATTCGAGCTTTTTATTCCGACGTTCGCTCGCACATGAAAGCCATGATCATTCCAGCTATTTGAGCTTGGGACATAAATAAGCGAGGCAGAATCCGGTAGATCTTTTTCATGCCTTTCGATAGTAAACACTACTAATGGTTTTTCGGATTTCTTCACCTGGTTCATATTCCGCCGTTTAGCCTTTTATGTGACGTGTTTCTGCACAATCGTATTGACGTTTTATTGATGGCATTGCTTCATTGGTTATAGGCAACTGTAGCTTAGTTTAGCTATATAGCTGAATCGTGCTATATATAAACTAATTTTGATAAATAAGTTCTATTTCAATGAGATAAACATGGCTCCTAAGCATCAGCTTATCGATTTATGGTACAACCCTGAAACAGTACGTGTTAATGCATGGCCGCTACCTCAACCTTTGTGAGAGCCGACGCACCTGGCTGGGCTACGCCGGCTAGGATTGCCTATTTCTAAGATGGGTCCTACACAGTTTTAAGTCCATCCATAGTACTTGTCGTTGAGTCGCTAACACGATGTTATTATTCCGGCTGACGAATAATTCCTACTTATGGAGGGGTCGGGAACTGTTTCATAAGGGTTGCTCGTCAATGTTAGTGATCTGTAGGGAAACTTTGAATGCCATTTCTAGACTGGGTAAACAAAAATCAAGCTAAAGAATCCACACGTAATGTCCCTATTTATTTGCTCAAGCATGAAAAGTTCTATGGTGAACAGAAAACCAAGAACCTTCTCATCCATGGCGATAACCTTCTGGCATTAAAGGCGCTCGTACCTTTATATGCTGGGCAGGTGAAATGTATTTTCATTGATCCCCCATATAACACCCAAAGTGCATTCGAACACTACGACGACAAGTTAGAACACAGCCAGTGGCTTAGTATGATGTATCCACGTTTAAAATTACTTCACCAGTTAATTGCTGATGATGGAAGTATGTGGGTCACTGTAGATGACAATGAATCACACTATTTAAGGGTTTTATTGGATGAGATATTTGGACGAAAAAACTTTGTCGCAAATGTCATTTGGCAAAAAAGAACATCACCTGATGCACGAATTGAATTAGGGGCGGCTCATGATCACATTTTGGTTTATGCGAAGAACTCTGCATTAATCAGTTTTAATAAAATGGGTTTAACAGAACAGCAGAAAAGTAAATATAAAAATCCAGATAATGATCCAAACGGGCCATGGGTATCTACGGATTTTACAGCTCAGGGTTGGCGACCAAATCAAATGTATTCCATTACAACGCCGAGTGGTCAAAATTATGATCCACCTCCAGGTAGGTGTTGGGCAAATGTCGAGCCAGTTTTTAATTCACTAGTAGAGAAAAATAAAATCTGGTTCGGAAAAAATGGGGATTCGAGGCCAAGAATTAAAAATTACTTAAATGATGCACAAGGCGCAAGTTCATGGACCTGGTGGCCTAATTCCGAGGTAGGACATAACCAAGAGGCGAAAAAAGAAGTTAACAAGCTGTTTGGAGCTGACTCGACATTTATCACCCCTAAGCCTGAAAGACTAATTTCAAGAATATTATCTATTGCATCAATAGATGGAGAATTAATATTGGATTCGTTTCTAGGCTCAGGCACAACCGCTGCAGTAGCTCACAAAATGGGTCGCCGATACATTGGTATCGAAATGGGTGAGCATGCCCGCACACACTGTGTCCCACGCTTGGATAAAGTCATTGACGGTGAGCAAGGTGGTATTAGTGAAGCTGTTGGTTGGAAAGGGGGCGGAGGATTTCAATTTTGCACCTTAGGGGAAGCGGCCTTCGATGATGATGGGCGCATTAATCCCGAGATAAAGTTCCCTACTCTGGCTGCTTTTATTTGGCATTTTGAGACAGCAACCGCTGCTCCACGGATATTAAAATCACCTTTTCTTGGTGTGCATGATGGAGTGGCATATTTTCTCCTCTACAACGGCATTCTTGGGGATAAGCGCCCTGACACAGGAAATGTGCTAACTCATGCTGTATTAGAAACGCTCAAAGATAAATATCCCCATGATGGCCCTAGGGTGATTTATGGCGAGATGACTCGAATCGGGGAAGCCCGTCTGAATGCCGAGGATATTGAATTCAAGCAGATCCCCTACGACGTGAAGACTCGTTGATGGCTATGTTCAAGCTCAAGCAATATCAAAAGGACTGCCTGAATACGCTCGAAGCATTCCTGCTATACACCCGAACTAGATCCATTGAAGATTCGTATGCGACCTGTCTCGCACTACAGGAACGCTCAGAAACGTACCACGAGATTTTTGAGGAAGTACCCTCAGTTTGTCTTCGTGTTCCCACAGGAGGTGGTAAAACACTGCTGGCTGCCCACGCCATAGGATTAGCAGGCAAGGCTGTCCTGGACTCTGATGCGCCTGTCGTGCTTTGGCTGACGCCTTCGGATGCAATTCGCGCCCAAACCTTGGAATGCCTTAGTGATGCCCGTCACCCTTACAGGCAAGCCTTGGCACAGGATTTCGGGGAAAGGATTACGGTTTGCGATCTAGAAAGCTTGCAGACGGTAGGGCCACAGGATATTGGTCAGTCATGTATTGTCGTGGTGGCCACAATCCAATCATTCAATATCACCAACACCTCAAAGCGAAACGTGTACTCCTTCTTCGAGGAACTGGCTCCGCACTTTGATGGCATTTCGGCAGCGAAATTTGTTGCTCTGGAACAGGTAACAGAAGAAGACCTAGAGAATCAGCCCTTCCTAACAAAAGACGATATTGGGCGAATTAAGCATTCCGTTGCCAACTGGCTTCATATGCAGCGGCCGGTGGTAATAGTTGACGAGGCGCACAACAATCGTACAGATCGTTTCTTTCAGTCACTTGGACGTTTAAATCCCAGTTGCGTCATTGAGCTAACAGCGACGCCGGTCGCCGGTAACAACGTCCTTTACCATGTCTCTGCAGCAGAGTTGAAAGCAGAGGAAATGATTAAGCTGCCAATAGTTTTGGCCGAGCATCCAGATGGTTGGCAAAGTTGTATCCGTGATGCGCTACTCACGCGTCGGCGTTTGGAAACCATCGCTCAGAAGGAGCCGCCGGCACAGCACATTCGACCCATTGCGCTTATTCAGGCTGAACCTAAGGGTGGAGAGGCCATGGTCGATGTGGTAAGGCAATACCTCATTGATGAGGAAAACATTCCGGAAGATCAGATCGCTGTGGCGACGGGCTCACAAAAAGAATTGGATGGCATTAACCTGTTTGACCCGTCCTGCCAAATTCGCGTCGTGATCACCATTGAGGCACTGAAAGAAGGCTGGGATTGTTCGTTTGCGTATGTGTTAGCCTCCCTTCAATCCGTGAATTCGGCCAAAGATGTGGAACAGCTACTTGGCCGGGTATTGCGTATGCCCTACGCCTCCGCAAGGAAGCAGGAGGATTTGAATAAAGCCTATGCCCATATTGTGGCGACGAGCTTTGCAGAGGCAGCCTCAAATCTGACTGACCGCATGGTGCAGAATATGGGCTTTGAACGCCATGAAGCCAGCGCTGTGCTTATGCCGCAACCAGAGTTGGAATTGTCGGGTGGAAATGCGAATGGTACACGTCGTTTAATCCCAGATTGTCATATCCATCTGAAGGAAGAGCCAGATACTAAGCACTGGCCAGCGGATGTCAAAAAGGCTGTCGAGATTCGAAAGACTTCGGTGGGAACGACCATTCTGATCAAAGGAGATCTGGATTCTGAAGCACTGATACAGGCTGAGGAATTCCTCAGCAAAACCGTTAAGGGCAAAGAATCCAAGCAAGCCGTTAAGGATCAGTTTGAGGCGCATCGCGCCATTCGTCGTAGTGTTTCTGCGCCGTCGCAATTGGGAGGGGTTTTTGCAGCAATCCCACAGCTTTGTTTGAAGCTGGATGGCTACCTTGAGGTTGTCGAGCGTGACACCCTTTGCCGATTGGGCGACTGGAATTTGCTAGATTTTCCAATTCAACTTGAAGGTTTCTCCGTCATCGAGTCCGTGAACTCGTTCGAGATTGATGTGAACGGTGAACAGGTTAAATTTCGGCATTTAGATACTGAGAACCTCAAACTGGATTTCGTTGAAAGCAAGGTGAGCGAACAAGACTTAGTGCGTTGGCTGGATGTGGAAGTCAGGCAGAAAGACATCTCACAACCCGACCTGCAAGCCTATCTGGTCAAGTTGGTAACCCATCTCACAAAGGACAAGGGCTATACGTTGACCGCCCTTCTCCGAGCCCGTCATCAACTGGCAAATGCTATCAAGGATGAAATTGCCCGTCTCAGACAACAGGCGGTACAAAAAGGCTTCCAAGGTTCGCTGTTTGAGATGGAAGTGCCCAAGGTAGAGGACTCGGCCATGTTTAGCTTCCAGTTCAGGCCAGGCGAGTATCCTGCAAGAAGCACCTACCTGGGCCGATATGAATTCAAGAAACACTTCTACCCCATGATCCACGACCTGAAGGAAAAGACTGAAAATGGCAAAACAACCGAAGAATTCATATGTGCCCAAATTCTTGATGCTCACCCGAAAGTGAAACAGTGGGTGAGAAATATCGAACGCCAGCCCAAATTTTCCTTCTGGCTGCCTACCTCTACAGATTATTTCTATCCGGATTTTGTGGCGGAGTTAACCGACGGCAAACTGTTGGCGGTTGAGTACAAAGGCGAACCCTATAAGAGCAACGATGATTCGCGAGAGAAGATTCAAGTAGGTGAGCAATGGGAAAAGTCGAGCGGTGGTCAGTGTCTGTTCCTTTTTGCTGTTGAGAAAGATGACAAAGGCCGAGACGTTGCAAAGCAAATAGCAGACAAACTTAAGTGATTGTTATTTAAATGAGCAAATATAGATGAGGTACTGCATCTATAAATGTCTCAAATATCAGATAGCAGGTTATATTCCTGACATCAGCACCCACCTTCACTACTATGAACAATGTTTATAGTAGTGAAGGTGGGTTATGAAATTAAATTTTGCGCCCGTGCTGAGAATTATTGCTGAAAGATATCAATTGTCTCCTGGAGATCTTCATAAAGTACTGAATAAAGTTGTACCTGATTTAAGTAGACGAGCCGTTGCATATTGGCTAACTGATCCAGGGGAAAAGAATGCGCGGAGATGTGATAGACACTGGGTAAGCCTTCTCCTCTTTTCATTAATGCTTGATGGAAAAATTTCAGCTAAGGATGCCCGCTTATATATCGGCTTTATGGATAAAGTGAATTCATTTGCAAATATGAAGGGCCCTGGCCACATCCTGTTAGATCCGCAATCGCCACTGCATATGGACGTGGTCAATCTAATATTGGATAGCTCTGAACGTAGACAAATGGCCTTAGATAAACAGACGAAACCCCAGCGAAAATCCAAAGGAGAGTTTCCAATTCCTATAATAAGTTCTGGCGACGAGAATTAGCCACGTGTACCCGTTAATAATGAAAATATTATTAAATTTTTCATTATTACCGAGGGTGTCCAGAATTTTGTGTAACCGGGTGATGGGTTACGCCTGAGGGATGCGATCCCCGAAGCGAATCGTAAACTGCGTAAGCGCGGCCTTCCAGTCACGGATCGGCATAGTCCACTTTTTG
>Ga0207829_100645_pt1 | contig 12729 bp, 16 predicted proteins | sample TtaePargueraPR_4_FD_187738 | JGI IMG/M metagenome (GOLD analysis project Ga0207829, IMG submission 187738) | Aerobic enrichment media microbial communities from Bioluminiscent Bay, La Parguera, Puerto Rico - Tt and P1 (SPAdes) | ecosystem: Environmental > Aquatic > Marine > Unclassified ... | reverse complement strand
CATAACGTCAGTGGTGGCCATGGATCAGATGCGCAGCCCTTAGCGACGACGCTGCAACTGGTCCAGTTTGCCACCACTGGCAAAGTGGGTCTCCATGGCATTTTCCCAGCTGCCGGCGATGTCCTGGATCGGCATCAGCTTCAGTTCCGGGAACTTGTCAGCCACTTCCGCTTTCACGGTTTCGTTATGCACCCGATAGTTGAAGCTGGCCAGCATGCGCTGGGCTTCTTCGGAATAAAGGTGCTTCAGGTAAGCTTGAGCCAGTTCTTCTGTGCCCTTCTTCTCGATGTTCTTGTCGATCCAGGTCACCGGGAACTCGGCCAGGAAGCTGACTTTCGGAACCACAACCTGGAAATTCTTGTCCGGGTTAAGCTCCGGGATATTGTTCACTTCGGATTCAAAGGTCAGCAGCACGTCACCGAGGCCGCGCTCAACAAACGTGGTGGTTGCACCACGGCCGCCGGAGTCGAATACCTTTACTTGCCCCAGAAGATCGCTCAGGAAGGCATCAATCTTCTCCTGGTCGTCACCGAACTTGTCCTGGGCAAAACCCAGTGCCGCCAGGTAGGTGTAGCGGCCGTTACCGGAGGTTTTCGGGTTCGGCATGATCAGTTCGACGTCCTCGCGGATCAGATCATCCCAGTTCTGGATGTTCTTGGGGTTACCCTCACGCACCAGAAACGCCATGGTGGAGTAGTAGGGAGAGCTGTTGTTGGGCAGGCGTGATGCCCAGTCCTCGGGGATCAGGTTGCCGCGCTCGGCCAGGATATTAACGTCCGTCACCTGGTTGTAGGTCACCACATCGGCACCCAGGCCCTGCAAGATGGCGCGAGCCTGCTTGGAAGAGCCAGCATGTGATTGCTGGATATTGACGGTTTCGCCGGTTTTCTCCTGCCAGTAATCCTGGAACAGAACGTTGTATTCCGCGAACAGCTCACGGGCAATGTCGTAGGAAGAGTTCAGAAGCTCACGCTCCTGGGCAGAAGCCGGCCCGGTCATCGAAAACGCCAGCGCCAACGCACTGAACCACAGGCCCTTGCGAGCTTTGGAACCAGAAAACATCGAATTCGGCATGGTAGGCAGAGCTCCCTGTTCAATCGGAATCTTGATATGCAACAAAAGCATAAGGGTTAGGTTTCGTTAGAACGCAAAGATAAGGTAGGAGCCTAAGAACAACAATGCCTTTGCTAGATGATTTATAACTTTTTTAGGAACTTTCAGTTATATTAAACGCCACCAGGAAGCCCAAAGATGATTTAGCGTCGTTGAACTGGTGCAAAGCGCATCTTCCACTACTATCAAGGTAAGTCAGCGCTGGAGAAGACGTTGCCGTGGGACTGTCGATCAAGACAACGGAATTTGCGCCGGAAGAGTTTGAACGTTTTGCCGCCAAGGTCCGCACAGACCTGAAAGCGCTCACTCGTCTCCTGAACCGGCCCGGCTTTGGTGAGGGTGAGAGCTCCATTGGCGCCGAGGTGGAGTTCTACATCGTAAACTCTGACCTGCGGGTTCAGCCCATCAACACCGAAATTGCCGCCAGAGTCCAGGACCCCCAGCTTACGGTTGAGCTCAACCGCTTCAATCTCGAATACAACCTCAGCCCCCAGGCGTTCAAGGGATCGCCCTTTGCCAGAACAGAGCAGGAACTGCTCGCCGCGATCCGGCGAATCAACCGGCAGGCCGCGTCACTTGATGGGGAACTGGTGCCCATCGGCATACTGCCGACGCTTCGCCAGTCCGATATGGGCGCGCAGGTAATGACCGACGAACCCCGCTATCACGCGCTTTCCAAAGCCCTGCTCAAGCAACGGGGCGAGCCATTCAGCATCCACATCGGCGGCAACGATGTGATCAACCTCGAAGCCGACGACGTTTATATGGAAGGAGCCAATACCTCTTTCCAGTTGCACTGGCGTGTGCCCGCTCATCGGTTCTCAGACTATTTCAATGCCGTGCAACTGGTGACGCCGATTGTCCTGGCTCTGGCCAGCAATTCACCCAGCCTGTTCGGCCACCACCTGTGGGACGAAACCCGGATTGCCCTGTTCAAGCAATCCATTGACAGCCGGTCCCCCAACCATAAAACCTGGCGCCATCCGCCAAGGGTCTATTACGGAAACGGCTGGATACGAAGCGCCTGGGAGTTGTTTGCCGCCTCCGCATCGCTTTATCCCCCCATCATTCCGCTGATGTCGGAGGAAGATCCGATGGCAGTGATTGATGCCGGTGAGGTGCCCAAACTGGCCGAACTGCGACTGCACCAGGGAACCACCTGGCCCTGGAACCGGGCCATCTACGACCATACCGAAGGCGGCCATCTGCGCATTGAGATCCGCTCCATGCCTGCAGGCCCGACAGCTGCTGATATGTGTGCAAACGGCCTTTTCGTGATCGGGGCTGCGCTGGCAGTTCTGGATGACATCGGGCACCTGACATCGATACTTCCCTTCCACTATACCGAACACAATTTTTACCGCGCTGCGAAATATGGCGTCGGCGCAGAAATCATCTGGCCGCACAAAGACCAGGTTCAGTTGCAAGACACTCCGCTGCTAACCGTTGCCCGGGAGTTACTGCCCCGGGCCCGTGAAGCATTGCAGCAAACAGCCGTGGACGAATCGGAAATCCACCACCTGCTGGGAATCATCGAAGGCCGCATTGAAACCGCCATGTCCGGCGCCCGGTGGCAACGCCACATCACAGAAACTTTGGGCAAATCCCTCAGCCCCGATGAGTCGTTCCGGACCATGCTGTCTCTGTACATGGCCAACCAGAAGAGAAATACGCCGATCCATGAATGGACATTGTCACCGTGAGTAATTCGAACGTACTTGATTACCTGAATAATCCCTCACCCCAAACACTCGGTCGCTCTCCCCTTGAATGGCTGGAGCAACTGCAAAAGCCCACGGTTATCCGTGTTGCCGGGCGCGATCGCTCCCGCACCCGGGCCATGGCAACACTGCTTCACGGCAACGAGCCCTCGGGCCTGTTTGCGCTTCACCGATGGCTACTTGAGCAGCACACACCAGAGGTCAATATGCTGTTTCTACTGGGTGGCGTCTATCCTGCGAAGATCCCCCCTGCTCTCTCAACGCGCCAGCTTCCTGCAGGACGTGACCTCAACCGGTGTTTCAAGGAACCGTTCGAGGGAGAGGAAGGCGCGATTGCCAAGGCCATGCTGGCAGAACTCCATGACGCAAACCCGGAATGCCTGCTGGACGTGCACAACACCTCGGGGACAGGGCCGGCCTTCGCGGTGTCCATCACCAATGATGCCGCCCACCAGGCACTAACCTCGCTCTTTACCGACCGCCTCATCATGACCGATCTTCGCCTCGGGGCGCTGATGGAATATTCCGAACAGGAAGTGCCCACCGTCACCATCGAATGCGGTGGATCCCAGGACGACCAGGCTCACGAACTGGCCTATGAGGGACTCGTGCGATATTGCTCCAGGCCGGACGTGCTGTCACTGGAAAAAGCGGAATGGGACGTTACCGTGCTGCGAAATCCGATCCGGGTGGAGCTAATCCCCGAGGCAACTATTGAGTATCGGCTGGAGCCAACTGGCCGGGCAGACCTCACGCTACCGCCAAACATCGAACACCGCAATTTCGGGATTGTTTCGCCGGATGAACCCCTCGGATGGGTTGGTGAAAAAGGGTTGGGTGTGCTCACGGCCATCAGCCACAATCGCCGGGAAAACATGGAGCAAGTGCTGCAAGTGAGGGACGGGCAGATCTTCCCTGCCCAGGCAATCAGGGCTTTTATGATCACCACCAACCCGGTTATTGCAAAGAGTGATTGCCTGTTTTATGCAGTCAAGGCGACGGGGGAGCCTATTTTTTAACGCCATGCGCAGCGGCCGGTTTGTGGAGCGCAGCGGAACAAAGCGGTCCGACTGCCGCTACTGGTTAAATGCTAATTTGAAGCCCCTTTGGAGGCTGATACATCACCGACTGCCTTATTGAATTGGAATACCCCTTGTTCTTGAGGGCTGCCTTATAAGCCTCGAACAAATGCTCATTAATTCTTGGATCGAAAACAATCTCATCAAATAGGTCGCATGGATCTATCTCGAACTGATGAACGGGGCCGCTTCCGTCGGTATAGATTAGACGTACCTCTCTTTCGTGCTTGAACTCCTCCCGCTTGTATATCAGTGACTCTGCGACACCTGATCCTGAAGTATTTAGCACATCAATATTTTTGAGCTTTTTAATGAGATCTTTTTGTGTGTGGTATTCAACCTCACCAATAAAGCAATGTACTTGTGCAAAATCTCCGCTTTGCTGTTGAAGAGCTTTAAGGAGCTTTCGTATCGTGGTTTTCACCTTCGCTCCCTGTTTATCCGCTGAATAAATCCTCCACATTGCATCTGTTTCTTTGTGAAGCGTCCAGCACTGACCGTAAACAGAGTCTCGAATTGAACCAAAATCGGCTACTTCTCCGTCTGAGGTCTTGGCCGTACCGTTCAACAGGAGATTCTCAAAGGGGTCGTCCCACTTTATCGGAGGGACCAACGTCAGCAATTTTGTCTGAAACATTTCGAGGAGCCTGTGGATCGGCATGATTCGGAAGATATCCCTATCCAAGTCTTTATCTTTTATGTTGAGCGTGTCTTGATAGCCCACAAAGTCACCTCATTGATACATTTAACGCCAGTGGTAACGGGCGGAAACGGAGCGCAGCGTAGTTGGCGTCTCGTTGACCACCTTGTTAGGGATATTCGGGCACAACTACAAATGTATCGGAATACCATGAGTAGTTGGCCGACGATCCACCTATTCCTGAACGGGTTCTGCTTTCAGCAGCGTTTTGACTCGCTAGAGGAGAGCAACTGGCCGCAAAGTCGATAAAATAAATACCAGGCTCAGTAACATGCACAAGAAACGATGTGACCAACTTTACTCCTGGATCAACGCAGGAATCTTCCGCTGATACATCTTCATCTTGGTAGCCATGAAACCCATCCTTTGAGAACTCGATTATTCCGTTTTCCGCTTTGACTACTTTACTTGCAACCACCCCAGAATCATCCCAGTTAATAACCTCTGATGTATTGCCGACGTTTTCAATCTGTACCCTAACTTGAATAAACAGCTTATCTTGAAAACAGGTAGGAAAAGCATCTACCCCAGCTGATAAAATTCCCCTTTCTTCCAGCGAACGTTTTATTGCCTTAAGTTCACTTTTAGCTTTTTCTATTCTTTTCAGGCTGTGGAATTGGTAGAGCGCCCATAAGCCACCGGATAGGGCTGCGAAAGAAATAATGAATGACTGGATTATATCGGCTAAATTTTTGAGTTCGCTAAGTGTCATAGTGATCCCTAACGCTGAAATAAGCGGCGGCCCGACAGGGACTTCCGGTGAGGCCGCAGGCCGGAACGAACTTGATTGACTGGTTAGAAATCACCGGGATTTGAACCAAGCCAGAAACCTCCGCCAGGCACTGTTAAGGTTTACTCCAATGCCGAAGAAATTGGGTTTCAAATCCACAACGTCTTCCGAGTCGGTAATTGCGTCCCTGGTTCTCGCTGCGGATTCATTAAAGTCCATCTCTCTTCGCGTGGCTGAGTCTAGCGCAAGCGATGCCCGCCAAAACATTTGCCCGTCAGCCGCGCCTTGTCTCCACGCCGGATAGTCGCCGTTTGGCAAAACTTGAATGAAGTCCCTTTCATACCCGGGTTTCGGGTGCATGTAGAAGTAGGATTCAATCTCGGTGAAAACTACACCAGATGCTTCAAAATCTCTGGCCACCTCAGGCGTTAATTTCAGTGTGTCTGAATAGAAAAGGTAGTAGTGATCGTCGGGAAACCAGTAAAGATCGTGAAGAATGTCGGAAATAGCCCCTTCGCTTTCGAAATCTGCTGGCAGCAGATGGACTCTCCGTGGCCCGAAAGTCACTTTGGCAGGCAACGGTAGTGAATCTGGCCATCTAGGCACTTCCTCAGACATTGTCCCTCTCAATTTCTAACATTTGTTTATAAATTCACTATTGATGAACAGCTACACTTTCTTCCAAAAACATCTGTGCATCGGCGTGTAGCTGGAACTTGAAAGCTTCACTAAACTCAACTCTAGATTTCTCTCTTTCTATTTCGGGGTATTTGAACACTAAATCTCTAAACTTCTGTAAAGGCTTTTTCCTAAAGCTATTACTAAACTTCTTGTCGATTAATCGATCGAAGTTAACGAAAGCTTTCTCAAGATCCAGCTTATTCGAGCTCAAGATAAATTTATTGTTCAAAAAGCATTCTTTGTGGTTATTATCAATGGGAAATTTTTTTATTTCGGCGCTTTCAAAAAAAATAGACCAAATTTTCTTGCATCTTTCAACTATCAAATCTTTATTTTTATATGGTTTTTTGTAGATCGGAGCCAACCCATTTTCACCCGCAAGCTGCATTAAAACTCGATAAACTGTAGGGCCGTATCCTTCTCTCGCAGTAACATTTTCAACATGCCAAACCTCATTTCTATAGCTAAACTTGATGGCAGCTAGGATTTTTCCAGAAAAATCTAATACCACAATTAATGGATATGGGAGGGGGCCTCTACGGTTTAATGAATAATCCTCTCCATTAAAGTAAATGGCTAAACTATCAATTCTTTTAATTGCCACTAGAGCTCCATAAAGTTATAACGCTCTGAATAAGCCGCCGTTTGGAGCGCCAGCGCAAAACGGTCGGCCTGATTCACTTGTTAAAAAATCAACCTAGACCAATGCTCCAATTAAAATATCGCCAATAATCTGGCCTTTCCGTCAGTGTTTTGAAGCTAATAATACCGTAGTAAACATGCGAAGGGAGTATATATAAGTTGGAAAACCAGATTGGCAAACCTGCCACAAAAAAATTATACGGGAATTTTAAAAAGGTTGAACCGCCTCCAGGAAATTCAGATTCCACCATATTGTATATCTCTTTTTGCCCCTGAGCATCCAGATAGACTGGGTACCCAATTTCTCCAACACCTTCCAAACTAGTGTAAATATCGAACTTTGAACACTCGCGTGGGACAACCACCGAACTAAAGACAACAGCTACAAAATTTGAAAAAACTGAGGGCATTTCTTCCACAGAAATATTTAGATACTTGTTCCTGTAAAGCCACGAAAACCAATCAAAACCTTCTTTTACCAACTCACACTTTCTTCCTAAGTCATTGGCTTGCTTCAATAGGGAGTGGCGCACACTTTCATTTTCAGCGTTCTTTTTTGCATACTTTATCAACTGCTTTTCTTTTGAATGCTTAAATTTCACCCTGACTTTCTTTCCTAGGAATGAGTCGGAGAACAATCTTGCAATTTCCCTTTCGTCAGCGATTAACTTACCTTCCTCAGTAATTTTGAAAGTTTTGCTGAGCTTGTCATCGACGACGGTTTTCAAAGATGGCATCTGCTTTTTACCATGATACGCAAAGGCCCCAATGCTCGGCACGAAAAAGAGCGCTGGCTCCCAACTCGGCTGAGCTAAAAGCCACCCGAAAGAGCCAAATAGTAAGATTAGCGAAATAAACAAGTTCAGACTTCTCCCTTTTTAACGCCAGCAATAAACGGCGCCCTGACAAGGGCGTCCGGTGGAGGCCGAAGGCCGGAACGAATTTAATTGCCTTGTTAGAGGTACTGCTCGCACCGTTCTTCCCAGAACAGATTGCTGAAGCGCTGTAGACCTGGCCGATGACCATAATCCTTATTGAACTGTTGCATCATTGGCGAAAAATCTATCCCTTGAGCAAGATGGAAGAAACAAGAGTTACACAATGCATAGATGAACTTTGTGATGCCTGAGGACGCAAGCGGATCATGAGTGAACTCAGTACCCTCAATGGGGAATTCGTCTGCTATGGCTGAAGGCACTGGATATCGGGTTTCCATGTAGCCTGCTTTCAAAGCCTTAACCAAGGCTGAGCCTTGATAGCCATCAAACTCTGTATTCTTGATCTGCTCAATATCACCGCAACCCGCATTGGCAACATCCCTCAGCATACGATCGAAATCATGGCCGATTTTCATAGCCAATTTGTTCAGTAGGGTCTTGGCCTGATCGTTTGGAAGCCCCTCATATTCTCCTCGCATTTCAGCCAACAGAACTGCTTTAAGAAATTTTTCCAAACCCATTATTTCAGAGAACCTTTCATGATCCTCAAAAGCCCAGTCGTCGCACTCAAAAGCGAAAAACAAATCAGAGAGACCACGATAAATCCATGTTTTAGCGACTAAAGACGATTCCATGAGTGACCTCTAACGCCGTGGATAAGCTGCCGGTGCAGAGCGCAGCGTAGTACTGGTCACATTCACCCATTGGTTACGTGTTTTCGCCATCTGATTCACCGCGATAGATTTCATAAAGCTCATCAATAATAGGTTGAATATCCAACCTCAGCCCAAGAGATTCAAAAATGCCTGAGTCTGTAAAAAAGGCCCTGAAAAAGTGATACGGAACCTCATCTCTTCGCATCTCCGGCCCCACATATGCCGGATACACATTTCCCACTATGGGCTTTGACCATAGATAGCTATCTAAATTTTCGTCTAAGTGCTCAAGGTGATTTCTTAGATCTTTGTTTCGAATAGAACTATTACTCTTTATCTTGAAAGCCTTACGTAAACTTTGGGCCCGTTTTTTGTGAACTTTATTAATACCCTTGTTGATGGGCCAAAAGTACTTAGAAAGGCTAGCAGTATGAATCAATATACTTTGTATCGAATCAAGGATTGGGTCTGTAAGGCTATGAGGATCTTCTTCCGCATTTCTAGCCTCTAAACATTGTACAAGGAACTGGACAGAAGCAATTGCCGACTCCAAATTGAACCTGATAGCTTGACCATAAAAAGCGAAATGCGCCGGTTGAATGCCCTCATACCTGTCTATGTATTCTTTCATGTCTTCCATGATCACTCACTACACATAACGCCGCCAGCATGCGCGGCTACGAAATGGAGGCGAAGCCGCAATGTAGTAGACGTCGCCGTGACTGGCATGGTTAGGCATTTTCTCGGTCCCTCGCACCGCACGGAGCAGCCGGTAATTTGTCCGCCAGAGTGCGCTGCCATGCCGTAGCAACTTCCTGGGAACTGAATATTCCCTGTAAGTTTCCACCATGTGTTGAGGCCCATGTTGTCGCCTTCAAGAACTCGCGACCGCCGACGACAATGTGGCTCATTTTACCGCCGTTTGTTTCCGTAAATCTCTCAAAGCTCGTAGCACCAAGTTCCGTCAACCTGATGAAAACCGGCCAGCCGCGTTTCGTCTGTTCCCCTACGGCTGAATCCTGCACATAAGACGAACACAGGTGAAACTCCAGCTCAGTCTCTGCTAGAGCAATGGCAGGAATAACCAGCAAAAGAATAGCTATCCATTTCATCGTGACGATTGCCTAACGCCCGGCTCACGCGCCGGTTTGGAGCCGCGAAGCGGCGGAAAATCGGTCGCTGTGCAGCCGATTGTTAAATCTTTTTCTGTACGGTATCCTGAACAGGAACAACATCCTGTACAGGAGCAACCATATGGATGCTATTAGTTACACAGCTGCTAGAACCAATCTAGCAAAAACCATGGATCAGGTCTGTGAAGACCATTCTCCAGTGATCATCACCCGGAGCAAATCCCAGTCCGTGGTCATGATCTCCCTTGAGGACTACGAAGCACTGCAGGAAACTGCATACCTTCTTCGGGCGCCAAAGAACGCCCGTCGTTTGCTGGAATCCGTCGCCGAGCTGGAGCAAGGCGGTGGTCAGGAAAAGGAACTTCTTGAATGAAACTGATCTTCTCCGAGAACGCCTGGGAAGACTATCTGTACTGGCAAAAAACCGACAAAAAGATCCTTAATCGAATCAATAAGCTCATCAAGGAGACCAAGCGAGAACCGTTTGAAGGCGTCGGTAAACCCGAGCCCCTCAAACACAGTCTCGCCGGTTATTGGTCCCGCCGAATCAACGAGGAACACCGAATCGTTTACAAGGTCACGGATGACGCTTTGCTTATCGCCCAGCTCCGGTATCACTAATGATTTAACGCCACGCATAACGGGCCGGTTTGTGGAGCGCCCAGCGGAACAAAGCGGTCCCGTTGATGCGCTTGTTACGTTTTCTCTCTTTCGAACTGTATAAGAAGCCCACCATGCTCTGCGCCTTCAGGAAACTCCCCTGTTTTTTGCAGAACCTCAATCATAGCTTCTGATTGCTGATAAATAAGGCCAATATCTATAGACCATTTCATGTTGTAGAACTTTCGTTCTTCGGAAATATAAACCCTTACGGGAAAGGCATGAGGGTTAAAAATATCTTTTTTAGACAGGACCATATTATAAGCAGCCCATGGCGACTTTCTTTTCTTGCTGTCGCTCAGCTGCACTATTGATTGATCTAGGTACTCATCAAAGTGCTCTAGGGTATTTCTCACTTTCGCATTCATTATTTCACTGAGACTAATATCCTTGAAAACCTCGGCCAGCTCTTTGGCCCGGTGTTGCCTAAGGTTGTAGGCTGCCGTGCTTTCATTTCTTTGTTTTTGAGTCGGAGTTTTCAGCAGTTTTTTTATGTTTGCGGAATGCGAGAGTACAGAAGAAATTAGAGTGTGTACTTCTGGGTCAACTTTGATGTAGCCGTCTTTCTCTGGCACTGGGGCTTTCTCAAATATTTCCTCACATTTGTCTTTGATGCTGACAGCCAAGTACCACAACTCTTGACCATAAAGACCTAGCAAATGCTTATCCAGCATTTTGGTAGATTTATGGTTAGTTTTGATCACAAGCACTCACTCCTTCGAGAACGTAACGCCAGCCATAAGCGGCGCCCTGACAAGGGCGTCCGGTGGAGGGCCATCGGCCCGGAACAACCTTAATGGCCTTGTTAGCACTACACCACCTTGTAAGTGCGGTGTTCACCTGGCCCACTCCACGTTATTGCGGTAAATGATTGCTGGACCAACCCCTTATCTTTGAGGGTTTGGACTATGGCAGCTGGCGGCCAACCGGCTGGCTCATCAGTAAAGACATACCCTTTTTCGATGAGTGCTACGACTAGCTGTGCCAGCTCATCGTCTGTTGTGTATGGCAATGAGGTTTCTTGATCAGAGACACAAACCTTGCCATTCATTATTTGGGTTACGTACCGGATTTTCATAATCGTATGAGTGCTAACGCCAGCCAGCATGCGCGGCTACGGAATGGAGGCGAAGCTGCAATGTAGTAGACGTCGCCGTGCCTGGCCTTGTTATGTTTTACTTAAAATGGCCGTAAACACCCCATCCACGACCGGTTATACCCAAGTTCACCAGCAAGTCAGCCTCTTGCTTGCCCACATAATCTGGATTTTCTGACTCCCAAATCTTGCGTTTAATGTACTTTGCCCAGACTTTTTCGAACTGACTTTCCGGATTTTTGTTTCCGTTACAGACCTCAACGAAGCGCTCTTGGGCTGGTGTTTCGGGAGTAATTGCCCCGCGCATCAGAGCTGCCAGCCAAGAGCCGTAAGTTATGAGCAGCTCGATCTCGTCCTCGGAGAAGAGTGTATCGGGCACATTGGGCTGAAACTCCATTTTCCGATATTTTAAGTGCTCTGCTGAAGCCACGAATCACTCCAGGAAACATAACAGCTAATTATACGAACGCGTTCGTATATCACCCGTTCGTAAAACTCCATTCAAAAATGCTCAAACAAACACAAATTTTTCTAATAAAAACAATATATTAATAAACAATTATTACAACTACCGCCGGAGTTATACGCCCTTTTCTGAGCCACTCTTGCTCCCATCATGGGCGTATAACTCCGCCGTCCCTTTTCCTACTTCTCAACCCTATCAGAGAGTTACCATTATTTCTCACGCAGCTTCCGGAGTTTTGCGAACGCGTTCGTATAACTCCAGCCTTCGCAGGCCGGCTCTACCCTACCTTCTCCATACCTGAGATACTCACAGAACACCCACCAAACAGGATGTACCGGCTGCTTTCATCGGCCGGAAGGTGGCCAGGTTGCTCTGCGGATTGCCAGGGCAGCCGGGAACAGCAGCGACAGGAGGTCATTCCCATGAAACGCATCGCTATCTGCTTTGATGGCACCTGGAACCGCCCGGAAGAGATCCTGGGCGAGGATTTTCCCACCAACGTTCTGCAGTTTGCCCGCGCCATCCGGCCCACCGACGGCACCGGTGTTGAGCAAGTGGTGTTCTACGACTGGGGCATTGGCTCCTACCACGATGAGCTTCGGGCCGGTGCCACCGGGTACGGGCTGGAGAAGAACGTGATGGACGGCTACCGGTTTCTGGTGCACAACTACGAGCCCGGAGACGAGATTTTCCTGTTCGGCTTCAGCCGCGGCGCCTACACCGCCCGCAGCCTGTGCGGGATGATCAACAACTGCAGCGTTCTTCGGAAGGAGCACGCCAATCTCATAGAGAAAGCGTTCAAGCTCTACAAAACCAAGAAACACAAGGCCAACGGCGATCACGCCATGGCCTGGAAGGCGAAGTACTCCGTGGAGCAGCGCACGCCAATCAAATTTGTGGGTGTGTGGGATACGGTGGGTGCGCTCGGCCTGCCCTTTACCTTCTTCGGTCTGATCAAGGATCAGGACCTGTTTTACGACCGCAAGATCGGCAGCAACATTCGCGTGGCCCGGCACGCGCTGTCGCTGGATGAGCAACGGGAGGATTTCGAGCCCACGCTCTGGGACCCCCGCGAGGGTACCGATCTGGAACAGGTCTGGTTTGCTGGCGTGCA
>Ga0207829_100641_pt1 | contig 12806 bp, 8 predicted proteins | sample TtaePargueraPR_4_FD_187738 | JGI IMG/M metagenome (GOLD analysis project Ga0207829, IMG submission 187738) | Aerobic enrichment media microbial communities from Bioluminiscent Bay, La Parguera, Puerto Rico - Tt and P1 (SPAdes) | ecosystem: Environmental > Aquatic > Marine > Unclassified ... | reverse complement strand
CCTGCCACATCCAGTACGACGAAGCCACCGCCATTCTCGCCGGTGATGCCCTGCAGACCCAGGCCTTTGAACTGCTGGCCGGCGCCGCACTGGACAGCGACCTCAAGGTAACCCTGATCGCGGAACTGGCCCGCGCCTCCGGCGCCCGCGGCATGGTCGGCGGACAGGCCATCGACATGGCCGCGGTCGATCGCGCCCTGACCCTGGCACAACTGGAGCAGATGCACCGCTACAAGACCGGCGCCCTGATCTCCGCCAGCGCCCGCATCGGCGCCCTGATCGGCGGCGCCAGCGCGCCCCAGCTGACCGCCATCACCCGCTATGCGGAGTCCATCGGCCTGGCATTCCAGGTGCAGGACGACATTCTCGATGTCACCGCCGACACCGAGACCCTGGGCAAGGCCCAGGGCGCCGACGCCGCCCGCAACAAGCCCACCTATGTATCCCTGCTCGGCCTCGACGGCGCCCGCGCCAAGGCGGACGAGCTGTATAGGGAAGCAACACAGGCCCTCGCCGAACTCGGCGGACACACCGAGGTGCTGCAGCAGCTGGCGGATTACATCGTCCACCGGGATCACTGACCCGGCGCTGCCAACAAGTAGTACAGAGGGTTAAATCGAAGCCAGAGCGGCCGGGGCGGCCCTTTGAAACCGTCGGCGACAGGACGTCGCCGCCGGAGCGCACAGGGATGTGTTCACAGCGTTTTCAAAGGGCCGCCCCGGGCGCTCTGGCGCCACTGGAGGCCAAAGCAGCGCTCCAGAACCCACAGGATGCAATCTCCCGCCTGTGGGCATACAATTCCCTACCATTATCAGTTGCAATTGATACTTTGGGCCGAATGCCGTGAATTGGCATCGAAAATCGCGCCCAAACGCCCGAATTCAGGACCCTAGATGTTCGACCAGATACCCCGCACGCGCCCGCATACGCCGCTGCTCGACCAGATCGACGACCCGGCCCAACTGCGCGCCCTGCCGGAAAAACAGTTGCCCGAGCTGGCGACCGAATTGCGTGAATACCTGCTGTACTGCGTAGGCCAGACCGGCGGTCACTTCGGCGCCGGCCTCGGCGTGGTGGAGCTCACCATCGCCCTGCACTACATCTACAACACCCCGGAAGACCGCCTGGTGTGGGATGTGGGCCACCAGACCTACCCGCACAAGATCCTAACCGGCCGCCGCGAGCAGATGCTCAGCATACGCCAGCAGGGCGGCCTGTCCGGCTTCCCCAAGCGCTCCGAAAGCCCCTACGACACCTTTGGAGTAGGCCACTCCAGCACCTCCATCAGCGCCGCCCTGGGCATGGCCGTAGGCTCCCCGGACGAGCGCAAGGTCGTGGCAGTGATTGGCGACGGCGCCATGACCGCCGGCATGGCCTTCGAGGCCCTCAACCACGCCGCGCACACCGGCAAGGACATGCTCGTCGTGCTGAACGACAACCGCATGTCCATCTCCAAGAACGTGGGCGGCCTCGCCACCTACTTCGCGCGGATCCTCGCCAGCAAGACCTACCTGAACATGCGCGAGGGCAGCCGCAAGGTGCTGTCCGCCATTCCCAAGGCCTGGCAGCTGGCGCGCCGCGCGGAAGAGCACGTGAAAGGCATGATCACCCCCGGCACCCTGTTCGAGGAGCTGGGCTTCAACTACGTGGGCCCGCTGGACGGCCACAACATGCAGGACCTGGTGCACACATTGCGCAACCTGCGCAACCAGCGCGGCCCGCAGTTGCTGCACATTGTCACCACCAAGGGCAAGGGCTTCGGCCCCGCGGAAGCGGACCCGGTGGGCTATCACGCATTGAACAAGCTGGAGCCGGAACCCAAGGTGCAGGTGGCGGTTTCCGGCAACGGCGAAAAGAAAAAGAAATCCCCCAAGTACCAGGATATCTTCGGCCAGTGGCTGTGCGACATGGCGGAGCAGGATGACAAGCTCATCGGCATCACCCCCGCGATGTGCGAGGGCTCCGGCATGGTGGATTTTGCCGAGCGCTTCCCCGAGCGTTTCCACGACGTGGCCATCGCCGAACAACACGCGGTCACCTTCGGCGCCGGCCTCGCCTGCGAGGGCCAGAAGCCGGTGGTCGCCATCTATTCCACCTTCCTGCAGCGCGGCTACGACCAGCTGGTGCACGACGTGGCGATCCAGGACCTGGACGTCACCTTCGCCATCGACCGCGCCGGTCTCGTCGGCGAAGACGGCCCCACCCACGCCGGCAGCTTCGATCTGACGTACATGCGCTGCCTGCCCAACATGGTGATCGCCGCCCCCAGCGACGAGAACGAGTGCCGCCAGCTGCTGTACACCGCCTACCAGCACCAGGGCCCCGCTGCCGTGCGCTACCCCCGCGGCACCGGCCCGGGCGTGGCCATCGAGAAAACAATGACCGCACTGCCGATCGGCAAGGGCCGCACCATTCGCGAGGGCAACAATGTCGCCATCCTGAATTTCGGCACTTTGATTGCCTCGGCACAGGCAGCGGCAGAAAAACTCAGTACCACCCTGGTGGACATGCGCTGGGTAAAACCCCTGGACGAGGCGCTGATCGACCAGCTCGCCGACAGCCACAACCTGCTGGTCACCGTGGAAGAAAACACCATTGCCGGCGGCGCCGGCAGCGCGGTATCCGAATACCTGAACCGCCGCGCCACCCCGGTGCCCCTGTTGCAACTGGGATTGCCGGACAGGATCATTGAACACGGCAAGCATCCGCAACTGCTGGCAGAAATCGGGCTGGATGCGGACGGCATCGAGGAACAGATTCGCAAGCGCCTCGAAGCCATGAACAAAAACGACAATTCAAATTTCAGCGGCCAGGCGGCCGCGCTTTAAAGTAACAACTAAAACTTCGCGGACCTGATCAAAGTGCAGGATTATTCGCGAAGGCTGAGTACTGGGGATTCGTTTTCGAAAGCGTCGGCAACAGGGATGTTGCCGACGCAGCGCCCAGGGATGGGTTCACAGCGGTTTCGAAAACGAATCCCCAGTGCTCAGCCGCCACCGGCCCCGCTTCACAGGGACCACTCCCCCAAATAAAAAACAGAGACAGGAAGTACAATGTCCCTCACAAAGCCTTTCAAAAAAATCCTGAACTCTAAGCTCACCTGTCTGGCCGCCGCACTGATGGCCGCGAGCATGAGCACCCAGGCCATGGACCACAAAGCCTTCAAAAAGGCCATGGATGCACTCCCCAAAGACGATCCCAGTGCCGAACTGGTCGCCCTGGAAGACCTGCGCTACCGCTGGTTGATGGAAAGCTACCCAGAATCCGCCACCTACCGCGGCTACCCCGGCGTAGACCAGAACTGGACCGATCAATCCACCAACGGCATCGAACGCCGCAAGGGCCAGACCCGTATCCTGCTCGCCGCCAGCCGCCAGCTCGACAAAGACGCCCTCAGCGAAGCCGAGCAACTGGACTATCAGTTGCTGTACCAGGACCTGCTGCTCGACGTAAAAGGTTACCAGTTCCCGGACCACCTGCTGCCGGTCAACCACATGAGCGGAATCCAGCGCAATGTGCCGGCCGTACTGAACACCATGAGCAAGCGCACCGGTGCCGACTATGAAAATATCCTCGCGCGCCTGGACAAACTGCCGGAACTGATCGAGCAGACCCAAAGGCTGATGGAACAGGGCATGGAGCAGAAGCTCACCCCGCCGCAGATCACCCTGCGCGACCTGCCCGGCCAGATCCGCGCGTTGATTCCGGCGGATCCCAAACAGAGCCCGCTACTGAAAGCCTTCAATGACATGCCGGCCAGTATTTCCGCTTCCCAGCAGAACCGCCTGCGCAGCCGCGCACAAAATATCTACCAGAAATCCCTGGTACCAGCGTGGCAGGATTTTGCCGAGTTTGTGGAGCGCGAATACATTCCCAACGCGACCACTGAAACCGCGTTCACCAAAAATCCGGATGGTATCCGCTGGTATGCGCAGAAGGTGCGCGAGGAAACCACCACGGACCTGAGCCCGGAGGAAATTCACCGCATCGGCCTGGAAGAAGTGCGCCGTATCCGCGGTGAGATGGATGCGATCATCAAGAAGACCGGGTTCACCGGCGACTTCAAGGCATTCACCGAGTTCCTGCGCACGGATCCGCAGTTTTATTACGAAAACAAAGAAGATCTGCTGAAAAATTATCGCGATATCGCCAAGCGTATCGATGGTGAATTGCCGGCGCTGTTCGGCACCCTGCCGCGCCTGCCGTACGGGGTCAAGCCGATTCCGGCCTATTCGGAGAAGTCGCAGACTACCGCGTATTACCAGCCGGGCTCGAACGAGGCCGGTCGCGCGGGTGTTTTCTATGCCAACACTTACGATCTGAAGAGCCGCCCGACCTGGGAGATGGAGGCGCTGACGGTGCACGAGGCGATGCCGGGCCACCATTTACAGATCGCTCTGGCACAGGAGCAGAAGGATATTCACCCGCTGCGTCGCACGAAGATGTACACGGGTTTTGTGGAGGGCTGGGGTCTGTACTCGGAGAGCCTGGGCTACGATCTGGGCCTGTACAAGGATCCTTACAATGAGTTCGGTGCGCTGACTTACGATATGTGGCGGGCGGTGCGCCTGGTGGTGGATACGGGTATGCACCAGTTGGGCTGGAGCCGCGATGAGGCCATTGAGTATTTTATGAATAACAGTGCGAAGCCGGAGCACGATATTGTGGTGGAGATCGACCGCTATCTGGTGTGGCCGGGGCAGGCGCTGGCTTACAAGGTGGGCCAGCTGAAGATCAAGGAGATCCGGGCGCGCGCGGAGGAGGCGCTGGGGAATAATTTCAATATTCGCCAGTTCCACGATGCATTGCTGGGTGCCGGTGCGCTGCCACTGAATGTGCTGGAGAGCCGGATGAATGCCTGGATTGAGGCGCAGGGTGGCGAGGTCAGTAAGGCCGAGCCAGTTGCCGAGGGGGCAGGTCAGGCGGCGCTGAACTGACCCCGTTTCCGCTTTAAATATCTACGGTGGCGGCAAGCCACCGGGGATGTTTTTTTGGAAGCGTCGGCACCTTGCCTTCGCTTCTGGCCAGTCACTTCGTCAGCATAAGCTTTAGCTACTCGCCTCCACCCTTCCGCGCCCGCACCTGGTTTAGCACCGTGCGGTAAAACTGCCCCAGCGCCCGGTCATCCGCCCGGGCCTGCGCCAGGGTTTTGCTGTTGCGCGTTATTTCCCTTTCCAGCTTGCGCCAGTTCAGTAAACGACGTTCGTCCAGTTCGCCGGATTCGACCGCGGCCTGCACCGCGCAGCCCGGTTCGGATTCGTGGGCGCAGTCGGCAAAACGGCACTGTTCTGCGAGCTGGCCAATATCCGAGAAGGTTGCGGCCAATCCTTCGCTGACGTCTGTCAGGCCCAGTTCGCGCATGCCGGGGCTGTCGAGCAGCAGGCCACCATCCGGAATGGCGTAGAGTGCGCGGTGGCGGGTGGTGTGGCGGCCTTTGCTGTCGTCTTCGCGAATGCCGCCCGTTGCGGCAAGGTCAACGCCCGCGAGGCTGTTGAGCAGGGTGGATTTGCCGACGCCCGAGGACCCGAGCAGTGCGAGGGTTTCGCCGCTGCGGCAGTACTCCTTGAGTGGTTCCAGGGTTGCGGGGTCGAGGGCATTGACCAGCAGCAGCGGCAGGTCGCGGTGTTTTGCCAGTGCTTCCCGGTACTGCTCGTGGTCGTCGCTCAGGTCTGCCTTGGTGACTACCAGGCAGGCGCGACAGCCCGCTTCCCGCACCAGTGCCAGGTAGCGTTCGATGCGCGACAGGTTGAAGTCGTGGTTGCAGGAGGAGACGATCAGGACGTTGTCGACGTTCGCTGCAATCAGCTGCGCGTGTTTGGCCCCGGGCGCCATGCGCCGGAACAGGCTGCTGCGCTCCAGGCGCCGCACGGGTTTGCGGCTGTCCCGCTCCAGCAGTAGCCAGTCGCCCACGGTGGGCCTTTCCTGTGTGTCTTCGAACAGGGCGCCGCTGACCAGTACCGGTTCCTCGCCGCTATCGCCTGAGACTTCGATCTGGCTGCGGTGCACGGCCATGACCCGCACCGGCTCGCAGTCGGTGAGTTCGTCCAGCGATAGCTGTTGCTGGAAGAACGGTTTCCAGCCCAGTTTATGCAGCGGTGATTCGCCGGCAGCAGCTTTGCCCTGCGCAGCGGCAGTTGCACCGCGCCGGAATGCCGGGCGGCGTGAAATCAGAGATTTACTCAAGGTTCTAAACCCTCAATGGTGCCCTGCTCGCTTATCGCAGGCGCACGTCATATTCGCCACAGACAACAGAGTCTGGGCAGTATTTGGAAGGGTTTCCAATGGGTGGGGAAACCCGACAAAAGAAACTTGCCGGGCAGGAAGCGATCAGTCGCGGCTGGCCCGGCGGGGAATGGATACAATCATCAACAATCCTCCGCTGGTGGAATTTCGTGCAATTTAACAGTGATTTGGTGGCAGGGCAATAACGAAAGTGGCAGCGCTGCTACCGAGGGCTCCCTTGTGAGACACGCCGTAAACCCATCCATGGGGGCTCGTCTGCGGCCATCCAGGCCGGCGCGAGCCGCCAAAAAACCAGCAGAATCACGCTTCTGCGCCGGCTTTTTTGGCGGCGTCGGGAAGAGAAAAGACAGAACGTCTTTTCTCTTCCCGGCACAAAAAAAGAAAAGCCGGCATAAAGCCGGCCTCTTATATCTGATAGCTGTCGGTGCATCACCTTTCTCGACCTGCAGCAATCGGATGTCAATGAGTATAGACACACAAACTGATCGCGCACTCCATAAGTGACTGATTTGCCCTTCCTGGGCTTTGTGCGAGATCTGCATCTTGCTCACGTATAGATTCGCGTTTACCCGTTTCGCTGCCATGAAGCTTTTGTGAAAGGTTTGTTACATCGAGAACCGCTCACAGTCACTTTTTCCATCTGAACCCGTCGCCCCAAAGCCGCCTACCTCTGGCGCGCATTTCCTTCACCCTCCCCCGGGGAGGAGGTAACCGGCAGCCAAGTCCCGTCCAATGGTCGCGGGGGAAGCGATGCCCCCGTCTCGATGTGAATAACAACAAACAGCCCAGAGAGAATTCCCATGCAAGCGAAGTCCGCCGGCCTGATCCTGGCCGCCAGCCTCCTGTCACAAGCCGTTTTCCACACGAATCACGCCTCTGCTGCCGATACGCCGGACCCGTCCCAGGTAAATATACCCGGCAACCTGCAGAGCGTGCTCGGTTGCCCCGGTGACTGGCAGCCGGAGTGCGCCGCCACCCTGCTGCAATACCACGCCGACGACGACAAATGGCAGGGCAAGTTTCAGGTTCCCGCGGGGAACTGGGAGTACAAGGCCGCGCTCAACGGCAGCTGGGACGAAAACTACGGCGTGAACGGCTACCGCGACGGCGGCAATATTCCGTTGCAGTTAAGTGAAGGTCGCGAGGTAAAGTTTTACTACGACCATGAGAGCCACTGGATTACCGACAACGTGAACAGCACCATTGCCACAGTCGCCGGCAACTTCCAGTGGCAGCTGGGCTGTCCCGGTGACTGGCAGCCGGATTGCCTGCGCAGCTGGATGCAGGACAGCGATGGCGACGGCATCTATACCTTCCTCACCAACGGCATTGCCTCCGGTGATTACGAATTCAAGGTCGCGCTGAACGAAGGCTGGAGCGAAAGCTACGGCAACAACGGCGGCAACGTGCCATTTACCGTCGCCGAAGATGGCGATGAAATCTATTTCGCATTTGATCCCGCCAGCAGGCAGGTCACCGTCAGCACCAATGGCATTCCCCGCGGCGACCTCACCCGGGAAAAAGCCCACTGGCTGGATGCCGGCCACTTTGCGTGGAATATCAGTCCCGCAGAAGACGATCAGGTCAAACTGTTGATCAGCGCTGACGGCAACCTGCAGATTACGCCGGAGGGTATTGCCGCGGATGCGGAGTACCTGCTGCAGGCCGACGCCGCACTGCCTGCCGCAACCCGGCAGCAGTTCCCGCACCTCGCGGACCAGACCGCCTTTGCTCTGACAGACGATGTCGACCTGGCACAGCTGGTTAGCGGACAGCTGGCGCTCGCCCTTTTCGACCGCGACGGCAACCTGAAAGATGCCACCGGCATTCAACTGGCGGGGGTACTCGACGACCAGTTTTACTACGACGGCGAGCTGGGTGCTGCGGTGAATGCCAACAGCGTCGACTTCAGGCTTTGGGCACCCACCGCGCGTTCCGTCAAACTGCACCTGTTCACCGATCCGCAGTCCGACACCGCAGACATGATCGTCCCCATGTACCGCGCCGGCGGCGCCTGGCAGGCCAGTGTCGGCAAGGAGTGGGATCGCGCCTACTACCTGTACGAGGTCGAAGTTTTTTCCTATTTCTCCGATGCGGTGGAAACCAACCTGGTGACCGATCCCTACTCCCTGAGCCTGTCCCGCAACAGCGGCAAGAGCCAGGTAATCAACCTGGATGACCGCGACCTGCAGCCCCGAGGCTGGCAGCGGCTGCACAAACCGCGCCTGCAAAACCCGGAAGATATTTCCCTGTACGAACTGCACGTGCGCGATTTTTCCATTGGGGATGAAACCGTGCCAGAGGCGGAGCGCGGCACCTTCAAGGCCTTCGCCCGCCACAACAGCGACGGCATGCACCATTTGAAAAAGCTCGCCAACGCGGGCATGACCCATATCCACCTGCTGCCGGCATTCGACTTCGCCACCGTCAATGAAGACAAGGCGGCACAACAGCAGCCCGGAGACTTAACCAGTTACGCGGCAGACAGCAGCGAACAGCAGGCAGCAGTCAATGCCATCCGCGATAGCGACGGTTTCAACTGGGGTTACGACCCGCTGCATTTCACAGTCCCGGAAGGCAGCTACGCCACCGACGCGAACGGCCCCGCCCGCATCCGCGAATTCCGCGAAATGGTGCAGGGACTGTCCCGCTCTGGCCTGCGCGTCGTCATGGATGTGGTCTACAACCACACCAGTTCTTACGGCCAGTACAAGAATTCGGTGCTCGACAAAATCGTTCCCGGCTACTACCAGCGCCGCAACAATGACGGCGACGTGGAAATGAGCAGCTGCTGCGCCAACACCGCCAGCGAACACCGCATGATGGAAAAACTGATGCTCGACTCCATGGAAGTGTGGGCAAAAGACTACAAGGTAGACGGCTTCCGCTTCGACCTGATGGGCCACCACAGCCTCGCCAACCTGCACAACACCCGCGCCATGCTCGACAAGCTCACACCGGAGAACGCCGGAGTGGACGGCAAATCGATCTACCTCTACGGCGAGGGCTGGAACTTCGGTGAAGTCGCCAACGACGCCCGCTTCAAGCAGGCCCGCCAGGGCAATATGGCCGGCACCGGTATCGGCACCTTCAACGACCGCCTGCGCGACAGCGTGCGCGGCGGCAACCCGTTCGGCGGCTTTGAGGAACAGGGGTTCGGCACCGGGCTGTTTACCGACAGCAATGGAAAGTTTTGGGGGGACGAGCGCCAGACATTACTGACCCTTGCGGACAAGGTCCGCGTATCCCTCGCCGGCAACCTCAAGCAATACACCTTCACCGATTCCCACGGCAACCAGACCACCGGCGAAGCCCTGGTCTACAACGGCCAGCCCACCGGCTACACCGAAGACCCGCAGGAATCCATCAACTACATCGCCGCCCACGACAACGAAACCCTGTTCGACGGCATCCAGATCAAAGCCAACAGCACCGCCACCATCGAAGACCGCGCGCGCATCCAGGCGTTCAGCAATTCACTGCTGCTGTTTGCCCAGGGAGTGCCGTTTATCCACGCCGGCCAGGACTTCCTGCGCTCCAAGTCGATGGATCGGGATAGTTACAATTCCGGCGACTGGTTCAATGCGCTGGATTTCAGTTTTGAACAAGGCAACTGGGGCAAGGGCTTGCCGGTGGCGGACAAGAACCAGGACAGCTGGTGGATCATGCAACCGCTGCTGGCCAATCCTGACCTGGCACCACAAAAGGCCCACCGCAAACTCACCGCGTCGATCTTCCGCGAGCAACTGGCCATCCGCAGCAGCTCCCCGCTGTTCCGTTTGACCACTGGTGAGGAAATCCAGAATCACCTGAGCTTCCTCAACACCGGCCCCGAACAGGTTCCGGGTCTGATTGCGATGCAACTTGAAGACAGCGAAGGTGACATCGACCGCTACTACCAACGTATCGTTGTGCTGTTCAACGGTGATAAGGAAACCGTAACCTTCTCCAATGCAGCCCTCTCTGGCAAACACCTGAAGCTGCACCCACTACAGCGCCACTCCGCCGACCCGGCGCTGCGTGGCGCATCGTTTGATCCCAATACGGGTACTTTCACTCTGCCGGGACGCGCGACTGCCGTGTTCGTGCAGGGCCGGCACGAGGCAGTGAAAGAGAAGTTAAAGGGGAAAATCGAGCAGTTGAAAAAAGAGAAAGAAGATAAGCTAAATAGTATTTTCAGCTTCTTAAAATCCTTTCTCTTAAGCTTCTAGCGAAGTACGAAACCAAAAGCGAAGAGCTTGCTGCCGGGGGCTATATGCGAGACCTTCTAAAACAGGGATGTTTTAGAAGAGCCCCCAGGGATGGGTTTACGGCGTGTCTCGCATATAGCCACCGGTAGCAAGCTCGCCACCGTAGGCCTTCTGAGCGCGAGACTCCGGGACCGGAGAGCTACGTAGAGAGTTACGAGGCGGCCCCGCTACTGGGGCCTTCGATTCGGACTTTTGAGATTTACCGAACCTTTATACGCGGATTTTTAATTACGACTCCGAGCTTTCTTCGTCGTCGAAGAGATGACCCAGTTTGCCCTTTTTGGTGGAAAGGTAATTCAGGTTATGGGGATTGCGGCCGCTCTGGTGTGGCAATCGTTCGGTAACGGTCACACCGAGATCTTCCAGCGCCTTCACCTTTCTCGGGTTATTTGTCATCAGACGGATGGCCTTGATACCCAGGTGGTCGATCATCGGCTTAAGGATCGAGTAATCGCGCATATCCGCACCGAATCCCAACTGCTCATTCGCCTCCACCGTATCCGCCCCACAATCCTGCAACTTATACGCGCGAATCTTGTTCAGCAGACCGATACCACGCCCTTCCTGACGCAAATAGAACACCACACCACGGCCTTCCGTAGCAATCCGGTGCAACGCATACTGCAACTGCGCACCGCAATCACAACGCAGGGAAAACAGCGCATCCCCCGTCAGACACTCCGAATGGATACGGGCCAGCACCGGCTCATCGGTATCCAGGTCGCCCATGGTCAGGGCAACATGCTCCTTGCCGGTTTCCACTTCCTCAAAACCATGCATCTCAAACATGCCCCAGGAAGTGGGCAGCTTGGAGGATTCAACATAGCGAATGGTCAAACTGATACCTCGTCAATCCATCAATTGCGCGCGCGCAGCAGCAACAGACCATCCCGTTGCTGCATATCCACGCGACTCAAAAAACTGTTACCCAGCAAAGTAATTTGCGGGAAATCATTGCCCAGCACCGTCGCCTCTACATTGTGCACCGTGATACCGCCGATGGTGACCCGGTCCAGTTGCAGGCGATAGGCCTTTTCCACACCGCTGGCAGTGGAGACCGTCATCGGTTGCGCGCGGGTGAGGTCCAGCCCCAGTTTGCGCGCGGTGGGGTAATTGAAAGCGATGCTGGTCGCGCCGGTATCCACCATCACCGGGATCTGGCGACCGTTGACCCAGGCGGTAGTGCTGTAGTGGCCGCGGCTGTCGGGAACCAGGCGCACTTCCGCCTTCTCTGCCGTCGCATAGCTGGCCGCTACCGGCGCCGCCAGGGTCAGGCGTTGCTGGTGGCCATTGATCTTTACCAGGGCATAGTCACTGGTAACGGAAACCAGTTGCACGCCCTCGGGCGAGGTTTTGCCGGATTTAAGCAGCCGCTGCTTGCCGTCAATCTCGAACATGGCGCTGCTGCCGAAGATGGCTTTCAGGCGCACGTCCTGTGCCATTGCAGCCTGGGCGGCAATGGCGAGCATCACGGTGAGTATTGCGGCGAATGTCTTCATTGGCGTCCTGCCTCAAAACATACTCAGGGCCAGTGCGGTGCCCTGCAGCACCAGCGCGGCATAGATGCCCGCCAGTATATCGTCCAGCATGATCCCCAGACCACCGTGCACCCGGCGGTCGGCCCAGCCGATGGGCTGCGGCTTGGCGATATCGAAGATGCGGAACAGTACAAAGCCGTACAGTGCCCACAGCCAGCCCGCGGGGGCGAGAAACATGGTGATCCAGTAGCCGACAAATTCGTCCCACACGATGCCGCCGTGGTCGTGCACCCCGAGTTTTTTCGACGCGGCGCCGCACAGGTAACAGCCAAACACCGACGCTACCGCCACCACCGCCAGATACATCGCCGGCGACAGGAACTGCATGCCCCACCACAGGGGAATGGCGGCGACGGTACCGAAGGTGCCCGGCGCTTTCTTGGCGAGACCGGAACCGAAGCCGAAGGCCAGGAACAGTACCGGGCTGCGCAGAAGTTGTGAAAATGTCGGGGTCATAGCGATCCTTTTGTGATCCTTTCCCAACCGGTCAGAAATGCCGGTAGCCGGCGTGTCCTGCCTGCCAGGGCGCGCCGTTGAAACGGCACTGGATGCCGGAACCTGCACTCATGCGGCCAATGGCGGTCACCGGCAGGTCAAGTTGTGCAACCGCGTCGAGATGCCTTTCCGGCACGGTAAAGCACAGCTGGTAATCGTCGCCACCGGTCACCGCGGTTTCCAGTGCGGTTGCCGGGTTCACACTCCGTGCCAGTTCCGCTACCGGCACTTTTTCCAGTTCCAGCTGCGCGCCCAGATGACTGGCGTTGCAGATATGCCC
>Ga0207829_100632_pt1 | contig 13002 bp, 11 predicted proteins | sample TtaePargueraPR_4_FD_187738 | JGI IMG/M metagenome (GOLD analysis project Ga0207829, IMG submission 187738) | Aerobic enrichment media microbial communities from Bioluminiscent Bay, La Parguera, Puerto Rico - Tt and P1 (SPAdes) | ecosystem: Environmental > Aquatic > Marine > Unclassified ... | reverse complement strand
AAGCCAGCAGGCCGCGCTCGCCAATGCGCGCGCGCGTATCCCGCAAATCGAACAGCAACTGGTTTCACTGGAAACTGCGCTGGCCGTATTGCTTGGCCGCATCCCGCAGCAATATCACGCGCCCGAAGGAAATCTTCTTGCAGCGGTTCCCCCGGCGATCGACGTCGGCCTGCCGTCAGATCTCCTGTTGCGCCGGCCCGATCTCTTGGGCGCTGAAGCGTCCTTGCGGGCGGCGAACGCCAATGTGGACGCCGCGCGGGCGGCGTTCTTCCCGTCGATCGACCTGAGCTCGGGGCTTTCCGCCGCGCCGCTCACCGGCGGGACCAGCGTTATCGGCTCTTTCGCCGCCTCGCTCGCTCAACCGGTGTTCAATGGCGGACGGCTTATCGCCGGGCTCGAAGGCGCAAAGGCGGGCCTCGACCAGCAAATCGCCCGCTACCGCCAGGCGACGCTCAATGCGCTCCGCGATGTTGAGGTGTCCCTTGCCGCGCTTTCGACGGCCGAGCAGCGTGAGGCGCAATTGCAGATCGCCAAGGACGCTTCAGAACAATCGCTGTCCCTCGCAGAAACGCGATACAACGCCGGGGCCGACGACCTCACAAGCCTGCTCAATGCGCAGTCGACTTTCTTTAATGCGTCAGACAGTCTTGTGCAGGGACGCCTCGACCGGCTGACCGCCGCAACCGACCTTTACGTCGCGCTCGGCGGCGGCTGGAGCGAAGCGACGCCGCCACAATAATCCTCACTCTTCGAGGAGGGATTTCAGCTTGTCCGGATAAAGCAGGGTGATGATCCCGTGATCGTTGGCGATCAACCCTTCAGCTTCCCAGAGTTTTAACTGGCGATTGACGTTTTCGCGCATCAATCCCGCATGCGCGCCAAGATTGCCCTGCGAAATCTTCATATCGATCCGCAAGGCCCCGCTTTCCTCTTCCTTGCCGTAAAGCTCGGCAAGACGTAAGAGCGCGCTGGCTAGTCGCGGCGCCCCGGGCAGCGTCGCAATGTCTTCCAGCAGTTCATTGGTGTCCCGAATGCGTTTGGAAAGCGCCGCGATGATCTGCAGCGCAACGCCGGGGTGATGTTCGAGAAAGGAAATGACATCGGCGCGGAAAAGCTGCAGCGCACGGGTTTCCTGCAAGGTCGTGGCCGAAGCGGAGCGCACGCCGCCATCGAAAACGCCCATCTCGCCCAACACCTCATTACGCCCCATAAAGGCGAGGACGGTTTCCTTGCCGGCCTCGGAATGAACGCTGATTTTTATTTTACCGGAAAGAAGAATGTAGAGGCAGTCGCTCTGATCGCCCTGCGCAAAAATCTGTTTGCGCGCCGGAAATACAACGGACTTTGCCGCGGCCAGGAACCCTTCCAGTTCCTCGTCCGATAGCGCCGCAAAAAACGGATGGCGCTTAAGCTCCCATTTGAGACCGGCGACAACTTCTTTCATGTCCGCCCCAGGATCAATCAAGATACCGGCCTACCCTAACCGATCCCGTCTCGTGAGTCAGAAGCATGGCTCAAAAAAATTTTACGGCGCGCCCCTCCCCCAGAAAGAGCGCGCCGTCTCCCCCAAATACCGGCCTGGGTGGCGAAAGGGCTAGCCGGCCTTCGGTGGATTTCTGGACTGCACAGGGCCCCCAGCCCTTTAAAACTGTTGCTGCTCGCTTCGTGGCCCGCCAGTCATGGCGAGTCTCGTCGCTGGAAAATGTTTGCGAAAGGCTCTTTCAAGGCCTGACTGTCGATCCGCAGATCTCGATCAGCGGCTGACCCTGAACAGGCTGGAAACGCCAAGCGCCGCGTTCGTTGCGATGAAGCCGATCAGGATAAGTTCTACAACGCCCATGACTGTGTCCTTTCTCTTCAGTAGCAGCTCCCCCGCCGCCAATGATGAAAAGATACGAGCGCCCCAGCTCATACGCTGTGATAGCCGTCACAGGCCAAAACGGATTGGAGAATTTGGCCATTTCACCGGAAAAGCCGCCAAAATCGCACCACTTCAGAAATGCGATGAAAAACAATGAGTTACACGGAACTCCTCAACTATTGAAAAGGATGTCAGCCGCGGCTTCCGGCCCGGTCGCAAAAATACTCGACCGTTTCTTCGAGACCGAAAGCCTCGCCGTGCCGGCATTGCGTGAAATGGCTGAGCGCCGCTTCGTACTGCCCCTCTTCAAGGGAGACGATTCCGGCCTCGAAGGACCGGGCGAAGGCCTTGAAGGCGGCCCTCGCCGCAACCTGTTCGTCTCCGACGAGCGCAAAGATTACTGTCGGATCTGAGCGCCCCAGCGCCGTAAAGGACCCAAGCGGTACGGCGGCGAAACCGGGGATGCGCTCCCAGGTGTCTTCGGAAATAATAATTGGCGCGCGATATTTCTTGGTGAGGGACTCCAGCCGCGCGGTCAGGTTGACCATATCGCCGAGCATCGAATATTCGAGATGGTCTTCGGACCCGAAATTGCCGACCCGCGCTTCCGCCGTATGTAACCCGACGCCGATCTTGATCTCCGGAACAGGAAGCGCGTCATCTGCGCGCCAAGTCCGATTGAGCGTTTCAAGCGTCTCCAGCATTTTCAGCGCCGCGCGGCAAGCTTCAACCGGGTGGTCTTCGACATCGACCGGCGCATTCCACATCGCGGCCATGCCGTCGCCCATATACTTGTCGACGAGCCCCTTATGCTCGACAACGATGCGGGTCATCGGCGTGAAATACTGATTAAGAAACGTCGTCGCCTGTTGCGCCGTCAAATGTTCCGAAATCGCCGTAAATCCGCGAATGTCAGAAAAGAACGCCGTGATCTCCCGCGACTCCCCTTCGAGTTTCAAAAGCGACGGATCCCGTTCCAGACGCTCCAGTATGAGCGGCGACAAGAACTTGCCGAACGCGCCGCGTATGAATTTTCGCGCGATCTGCTCCTGCTGGAACATGAGGACGAACGCGCCGGCGAAAGACGCCGTCAGCACCAGGCCTGGCGTGACCGGGTCGATCAACAATCCTCTGCTTGAAAAGGCGTAATAGGCGCCGCCAAGCAGCCCTGCCGCAAGCAAAGCCCACACGCTGAAGCCGATCGCCGCCGACAGTTTCGGCAGGAAAATCAGCAGCAGAAGGCAAACCACAATCGCTGCAAAGAGCTCGGCAGGGCGCATCAGGTCCCAGGCGCGATATAGAGTTTTCTCGGCGAGCGCCTGTTCAATCACTTCCGCCTGGATATGAACGCCGGGGCGCTCGTCGCCAAGCGGCGTCACCAGCACGTCCCGCAGCCCCTCCGCCGAGGCGCCGATCATGACGATTCGTCCGCGCACCGCTTCTGCAAGCGTCGCCGCGTTCCCTTCAAGCACGGTAGCGACGGAGAGCCGCCGCTCGTCGGCGCTCGCCTTTGGCGAATAATGAACCCATAAACGACCATCCGCCGTCGTCGGCATCCGCAATCGGCAAAGCAGCACTTCCGATACCGATCGTTGTGCAACGCCCGTGACATGCGTGCGGCAAGCCCCTCGCGACGCCGCTTCAACGAACGCCTTGGGCGCGAATTGCGGATCGAGACGCGGCGCTGCGACGCGCAAAGCCTCAATTGCAAGACTCGGATAGACTTCCCTGCCGTTACAGGCGAGCGCAATCAACGGCACGCTGCGAACCACAGCGTCATCCGCAAGGCCGGCGCGCGCAAACCCTTCGCCGCTCGCCGCCGTCCTGAATTCTGGAAGAGACGGCACGACTTGTCGGAACGTCGGTGCAATGCGGGCAAGATCGCCCGCCGGCATGCCCTGAACACGTGCAGCATCAAGCGCAGGCGGACACCCGCCATCCGCGCCGCTGGCGCGCGCCGTCAGATGCAGCACTGAAGGAGAAGCGGCGAGCGCCGCAGCAAGGCGTTTGTCGTGATCGACGCTATCGAGGTCCGCCGCACGGATATCGGCGACAATCGGATCGAGGGCCGGCGAATGCAGCCAGCTTTTTGCGACATTACCGGGGCTCGTGCGATCCGGCTCGGCGAGAATAATGTCGAACACAATCGCAGCGGCGCCGGCTTCGTTCAGTTTCTCGACGATTTCCGCCAGCCGATGACGAGGCCATGGCCACTGGCCGTAGCGCTCAAGCGCTGCGTCATCGATCTCAACAACACGCACCGGCGTCTTTTCATGCTTGCGCGGTGAAAGGCGCTGGAACTGATCGAATATGCGATCGCGGGCGATGTTGACGAGCGCCGGCTGTTGAAACGCCAGCGCCAGGGCAAGGCTGGCCCCGACAAAGCCTGCGATCCTCGCCCCCCACAGATGACGGCGCCCGCTCATAGTTGATTACGGCATCGGGGAAGGACCGTCAGACAAGGGCATCAAATCCGAATCGCCCCGGCCCGCGCCGCCCGCGCCGTCCGTAAAGTTGACCAAAAGTTCAGCCTTCTCGCCCTGCCCCGGGAACTGCGGATCGTCGCGGATCAGCAGGAGTGCGGAATTGACATTCGAACCGTTGAAGTCGGCCCCGTCAAAGCCCAGAACGCCGACGCCGGAAACCGCGTCATCGAAACTGACCTGGCCCAGATATTCGACAAAGTTCAGGATGATATTTTGCCCGGTGTCGTTGATCGAGACGGCGACATGGGAATTGCCGCCCCCGATCGTACGGTTGGCGAAGTTGATATCGATAGCAGCTTCAAACTCACCGCCCGCAACAAGGCCGCCAGCGGTTTCGAGTTCCGCCAGGCCAGGATACCCGCGGCCGGCGTCTGTCCCGTCATAATGCAGCGTGCCGCCAATGAAGGATGGATAAATCCCCATGCCAAGGAAATCGTTGAAGCTGTTGCCCTCAAGACCCGCGATTATCGCTATCGGCGCAGCAGCAGCGCCGCTCACAAAGTTATCGAGCTCAACCTCAGTGTAGAGATGCGCTTCGCTCGTATCGAGAATGGCGGCGATGTCTGCGCCCAGTTCATTATTGATACTGCCGACCAGTGTTTGGCCCTTGAGAAGAGACGGCCCGGAAGACAGGGATGACAACGGGTAAAAAGCCAGCCCGAAAAGGCCGCTATCGAAAGAAACAGCCTGATCGAGCGGTAGATAAGCGGCTCCGGAATCAGGCGCAGTAACCGCAAGAAAAGAAGTCCCCCCGCCGACAGTGCGGTTGCTGAAATCGACTTCAAGTTGTCCGACGGCGATGCCCGGCAGCAAACTCGGCCCCGTAAGCGTACTGAAGACGATATCCGTATCGCCCTTCAGGATCGTAACGCCGGCGCGCATCGTTAGCGCGTCAAGTTCGCCGGGCGTAAATACATCGCCAAAATCAAACTTGAAGGCGGCGAGCTCCCCTTCTCCCGGCATAAGCATGAGATCTAGAAATAACGCCTCCGCCCGATAGGAATTATTCTGGTTGTCTTGCGTCGTAACATCGACTTCCACGTCCACCGTCACCGTATCATTCCCTCCTTCGCGAATGATGAAAGTGAAGAGCTGCGACGGAATTACGGCGAGCCCGTTCTCGCCAGATGAAAACGGCAGGCCGGCGCTGTTGAGAAGCGCCTGAACATAACCTTCGAGGGTCTCTCCAGGCGCCATGAAATCGAAGTCGTCAAGGCTGAGATCATTAGGATCTGCCACTGAGAAATCGAGCTTGACGAAAGAGGCGAGCGCTTCCGGCGCTATGGTTCGCGTCGCCCAGTCTACATGGATCTGCACGAGCGCAACGCCTTCGTCAGCAAGCGTTTCGCCTGCCCCGCTGTCAACGAAAAGACGCGCCGGGGCGAGGGCCAGAACGTGACCGTCAGGCATCGCGCCTTGCGCTTCGGCATATTCTTCAAGCGCGTCGAGCGGCAGGACATCGCCAATGTCGATAACGTCGCCCATGTCGACTTCGCCCATGTAATGGGGCTGCTCAGGATAACGCTCATCAGTCGTGGCGTCGTCGTTGTCACCTTCCTGGCCGGCGTATTGCTGATAATCCCCGCCTTCCTGCGCCCCCTGACCGGAATTATTCAAAGGATAATAGGTGTATTCAAGCGGACGGCCGTCTTCATCGGGAATAACCGGTACGAAGGCCTCATAGATACGGCGCAACAGCTCGGGACCGGCGCGGAATGGCCGGGAGACGCCGTCGGGACCGATTGTCACCACATAGCCGGGCCGTTTCAGGCGCGCGACGATCTCATCCCTATTGCCGCGCCAGAAATCGACAAGCCCTTGCGGGCTCAAGCCGGTATTATCAAGCGCCGGTCCTTCAAGCAGCACATACACAATACCGTCGAGCTCGACGAGTATGACATTGGTGCCGCGCACGCCCATGGTGACGCCGGAGTCCTGCACTTCGACTTCCGTCGATCCCGGCTCGGTGTCCCGGCCGGAACCATACCGAAACCCGCCGCGAACGAAATTGATGGCGCGCCGCCGTCCGGCGCCGTCAGGATTGTAGAACTCGCTGATCGCGGCCTCGCTGTCAGGAGAGAACGTATAGGTGCTCCAGTCGCAAAGCTTGAGCTGAAGGTGCGATTCCTCGCCAGTGCGCACCCAGTCTCCGGTAAAGACGTCATCGCCTTCGTCAGGGCGGTCGTAATCATCGGCGGTGGCGTGTCTGAGGCCGACGGCCGGGCCGACGACCGCAGTCGCGTCGCCGGCTTTTGGATCGCTGGTTTCCTCGTCAAAGCATTCGGCGCCCTGCGCCGCAAATGGCACCGCAGCGAAAAGCGCGGCGGCGGCGATGGTTGTTATGGACATTTTCAATATGCGTTTCATCTCAATCCCGCCCCATCAAAATGCGATGCGCTTTGAAATCAGGAAATTCGCCTTGTGGGCGTGGTAATCGAAATTGAGCAGGTTCGAATCCACCGTCTCATATTCATATTGCGCAATCAGGTTGATATCGCCGACGCTCTCAGGAAGATTCGGCGCAAAGAAATCAAGCGGCGCGCCGATCGTGAACCGCCCCCGATACAGCCATTCATTGCGGATGGTTGTCGGGCTAACGAAAGCGTCAACGCCATCATACTCTGATTTTTCCGCCCATACGCCAGCGATTGTGAAAACGCCGCGCCCCAACAACCAGGTATGCCGGGCGGACGCGCCGTAACGGTCGTAGGTTTCGCACCCGCTGACAGGGCCGGTCAGGGCGCAGGACGCCTGCCCCTGTTTGTCCATGTACAGACCTTCGACGTTGATCGACTGGGTCGGACTCACATGCCAGAGAGCCCCGGCGCGCGCGCTCAGGCGCCGCCCGCTGCGCTGCGCCGCCGACAGATAATCCGGCGTATTGCGGAAATCTTCGTCATCGCCGCGCAAATTGAGATAGGTTTTGAACTCGGGACGCCAGCGCATGACAATATCGAGATCGCCGCCGAGCGTTTTCAGGTAATCATGGCCGTCGAGCCAGTAATAGCCGAAACGAAAGCGTGGGGTGAAGGAAAGCCGTCCCAGATACCAAGTGCCGCCAATCGCCGTCGTCGCCACATCGAGATCGAGACTGTCGAATTCCAGTTTATCGGAGCGGTAATAAGCCGCTTCCCCGTGCAGCAAATGCCCGGCCTGAGAACCAAGGTCATGACTGATGCGGCCTTGCGCTGAGGCGACATAGGCGAAGTCGCTCACCTGCGGCTGCGCCGGCAGGGGAATATCCAAAAACAGAACCTGCCCGCTCGACGGCGACTGATTGCGGTTTTGATCCCATTCAACGCCAGCGGTGAGCGTCAGCGACCCGCGCGTCGTGCGCTGCTGATATTTGATCCTTTTCAAATATGCTTCGGCTTCGGCGCGCACTGTCGATGACAGATTACCGCTCGCCAGCGCCGCTTCCAGTTCAAACCGCGCGCGATCGAGCAACCCCAGGCGATAAAGCACCAGCCCGTACAGCACCCGCACATCGTGAAGTTCGGGATTGATGAGCAGAATGCGCTCAAGCGCCGATGCGCCTTCTTTAAGATCGCCGGCGTCGATCTGCTGGCGCGCATAGGCAAGGTTGAGCTTAACGTCATGCGGCGCGGCAAGCACCTGCTCAAAAGGGATAGCGCCGCTTTCTACAATGCTGTCGACCGAACCGCCGGCCGGAGCGGACAGTTCGCGCTCAGCGGCCTCTCGCGCCGCCTCTTCCGGCTCCTGCGCGGCCGCGGCGCCAAAAAGCATGCAGAACGCTGCGGCCCACGCGCTGGTTCTGTATTTGATCGGCATACCGCCCCGTCCCCTCAATAGTTGAGCCGCTGCACTATTTTCGGCCTAACCGCGACCATCCAGCGCCAGCCCGAATACTGAGAAATACTCTCACAAATCCCGCCTGTTTCAAAGGGTGCGCCAGACCCGAACGCGCTCATTCCGGCCCACGCTTTGTGATGAAAATTCAAACAGTCCTCGTGGCCATCTTGTGACAGGCTGGATGCGCCGGCGCCGGCTCATACTCTATGCGCCAGCAAAATCCAGATGATCGAATAATGGGTTAGATGATGAACCATCTGATCAAATCCGAGCGGTATCCAGAACGAGGATTTGCTCGTGTCCGTAAAACGACCCAGAAGCCCCGGCGACGACTTGATGCGATCCATAATGAAATGAATGGCGCAGTCGAGCGCTGCGAGATACCAGAAATTAGGGTTAACGACCATCAGTACAGTGAGAGTCATCGCGCCATGAACAAGCACGTGAACCGCCAGAGGGAACAGAAAATCAGATCCCGTCCTCGATTTCCCCTGCACCATCCAGCTGGTCTGGAATACAAAGTCGCCGAGAAACTGCTTGATCTGAAAAACGATCAGCAGCGCGAATATGAACTGTATGTCTGATAAGCCTGCCATCGCCGCTCTCGTCTAAACGATGGCTGGCGTGCAGGTTATTTGCAACGCGATCATGGCTATACGTCCCCCGCCAATATGCCTTTCAGGCCGTGACACGCCGCCCAGCCGGCTTCCGGGTCTTAACCGCCCGCAATGCCGACGCCGCCTAGATTCAACACGTTAAGCTATTGCTCGCCGGGAATGCAAGACAGGCTGAACAAAACGCCCGGCTCGCCTATGGCGCAGTGCAACAGTCAGAGCTGTCCAATCATTTCATCCATAGCAATTGCATCCGGTGATTCCGCTGGAAGCAGAGCCTTGAGCCGGGTCCAGTAAGCGCGCGCCTTTTCCGCATCCCCCTGCTGCCGCGCATGCACGCCGAGAAAGTAAAGCGCGAGCGGGTGGTTTGGCTGAAGCCGCTCCACCTCCCGAAGCGCCGCTACGGCTTCCTCATTGATTTGTTCATTATCGGCGCCGAGCGCCGACAACAGGGCTTCAGCCTGCGCCAGCCGCACGGATAAATCATCTGGCGCCAGTTCCGCCGCCCGTGTGAAAGCGGCCACGCTTTCGTCTTTTCTGCCGAGCACGCTGTAGGAACGCCCCAGCATCACCCAGCCCTCAACATCGTCAGGCGTTTCTTCAAGGCGCGCGGCGAGTCCCGCCACCATGTTTTCAATCATGACGCGGCGATCTTCTGCCGACATATTCTGCGCGGCTTGCATTTGCGCCACAGTCGGTCCGGGCGCCGCATTGACCGCCATCTGCGCGCTCGCGCCCGGTCGCCTTTCTTCAAGCCCCGGATTGCCGAGCGCCATATAAACCGCAATCGCTGCAATCGGCGCAGCGCCGACCAGCATTACGATGAATTGTCCCCCCGCCAATCTCCTTTTCAGCCTCAAGAAGGCGCCGGCCCGTTTCGAGCTTGGCCGCTTCGGCTTCTTCCGCGCTCAGGATACCGGCGCTCTGCCGGTCCTCAATCTCTTTCATCTGCGCGGCGAGATAATCACGCTCGTCGAGAGCGGGGTTTTCCTTTTTTCTGCGAAGGAATGGCTGCACAAGCAAGATCAAAGCCGCGGTGGCGATAAGGACAATTACGAGCCAGGTCATCATCCGCGCTCTTCCATGATGCGCCGAAGTTCCTCTTCATCTTCATCGTCCAGCGGCGCAAGGGGCGCCTGCGGACGGCCGCGCAGATAAACCCCCGCAGCAGCGAGACCCGCAAGGAGGATGAAAGCCGGGAATACCCACAGAAAAACCGTATCAGACCGAAGACGAGGCTTTAAGAGAACATAGTCGCCATATCGTGCTACGATATATTCGATCGCCTGCTGATCGGTATCGCCCTCGACAAGACGCTCGCGCACAAGGAGTCGTAAATCCTTCGCCAACGGCGCATTTGATTCCGAAATCGACTGACTCTGGCAGACGACGCAACGCAACTGCGCATCAATAACGCGCGCGCGCGCTTCCAGCGCCGGGTCGTCAAGCACCTCATCCGGCTCAACTGCAAACGCAGCGCTGGAGGCTAACAGGGCGAGTACGAGCAAGAATGTTCTCATTGTCCGCGCAGCTCCTCGATGAGCGGCGCCAATTCTTCTTCCCATGCCTGCGGCGTAATCGGGCCTATAAATTTGTACCGCACCCGCCCGTTCCTATCGATGACGAAGGTCTCAGGCGCCCCGGTGACGCCAAGATCAATCGCGACGCGGCCGTTCCAGTCATCGCCAATCCGCGTGTAGGGGTTTCCCAAACGGTCCAGCCAAGCTTTTCCGTCTCCCGGCTTGTCCTTCCAGTTGAGCCCGTGAATCGGGACGGCGTTCTGACGCGAAAGCTCCATCAGCACCGGATGTTCGATCTGGCAGCTTAAGCACCAGGAAGCAAAGACATTGAGGAGCATCACCTCGCCGCCAAAGTCCATCGAGGCGAGCCCTTCATCCCTCCCCTCGATTGCAGCAAGCTCGAAGTGCGGAAGAGGACGATTAATCAGCTGCGAGGGAATATTCGACGGGTCGCGCTTCAGACCGTAAGCGAAGAACACTCCGACGCCGGCAAACAATAGAAGCGGCAACAAAACCAGAAAACGCCTCATGCACCAGCCTCCTGCGGCGCAGTTTCGGGCCGCACGGTCGTCTGCGTGGTTTTTCTCACCCGCGCCGGTTTGCGCCCACGGTCGCTGATTGAAAGCGCGCCGCCAATGACAGCAATTGCCGCGCCCCACCACAACAAGCCGACAAGAGGGTTGAAAAACGCCCGGACAGGCCAGCCCGATCCGGAGTTCTCACCGAAATTGATATAAAGGTCGCCGAAGAGTTGCGGCTTTATCGCCGCTTCAGTTGTCTGCATACCGCGCACCGGATAAAATCGGCGTTCGCCTGAAAGCGAGATCGTATTTCCGTTTTTCGCGGCATTGAAAAGAGCGCGCTCGGCGACATAATTGGGACCCGCGATATCCTCAACCGAAACAAGCGTCACCTGATAGCCGGCGACGCTGATCTCGTCGCCCTCATTCATGAGGGCGATTTCTTCGCTCTTCCAGAGGCTTATGCTCGCCGCGCCTAAAGCGAAGAGCGCCAGCCCGCCATGCGCCAGCGCCGCACCCCAGGCCGCCCTCGGCAAACCGCGCGCGCGCGACAGGACATCGCCGAACGGAGCGCGGAACAACTTCACTCTAGAAGCGATGTCGACAAGCGCGCCGCCCGCAAGCCAGACAATAAGCGCAACGGCTACCGCGCCGATCACGCGATGACGGTCGACCATCACAGCGACGATCACTGCTCCTGCAAGCGCCGCAGCACCCGGATAGATGAGCCGTTGAAAGGCGGCGCCGAGAGACGCTTTCTTCCAGGGAAGCAAGGCGCCGATCGCCGCCACAAAGAAGGTGAAACCAGCTATAGGCGTGAAGACAATGTTGAAATACGGGGCGCCCACTGAAATTTTCTGCCCCGACAACACATCAATAAAAAGCGGATAGAAAGTGCCGACAAAGACGGTGGCGCTCGCGGCGATCAGGAACAGGTTATTGAGAATGAGCGACGTTTCCCGGCTGACGAGTTCAAATGCGCCCGTCGGTTTCAGCACCGTCGCCCGCATCGCGAAAAGCGTCAGCGAACCGCCGATCGCCGCAATAAGGATCATCAGAATGAAGACGCCGCGCGCCGGATCGACAGCGAAGGCATGCACAGACGTCAACACGCCCGATCGGACCAGGAAAGTGCCGATCAGGCTTAAGGAAAAAGTGAGGATAGCGAGCAGGATCGCCCACGCCTTCATGGTGTCGCAGCGCTCAACCACTCGCACGGAATGAATCAGCGCAACGCCCGCCAGCCAGGGCATGAACGACGCGTTTTCAACCGGATCCCACGCCCACCAGCCGCCCCAGCCAAGTTCGTAATAGGCCCACCAGGAGCCGAGCGTGATGCCAATCGTTAGAAACGTCCAAGCCGCAAGCGCCCAGGGCCGTACGAGCCGCGCCCACACGGCGTCCGCGCGCCCGCGTATAAGCGCAGCAACGGCAAAGGAGAACGGGACCGAAAAGCTAACGTAACCGAGATAAAGAAACGGCGGATGAATGGCGAGACCGATATCCTGAAGCAATGGGTTTAGTCCCTGCCCGTCAGCCGGCGACGGAATAAAGCGCTCAAACGGATTGGACGTCAGCAGAATAAACGCGAGAAACGCTGTGATGATCGTCGCCTGAACGGCAAGCGTCAAAATATGCAGGGAAGGCGGAATGGCGCGGTCCTGTATGGCCAGCATCGCACTGAACAAGGCCAGCACAAGCGCCCAGAGCAGCATCGAGCCCTCGTGATTCCCCCATGTGCCGGTAAGCTTGTAGATGAACGGCTTTGCGGTGTGAGAATTCTCGAAAACATTCAGTACGGAAAAATCCGAAACCGCATACGCATGCATCAAAATGAAGAAGGACGCAGCGACAAGCGCAAAGACAAGTATCGAGGCGCGCCTTGCGAAATCGCCGGCGCCGGGCGTTGAAGCGCGCGCAGCAATAAACAACGCCGGCGCCTGAACGCCGGAGACAATTAGCGCAAGGATCAGCGCAAAATGTCCTATCTCTGGCCACATGGACTTAAATTCTCACCTGCAGACCTCACCACAGACGGGGATACGCGGCTCATGCCCGCCGTCAATGCGGTGAATTAGGCTCCGCTTCGGCCAGCGACTGCATTCACGTAGACCTTAGCTGAAAAACAGGCCTTGCCTTATCAGAACGGTTGTTCTAAAGACCAGAACACCCATTCTGGAATTAACG
>Ga0207829_100617_pt1 | contig 13272 bp, 26 predicted proteins | sample TtaePargueraPR_4_FD_187738 | JGI IMG/M metagenome (GOLD analysis project Ga0207829, IMG submission 187738) | Aerobic enrichment media microbial communities from Bioluminiscent Bay, La Parguera, Puerto Rico - Tt and P1 (SPAdes) | ecosystem: Environmental > Aquatic > Marine > Unclassified ... | reverse complement strand
CATCGTGCTTCTTCGTAGGTTTGGACATTGTGTCTCCGGTTCAATGCGACAGTGTCGCTAAAAGAACCGATTACACAAAATCTAGGACAGGCCCCGGCTGCCAGAAATAACTAACGGTCCAGCGGACTCACTACCCCATGCGCCCCTCGCCGCGTGACATGGGTGTATATCTGGGTCGTACTTACATCCTTGTGACCGAGAAGGTCCTGCACGGTGCGAATGTCCGCGCCATTCTCAAGCAAATGTGTAGCGAAGGAATGCCGCAGGGTATGGCAGGTGGCAGGCTTGTTGATGCCCGCCTGCCTTACCGCTTTCTTGATCGCTCTCTGAACAGACTGGTGTTGTATATGATGCCGCCGTACCACACCGCTACGTGGATCAGTCGATCGATTACCCGAGGGAAAAACAAACTGCCAAGCGAAATCACGGGCCGCACCCGGATATTTTCGACTCAGTGCATAAGGCATATAAACCTCGCCAAAACCCTGGTCGCAGTCCTGCTCATGCAACGCCCTTACGTGTGACAGATGTGCCTTGAGAGACTTCTCGACAGCACGCGGCAATACAGTTGTTCGATCCTTCTGCCCCTTACCGTTACGCACGGTAATCTGGGCATACTCAAAGTCCACATCCTTGACCCGCAGGCGAAGACACTCCATAAGCCGCAAACCAGCGCCATACAACAACTGGGCAATCATAAGATGACGGCCCTGCAGCTGGGACATCATGGCAGCAACCTCTCTGGAACTCAGCACCACCGGAAGACGGGCAGGTCTTTTCGCACGCGTAACATTTTCCACCCACGGGATATCCAGCTCCAGTACCTCCTTGTAGAGAAATAGAAGGGAACTCAATGCCTGATTTTGTGTAGAAGCGGACACGTTTCTTTCCACAGCAAGAAACGACAGGAATGCCTCAATATCCGCAACACCCATTTCCCGTGGATGCCGATACTGATGGAACCGAATGAAATACCGAATCCAGTAGGTATAGGATTTTTCGGTGCTGGTGCTATAGTGAAGTGTACGAATACGCGAACGAACTACATCTAATAATTTTGGAGCTTTTGACATGACATATTTTCCTCTATTTTTATTGCAGCATAACGCCACTGCATTTCTATATATTTCAGAAAGTTACAAACTTTCTTCATGTGTTATATATCAATAATACATAATTGTAAAACGTCATTATTGATAGATACTTAGCGTTATGCGGCATCGTTATCCCAGCAGGCCATATCTTCGTCTGCCATGAACTCTGGCCCGTCGCCATCCTCGTTGTTCTCGTAGCAAGCCACAGCAGCAAGGTATGCCTGTGCTGGCTTCATGTGAGCGCGCAAGCTGTACTGTGCGGCGCACCGTGCAATCCATTCTTCTCTGTCCATCTTCACTTCTCCTAGCGGCAATGCCGCATAACAAATCGTTCAAGGCGGGACTGGCTACGCCAGCCCCTTAACTCAGCCGTTAGGTTCGCATGAATCTCCGGGAAAGCATTTATTTCAGGTTAGCGGTCGCCACTGCATTCGCTGCACTTTTAAGCTTTCTATTTCTTGGTAACTCTACTCTGGGCTTTTATAGCCTCTTGGTTATCTTTGCTCTCCTGATTTTCAGCAGCGAAGAAATACTGGCCTATCTTGCCAATGCCCCAATGCGCGCGCTTTATGGAGGCTTAATCCCCAGCAGCAGCAAATCAAATACAGAGCGTATTATTTGGCTGTTGCTTCATGTCGTTCTTATTACTGCGGTGCTAATTTATGGTCATGGTTCCAAGTAGCAAACCTAACAATTCGTTCAAGTTTGCCCCTTCGGGGCGGGACTGGCCTTACAGGCCAGCCCCTTAACTCAAGCGTTAGAAGCCTTGTGAAAGCTGCCGATTTCGAAACTTATTATTTCCTCCGCCTGTACTCCATTGATTTTAATGCGGCTGCAAATACAGCCAGAATGATTAAACGTTATAAGCGAGGTGATGTGGTGTCAGCCTTGTTGCGTGAGTTAGCAGTTTCCTACGCACGGCCTTTCTCAGTTAATAAAGGCAAACTTTTCCCCAAACACCAACTAAGCCTGGTGTATGTACCTAAAGCCTCAAGAAGCCTGCATTCCGAGCTGCTGGAACTGCGACAACACCAATTCGCGCATACAGATCTCAATTTCCATAGTCCAAAAATTTCTAGGCTCATTACTAAAGGTGAGCCTATTTATCCAATGTCGTTTAAGTCTTTTGACTATCAGGCTTTGCTTAGACAACTTCCGGCTATTGAAACCCTCATTAATGAGGTAGCCTTAAACGTCAATGCAAAAATCAAACAATATGAGCAAGGCTTCTAACAATTCGTTCAAGGCGGGACGTCGTGCTTCGCACGCCGCCCCTTAACTCAGGCGTTATACCCAAGGGGTTTTTAATGGCAAATAATCTTTCAAAGTCATTTTTAGCCAGGCACCCCCTTCTGCCGGCAGTATTTGTACCACTGCTTTTCGGGTTTATGTCAGTTGGGAATCTTCATGTTTCTGCAAAGCTTGCCGCAGCTGAAGGGCAAGCGTTTTCCGAATATGTTTCGGCCTGGTATAGCCCAATACCGGAAGAGCACTATAGCGGCATCGCTGTTATGGGCATCAAACGCATTAACACTGCTTTTTGGTCTGCACTCTTTGCTCTGGCATTTGGTGGCACTCTAATACCCTTGGCTATCAAACTTCGAAAGAGAGAGAAATCTCTTGGTAACAATGAGTCTGCTAGTTCTTAGGTATAACAAGTCATTCAAGGTCGCCCCTTCGGGGCTGGACCGCCCTAATCGGGCGGCCCCTTAATTCCGGCGTTATACGCCTCTGTAGGCCCATCGATGTCAAAAGAACAAGACTTAACAATATTCTGGGTTACAAACCGCATTGTATTTATCTTGCCTTTCTTTCCACTAGCAATGCTTAGTGGATACTGGTACGCCTTGGTTTTACCAGTCCCAGTTTTCTGGCCAACCATCGTCCCAGAAAGTCGTTGGTTAATCCGAAACAGGCCAATTTTCAAATATTGGTACATCTCTACGTTCATCGTCCTTCTTGTTCTAGTGCCGTATTACAAGTATTCATTGTCAAGCGAATTAGTCTCCGCTTTGTATATTTTCAGCATTTCTTCTTTTATTTTTAGCTTTAGCTGGTTATTGGTTTGCGGCCAAAACGCTGCTTTGGAATTCCATTCGGAAAGAAGCCATGAAATATAGTTCTAAGACGTATAACAAATCGCTCAAGTTCGTGCTGCGCACGGGACGCCCAGCTTCGCTGGCCGCCCCTTAGCTCAGGCGTTGGGCGTCAATGTATGCGTGATACAACACAACAACATATAAAGCGAACGACTATATTAATTGTTGCAATAATTATATTGAGTGCGTTGAGTGCCCATACTGTTTCACGTAAAGAATTGAACTCACTTGTGTTATGGGAAAATAACGCCAGCCAATCAGTTGGTGACGGCAGTCGATACGAGATATCGGAGGCTGATGTAAAACATGCTAACGGCAGTCGATCATTTTATTTCTATATCTTTTCTATGGCCCTTATCCCACTCATGTTATGTGCAACAAAGCCGCGTGCGCAAAAGGCTTTAGTTTACTTTTCAGTGTTCGTATTTCTATTTTCTTTAATTGCTGGCACAGAAAATACGTTGCTTCTTTCAGCATTTGTTTTAGCAGTATCAACAATTTTCATCTTGGCGTGGTTAATAATTAAACTAGCTATTCGCCTTATCAAGTCTACTTAGTCACTCTCATGCTGCCGCCCAACAAATCGCTTAAGCTCCCTCACTTCGTTCGGTCGGGACGCCCAGCTTCGCTGGCCGCCCCTTAGCTCAGGCTTTAGGCACCGTCATGAAACAGGTATTTTTCGTTTTCATCTTCCTTGGTCTGGCTTTAACTTCATGTGGCGAAAGCAATTCCGTTCAACGATCAAATATTGCCGTAAAACACCAAGTAATTATTAACTTCAGCGACAATTCTCACGTCTGGATTAATCGCGAAGAATTTGAAGGTAATGCTGCCATTCAGAAAATGGAGAGCCTTATTAATTCTGGCTCTGTTCACTTCGTAGTGCAGCAGCAGCCGACTAATCCGCATGGAGAAGAAATATACTCATGGTTAAAAGGCAAAGCTGAGAGTAATGATGCAATTCGAATCGTTATCGCTAGTCAGGCAGCCGGTGCCTAACAATTCGTTCAAGTCTGCCCCTTCGGGGCGGGACGCGCCCTACAGGCGCGCCCCTTAACTCAGGCGTTAGAGGTCTAGAAAAATGATAAGTAAGAAGCAAATTGTTCCTAAAGCGGTATATTGGGGGCTTGGCACTTTTGCTGTTCTATATCTGGGGTTTATTTTTCTTGGCAACCTCACCAACGCCGAGCCACTCGCAGTCCTTTTCTGGCTTCAAGTATTTCTTTTAGTTATTAGCGGTTTTGTCGCCGGCACCGTAGCCAAGCACCACGGTTGGGCTAATGGCGCTATGGTCGGTGTTGCTGCTCCATTTGTCCTGGCCATCGGCACCGCTATCGCCACAATGGAGCCTGCTTTGGCACCGGAGGTACTAGCCGGTGCGGGTATATTTTGGTTAATTCAATCTGTTCTTTTATGTTCATTAGGTGGGTTTATCTACGATGCTTTTATTAAAGTTAAGTAGCCCTCTAACAAGTCATTCAAGGTCGCCCCTTCGGGGCTGGGACCGCCCTAATCGGGCGGCCCCTTAATTCCGGCGTTGGGCGACAAATAAGTCATGAGCCAAAATAAACTTTCCCGAATCCCTACTTGGTTACTTTGGGTAGTAGGGGGCGCCGTCTTCGGTATCATCCTTCGCATTGTCTTCGGAGAGCTGCCGCGCGATCTTCGAGGACCCATGTCGTTGGCCTTCCTTGTCGTAACGCCCCTCGTTATCGGCGCACTGACGGTATATGGCGCACGGCAAACACAGCGTTCTTGGCGATTTGTTCTGTTTGCCCCTTGGCTTACAGTCCTTCTTATGTTCTTAGGTTGTGCTCTAGCACTCTTAGAGGGATCAATTTGTATTGCTCTTCTCGCTCCATTGTTCCTGGCCTGCTCCAGCATTGGTGGACTTGTAATGGAGGTTGCGCTTAGAACCTCCGGGCATTCTCAATCTCAACTGCGAGCTATTGCTGTACTGCCTTTTCTCATGATCGCCGTAGAGGGCAAGGTACCACTGCAAGATAGGCAGTTCGAGATTCGCAGATCACTTCATGTGAATGCAGCCCCCGAGACGGTTTGGAAGGAAATTCTCTCGGCTCGCAATATTCAGGAAAATGAATTACCACTCAGTCTGACCCATTTGATTGGTGTTCCAAAACCGCTTGAAGGAATCAACGTTAAAACTTCTGATGGAGAGGTTCGGTATTCCCGGTGGGATCGTGGAGTCAACTTCACAGCGAAGGTGATTTCCAGGAAAGACAATGAGTCCATCACATGGCGATACACGTTTAACGAGTCATCTTTCCCTGAAGGCTCGATGGATGAGCACGTTGAAATCGGTGGGCAGTATTTTGATCTTGGAGACACCACATTCAATCTTATAAGGCTTCCGGAAAATAAGACGTTACTTGAAGTTGTGGCCCACTATCGCGTTACGACAAGTATCAACTTCTATGCTGCTCCAGCCGCGGCGATCCTGGGTCAGGATTTTCTACATATGCTTCTCTCGTTGTATAAAAGCCGAAGCGAAACTGCCGAGCAACGACATGTCGCCCAACAACTACGGGCTGGGACGCCGTGCTTCGCACGCCGCCCCTTAACTCAGGCGTTAGGTAGCAGTAATGGAATTGCCTTATACGCTCATAAAACTAATTGTTATTAGTTCTTGGTTCTGTTTGTCTGCGGCATATTTCCTCTTCTTCATGGGCATGCACAACAACACCAAGTCAGGTAATTCCTTTCGTCTCTTATTGCCCTGGGCGTTATTCGACGCTTCAGAATTTAATGAAAGGGGTAATTGGTTCCGAAGGGCGTCATTGGCACTGTGGCTTTTAAGCATTCCCTATGCCCTGTTGTGTTGGCATTACTTTCCTTTGCTAGCCAGTACGAGTAGTTAAAGCATGCGCCATCTGCAACCTAACAATTCGTTCAAGTTCGCCTGCGGCGGGACTGGCCTTTACAGGCCAGCCCCTTAACTCAGGCGTTAGGGCTCATGAGGCTTGAATCATGATATTTACCTCAAGGCGCATAAAAATAGCCACAGCAGCTTTGCTATTTGGGGCTCTTATTCCTTTCGCTTGGATAGTAACTACCGGCGAATTCAGAATCAGCGAAACAAAAACCGTTGAAGACCATGCTATGACGCACACCGAATACGAAGAATTTATGGCTAAAAATAGTCGCCCTATGACACTACGAGAACGAGTAGGTGCAGCAGCTTTTATTGTCAAAAAGAGCTGGCGCGTTTATTTGAATGTAAGTGCTGTTGCCGCACTTATTTTATTTGCCGTTTTTACTTACATCTGGCCTGCGAGCTCAAATGAACCCTAACAAGTCATTCAAGTCGCCGCTTCGCGGCTGGGACTGGCCTTACAGGCCAGCCCCTTAATTCCGGCGTTAGGCCCCAATCGCAATGTCGCTGCCCAGTTCTCCTCCCGCTTGGGGTAAAGATGAAGTAACGAAGCATCTAGATACGATGCGTAACAACTCATATGCAACGTTTGCCAATTTAACGCCTGAATTTAGAAAGTTGTTGGAAATTGACAAGGCCTTCCGGCTTGTCTGCGAAAACTTAAGTCATTCTGATGATTGGTTTTCATCCTTTTTCATAATCAGGTCGCATTCGTCTTGGCTGTCTGCAGTGTCTCTCTCAACATCTGCTCAAATCCCTGACACATATGTTGTATTAAGGGCGGCCTTAGAAAGCGCTCTCTATGGCCTTCATATTTCCAAGAACCCGGAGCTCAAGGAAGTTTGGCTACAAAGAGGTGAAAGCTCTCAACACAACACAAAAGTACGAGAGCAATTTAAATTTCGCCCTCTAATCGACACGCTAGATAATGAAAATAGTAAGGAAGCAGAGGTCGCTAAAAAACTCTATAACCAATGTATAGATGATGGTGCCCATCCGAATGAACGTGGGTTCATGGGCAATCTAAACATGGAAAAGAACGGCGGGGATGTGCACTTCACGGTGAAATATTTAAATCCAGAGCCGCTTCCTCTTCGCCTTGCTTTAAAAAGCACTGCTCGAGTGGGTGTATGTATATTAGGAATATTTAGCCATGTTTATAAAAAGCGTTTCGAAATTCTCGGTATCACAGATCAATTACCTAACCTGCGAGACGGATTATGAGGCCTAACAAATCGCTCAAGCAGGGACGCCCAGCTTCGCTGGCCGCCCCTTAGCTCAGGCGTTAGCTGTCGCAATGCTAGAAAAACTCACCAACATAGGTTTTAGGAAAGTCGGCGATTGGCTTTTGGTTGATGGTGAGCTAAAGCTGGACTTAGTACATGAGGCAAACTCCAAAAATATTCTTTATTCGTTCGTTGTCGATGGTGTCCCGGTATACGTTGGTAAAACCGTACAGCCACTAAAGAAAAGAATGTATGGGTATCAAAACCCTGGCCCCACTCAAAGCACTAATATCCGTAACAATGCCAACCTAATAGAAGTTCTTTCCGCTGGTGGAAATGTAGAGTTGTTTGCGCTTCCCGATCATGGGCTCATGTATTTTGGCGGGTTTCATCTGAATTTGGCTGCTGCTTTAGAAGACAGCATAGTTTCCACATTACAGCCCAAATGGAATTCAGTGGGAAACGCGACTTCTAACAAGGCACTTAAGCGGGACCGCCCTAATCGGGCGGCCCCTTAGTTTCGGCGTTAGGTCTCATTAGGTACTTTTATATGTCTGAAGAAGTTCCAACTCCAGATGCCCCTTTAAACTCCGCGCAAGAGTTACTTGTCTCTCAACTCAGCCAAGCTCAAGTTGCCGAAATCGACGCAGCTCTGCTATCTCATGTACTCCCTCAATGGCGCAAAGTAGCTATGGTTGTTGGCCTTACTATGAGCCACCTGCCCAATCGTGTCGCCGGCATTCCAGATGTTTATTATTCTCAAAGGGTGCAGGCCCTGGTAGCGAGTGGCAATTTAGAGGCGCAAGGCAATTTGTCTTGCATGAGGTTCAGTGAGGTCAGGTTGTCATCTATTGAGGCGGCGAATAATGAAACCTAACAATTCGTTCAAGTATGTGCTTCGCACGGGACGGCCAGCTTCGCTGGCCGCCCCTTAACTCAGGCGTTATAGGTCATAGTAGTGAAATGGCTTAAGGAGTCTCTATCACCCGCCACGGCCACTAACGGCATGATGAAATATTGGAAGGGTAATTTTCAGAAAAGTCATGAGCTACTTTCTAAAGCCCACCGCTGGTGCCCAGAGGTCGTAGAAAACAGCATCTTTGAGGCTTATCTTGGGCTTAGTCTCTATCGTTTGGGAAAAGTAGAAGAAGCCATGCCACTATTACTTTCAACTAGCAGCTATTTAAAAGAAAACCCTTCGCCAAAAGCCAGTGTGGCTGAAATAGAGTCTCAGGTTTTAGAAGAAATCAAAGAAATACTAGGTAGGGAAAATGCCCCATAACAATTCGTTCAAGTTTGCCCCTTCGGGGCGGGACGTGCCTTACAGGCACGCCCCTTAACTCAGGCGTTAGAAGGCAAGAATAATGATTCAGCGTATAGCCATTTATCTTTTCATAGCATTTGGGGCTCAAGAGTATTTCTTAGGCCTACCAATCCCCGACATTAGCAAAGCTTCTGTCCTAGCCACTTCTGAGGTTCCCACCGGCCTAATTGTTACGGCTACTTTGTTATTTCCTGCATCCTTAGTGGCCTTTGGCTTTATGGCGCTATCCAAACGTATGTCTGGCCTTCTGGGCTTGGCGATTATTTCTACTGGTTACACTGTCCTCTTCTTCTTCGCCTTACTTGACACTAGTGATTCCTGGAGTCGTTTTCCTGATATTTCCATTTTTGAAGCAAATGCCGTTGCCGGGCTTTTTATCTTTCTTGTTTCTTCGGCATATTTCCTTCGTAGTTACCTTGCCTCGAAAAGAAGTGGCGACACGCCTGAGGTTGTTAACGAGGGTTGGGTAATGTTTGCTTTGCTCATCACTATCAACTTGGCAGCAATAGTTGGTTTCACTCACCTCAACAAAGTAGCAAGTGAGGCTCCTTCATCTAGCCACAGTTTGCCTTCTAACAATTCGTTCAAGTCGCCCTACGGGCTGGGACGTCGTGCTTCGCACGCCGCCCCTTAACTCAGGCGTTAGATATCCCCGATGTCTTTATCAGGCGGTAATAAAACAATCGAAGTCAATGAGCATGATTGGCTTCAGCTAAAGCTAGATATTTTTTCCTTGCAAAGCCAAGGTAGTGAGAGACATCTTCGCTTTTCAGTTGGAGCGAAAATCATTTGTTTTATCGAAGACCCATCCGTTGAATATTCTCTTCACAAAGGCCAGAAAGAAGCTTTGAAGTATTTTCAATCCTGGGTGCAATCGACACGACAACAAGTAGCTGCCATTGTGGAGAAGAATTGTCCTGAAGTAAGAAAAAGCTTTAACCCCATAGAAGATGTGAATTTTGAGCTTTCATATAGCTACGGCCAAGGCTCAGTCAAAGTGTGCACTTTCGTGGGAGAGCATGTGCAATGGAATATCTAACAATTCATTCAAGGTTGCCCCTGTCGGGGCGGGACGTGCCTTACAGGCACGCCCCTTAATTCAGGCGTTAGAACCCAATGGGTATATTTCAGAGGTCATCTACTCCATTGCTATTCGGTGGCGTGAGTCTCGTTCTTTTTGCCGGCCCCATGTATGTCGAGAAACTTTGGCACCTTGGCCCATTAAACTGGGTCGTTTTGTGGGTGTGGTACTCAGTTCCGCTTTTAGCTGTTGCAGTTGGGCTTGGATCAAGCGTTTACTTATTTAGCAAATATGTTCATGCCCCAAATATTCCCTTGGTTTTCCTTGGCATGTTTTTCTGTTTAATTGTTGGCATTGGCGAGTCGTTATTGTTGGCAATACTTGCCGAGGGCGGGGTATGAGTTCTAACAATTCGTTCAAGTTTGCCCCTTCGGGGCGGGACGTGCCTTACAGGCACGCCCCTTAACTCAGGCGTTAGGTATCAGTATGAGTAACTATCGGGCCCAATTAGAACGGGCAGAACAATCAGACAAGGTTGTACCCTACTTATTGTTGTGCCGCGGCCCAATGCCTGAGCCATGCTCAGTACATGGCAAGAATGAAAACCTGGTTCTACCTGTATCGCACCCGTACTGGAGAAGTACTGATATGCGGCTAGCCCCAGATTGCAAGTGCCACGTTCGAGGTGTGACAAAAAGAGAATTTGAGGAATTAAAAGCCAATGGCACTTTGAGTGCAGATTCACCGCCTATCCTCAACGAGCAGGGCCTCCCCACCGGTCATAAGGAAAAACTATATGTCCCCATTAAAACCAGTGTTAGCGAGTAGTCTGAAACCTAACAATTCGTTCAAGTTTGCCCCTTCGGGGCGGGACGTGCCTTACAGGCACGCCCCTTAACTCAGGCGTTATGCGCCAATAAATCGGAATACTCAATGAAACTGCCTTGGCATATCTACACCGCGTCTTGGATAGCAGCAGCAGTACTAGCGTATTACGGGGTTACTTCATATCAAGCCGCATCGCACTTGGATTGGAGTACTCACGATGCCAGCTATTGCCTCACCACCGATGACGCCTACCTATATTTCTTCTACGCATTTATAACCATGGTCGTTGCCGCATTGCTCTCCTTTCCACGATGGAGAAATAGAGACAGGGCTCTAGTTATATCCGGCTATTACTTAGCAGTGTTTGCTACGTATGGAGCCAGCATCGTCGGCTTCGCAGCATTATGGGTGGGCGCCGGCATTCTCCAGCATGCGAAAATTCTACGGAGGCCTAATGCTGACGCATAACAAGTCATTCAAGGTCGCCCCTTCGGGGCTGGACCGCCCTAATCGGGCGGCCCCTTAATTCCGGCGTTAGGCACCAATGTGAAAAATGCTATTCCAAGCAAATTATTAACAGTAGCCCCCTTGGTTATTCTTGTTTCTATTGCGTGCTTTATTCTTTTTCTATTTCTCTTACCCCAAGAACACTACGAGTTATTCGGCACTATTGTCATTCTTGCAATGGCATTTTTAGTTTTTATTTATATTGCTCTGCGAAATAACGTCCGAGGTCTGTCATACGAAGAAGAATACGAAGCTCCAATGAGCAATAGTAAACCGGCAAGTAGTAATACAGAGCAGCCAACTTTCTGGGCCAAAGCACCAGCGTATCTTGTTCTTGGCTTTTTAATCATTCTGTTAATTGGCTCATACATATTTAGGGTGTTTTATTTATGAGCTTTAGTTTAAGTATGTTGCCTAACAATTCATTCAAGGTTGCCCCTGCGGGGCGGGACGTGCCTTACAGGCACGCCCCTTAACTCAGGCGTTAGGTCTCATGGGCAGCCTTGAAGAAAATATTGTTTCAGCTTTTGCTGATGTACCCAAACCAAACGGCAGCCGCAGTATCGCGCCACACGAATGTCCTGAGTGTGACGAGATCGAAAAGCAATTTTCTCCATACACCTTCACAAACCTCCCCGCTAAAGTCATTGACTATCACAAAGACTCTCTGAGCTTATTTAGCTCTGAGGCCTTACATCATTATTTGCCGGCATATCTTCTTCGGGCATTACAACGCCCTGAGGGTGATGTCCTGGAATACACAATTTTCTTTCTAACACCCAGTCATAAGCGCATCGCGGAAGACACAGCATATTTTGAAGAACGGTTCTCAGTTTTTAACACTGTACAAAGGGCAGTGATTTCTTCATTCTTCGGTGAAGTAGAGAAGAAAAAGTTGTGGGAGGGTTTTGAGGGTGAGTTTGAGCGAGCCGAAGAGCTGTGGGGCCATGAAACCTAACAATTCATTCAAGGTTGCCCCTGCGGGGCGGGACGTGCCTTACAGGCACGCCCCTTAATTCAGGCGTTGGGCGTCATGGGAGGGCATTCATGTTTAAGTTATCTCTAGCCCTTGCAGTTCTTGTTTTTGTAAGTGCATGCGCATCTACGCATATGAAGCAGTATCAAGGCCGAGACATCCGCGACGTTGTTCTTGATAGTGGTCCTCCAGTTAACGTCTTTGATTACGGTGATGGGAGGCGCGTATTTCAATTCCGGTGGGGAGGCGGCACTTACGTCGTACCGCAATCTACAACCACAACCGGCTCTGTTAGCGCCATTGGTAATACGGCTTGGTACCAGCAGCAATCCATTACAACAGGTGGTGGCACCGTTACTAGCGAGGGGTGCATCATTTCTTACATCACAACCTGGAGTGAAGAGCGGCAGGCTTGGGTTGTAACCGAGTACCACGTTCCACCTCAATTGGTATGCTAACTATGCCGCCCAACAAGTCATTCAAACGGGACCGCCCTAATCGGGCGGCCCCTTAATTCCGGCGTTAGGCGTCAATTTGCCACGTTCATACTACGGTGATACCATGGCCCTATGAAAGTAGCCATATCAGTTCCAGACCCGATCTTTGATGCTGCAGAACGCTTGGCGAAACAGCGCCATGTACCACGTAGCCAGCTCTTTACTGAAGCTCTGAAAGAGTATGTTTCTAAACATGAGCCTCAAGCGGTTACGGCCAAGCTCGATGAAATTTATGCCGTAGAAGATTCTGTAGTCGATGCCCCTCTCAATCAGGCTCAACTAGCTTCGATAGAACATGAAGCGTGGTGAGGTCTGGTGGGCTTCACTACCAGAGCCCACTGGCTCTGGCCCAGGGTTTCGTCGTCCTGTACTCATTGTCCAGTCCAACTCCTTCAATAAAAGCCGTATATCCACAGCCATTGTTGCAGTAATAACCTCGAACCTCGCTCTTGCAGAAGCCCCTGGCAACGTTCGCCTCGCCAAAGCTGACTCCGGTTTATCTAAAGCCTCCGTTGTTAACGTATCGCAAATCCTGACTTTGGATCGTTCCCTTCTTACTTCCCGCGTCAAAACGTTGCCTAGCAAAGTAATGTCGCAAGTAAATGAAGGTCTGCAACTAATCTTGGAGCTATGACGCCTAACAATTCGTTCAAGGTTGTGCTTCGCACGGGACGCCCAGCTTCGCACGCCGCCCCTTAGCTCAGGCTATATGGACCTCCCATATTTTCAAATCCCTCTCTGTTCAGATCATTTTTCTCTCCGGTTTGCACCTGACCACTGGGTAACCATCAGACGATCCACTGCGTG
>Ga0207829_100599_pt1 | contig 13508 bp, 6 predicted proteins | sample TtaePargueraPR_4_FD_187738 | JGI IMG/M metagenome (GOLD analysis project Ga0207829, IMG submission 187738) | Aerobic enrichment media microbial communities from Bioluminiscent Bay, La Parguera, Puerto Rico - Tt and P1 (SPAdes) | ecosystem: Environmental > Aquatic > Marine > Unclassified ... | reverse complement strand
AATGAGGAAATGATCGGCCGGTTCTTCGCTTCCGATCTCGTGAATTTCGACACCGGCGAAATCTACGCCGAGGCCGGCGAGGAAATTACTGCCGATCATCTCGAAACTTTTGAAGAGATCGGCGTCAACGCCTTCGATACGATCGATGTCGATCACGTGAATATCGGCGCATATATGCGCAACACGCTTTCCGCGGACAAAAACAACAATCGCGAAATGGCGCTAATCGATATCTATCGCGTCATGCGCCCGGGCGAACCGCCGACCCTTGAAACGGCGGAAGGCCTGTTCTTCTCGTTGTTCTTCGATCCGGAACGCTACGACCTTTCCTCCGTCGGCCGGGTGAAGATGAACATTCGTCTCGGCTTTGAGACGGAAGACACTTTGCGCACCCTGCGCAAGGAAGACATTCTCGCCGTTCTTCGCACCCTCGTCGATCTGCGCGACGGCCGCGGGGACATCGACGACATCGACAATCTCGGCAACCGCCGGGTGCGCTCGGTCGGCGAGCTGATGGAGAACCAGTATCGCATCGGGCTTCTCCGGATGGAGCGCGCCATCAAGGAGCGCATGTCGTCCGCCGAACTCGACACGCTGATGCCGCACGATCTGATCAACGCAAAGCCGGCGGCGGCGGCGGTGCGCGAGTTCTTCGGCTCCTCGCAGCTTTCGCAGTTCATGGACCAGACGAATCCCTTGTCCGAGATCACCCACAAGCGCCGCATGTCAGCGCTTGGGCCGGGCGGTCTGACGCGCGAGCGCGCCGGCTTTGAAGTCCGCGACGTGCACCCGACGCACTATGGCCGTATTTGCCCGATTGAGACGCCGGAAGGCCCGAATATCGGTCTCATCAACAGCCTCGCGACCCATGCGCAAGTCAACAAGTACGGCTTTATTGAAAGCCCGTACCGCAGGGTTGTCGACAGCAAGGTGACGGATTCTGTCGTTTATCTTTCAGCGATGGAAGAACAGCGCTTCGCCATCGCTCAGGCGAACGCCGAAGTGGACGAGGAAGGCCGCCTCGCTAACGAATACGTCAACTGCCGGATCGCCGGCGAAGCGACGCTCGTGGCGCGCGAAGACGTCGCCTATATCGACGTTTCGCCGAAGCAGCTCGTGTCGGTCGCCGCGGCGCTCATTCCGTTCCTTGAGAACGACGACGCCAACCGCGCGCTGATGGGCTCGAACATGCAGCGTCAGGCTGTGCCGCTCCTGCAGGCCGAAGCGCCCTTCGTCGGCACCGGCATGGAATCGATTGTGGCGCGCGATTCCGGCGCTGCGGTCGCGGCGCGCCGTCCGGGCGTTGTCGAACAGGTCGATGCGCAGCGTATCGTTGTGCGCGCGACGGAGGAAAACGATCCGACCAAGCCGGGCGTCGACATCTATAACCTCAGAAAGTTCCAGCGTTCGAACCAGAACACCTGCATCAACCAGCGTCCGCTGGTGAAGATCGGCGATCTCGTTCGCGAAGGCGACATTATTGCCGACGGTCCGTCGACGGATCTTGGCGAACTGGCGCTCGGCAAGAACGTGCTCGTCGCGTTCATGCCGTGGAACGGCTACAACTTCGAGGACTCGATCCTGATCTCCGAGCGCATCGTGCGCGACGACGTCTTTACTTCAATCCATATCGAGGAATTTGAAGTGATGGCGCGGGACACCAAGCTCGGGCCGGAAGAAATCACCCGCGATATTCCGAACGTTTCGGAAGAAGCCTTACGCAATCTTGACGAGGCGGGCATCGTCGCCATCGGCGCCGAAGTCCACCCGGGCGATATTCTCGTCGGCAAGATCACGCCGAAAGGTGAATCGCCGATGACGCCGGAAGAAAAACTTCTGCGCGCGATCTTCGGTGAAAAAGCCGCCGATGTACGCGATACCTCGCTCAAACTGCCGCCGGGCGTTGCGGGCACGGTCGTTGAAGTGCGCGTTTTCAACCGTCACGGCGTCGACAAGGACGAGCGCGCGGTTTCGATCGAGCGTGAAGAAGTCGAACGTCTTGCCAAAGACCGCGACGACGAACTCGCGATCCTCGAGCGCAACATTTACGGCCGCCTGAAGCCGCTTCTGCTTAACAAGGACGCCGTCTCGGGACCGAAGGGTTTCGAGAAAGGCAAGATTACTGAAGCTGTCCTTGAAGAGCAGCTTTCGAAAGGCCAGTGGTGGAAGCTCGCTCTCGCCAACGACAAGGCGATGGCCGAGATCGAAGCGCTTAAAAAGCAGTTCGACGAATCCAAGTCCCGTCTTGAAGCGCGCTTCGACGACAAGGTCGACAAGCTCAAGCGCGGCGACGAGCTGCCGCCGGGCGTGATGAAGATGGTCAAGGTCTTCGTGGCTGTGAAGCGCAAGCTGCAGCCGGGCGACAAGATGGCCGGGCGCCACGGCAACAAGGGCGTCATCTCCAAGATCGCGCCGATGGAAGACATGCCGTTCCTTGAAGACGGAACGCCGGTCGATATCGTGTTGAACCCGCTCGGCGTGCCGTCGCGGATGAATGTCGGGCAGATTCTCGAAACCCATCTTGGCTGGGCCTGTCGCGGTCTCGGCCGGCAGATCGGCGGCATTCTCGAAGAATGGAACGCCGGCTCGGCTACTCGCGAGGACCTGACCGCCAAGATTAAAGATATCTATGGCGAAGAGCAGGTGCTGCCGCGTTCCAACGAAGAACTGATGGAGCTTGGCGGCAACCTTGTCCGCGGCGTGCCGATTGCAACGCCAGTGTTCGACGGCGCCCATGAAGGCGACATCGTCGAAATGCTGAAACGGGCCGGGCTTGAAGAGTCCGGGCAGGTGGCGCTGTTCGACGGGCGCACCGGCGAAGCGTTCAAGCGCAAGGTGACGGTCGGCTACAAGTATCTCTTGAAGCTGCATCACCTGGTCGACGACAAGATCCACGCGCGCTCGATCGGTCCGTACTCGCTCGTCACGCAGCAGCCGCTGGGCGGCAAGGCCCAGTTCGGCGGCCAGCGCTTCGGCGAAATGGAAGTCTGGGCGCTCGAAGCCTACGGCGCCGCGTACACGCTGCAGGAAATGCTGACGGTGAAGTCGGACGACGTCGCCGGCCGCACCAAAGTTTACGAGGCGATCGTCCGTGGGGACGACAGTTTCGAAGCCGGTATTCCCGAAAGCTTTAACGTCCTCGTCAAAGAGATGCGTTCGCTCGGCCTCAATGTCGAGCTGCAAACCGGGTAGGCGGCAAAACCGCCCGCCCGCGTTTCGTTGTTAACTTGTTACTCGCGGACTGATCATCCGCAACCGAATGAGAGGCCCACATGTCCCAGGAACTCTTGAACGTCTTCAACCCGGCCGCGCCTGTTCAGACGTTCAACCAGATCCGCATTTCGCTGGCGAGCCCGGAGAAAATTCTCTCCTGGTCGTTCGGCGAAATCAAAAAGCCTGAAACGATCAACTACCGCACCTTCAAGCCGGAGCGGGACGGGCTCTTTTGCGCCCGCATCTTCGGTCCTGTGAAGGACTACGAATGCCTGTGCGGCAAGTACAAGCGCATGAAGTACAAGGGCATCACTTGCGAAAAGTGCGGCGTTGAAGTGACGCTCACCAAGGTGCGCCGCGACCGCATGGGCCATATCGAGCTCGCCGCGCCGGTCGCCCATATCTGGTTCCTGAAGTCGCTGCCGTCCCGCATCTCGCTGATGCTCGACATGACGCTGAAGGATGTGGAGCGCGTTCTTTATTTCGAACAATATATCGTCATCGAGCCGGGCCTGACCCCGATGTCGCCGAACCAGCTTCTCACCGAGGAGGAGTACCTGCAGGCGCAGGAAGAGTTTGGCGAGGACAGCTTCACCGCCGGCATCGGCGCCGAAGCGATCCGTGAAATTCTCAGCAACATCGATCTCGATGCGGAAGCCGAGAAGATGCGCGTTGAGATCGCCGATTCGACGAGCGAGCTGAAAACCAAAAAGCTGGCGAAGCGCTTGAAGCTGCTCACCGCCTTCATCGAATCCGGCAACCGTCCGGAATGGATGATCATGACGGTGATCCCGGTCATCCCGCCGGAACTGCGCCCGCTGGTGCCGCTCGACGGCGGCCGCTTCGCGACGTCGGATCTCAATGATCTTTATCGCCGGGTGATCAACCGCAACAATCGCCTGAAGCGCCTGATTGAGCTGCGCGCGCCGGACATCATCGTGCGTAACGAAAAGCGCATGCTGCAGGAATCGGTCGATGCGCTGTTCGACAACGGCCGCCGCGGCCGCGTCATCACCGGCACCAACAAGCGTCCGCTGAAGTCGCTCTCCGACATGCTGAAAGGCAAGCAGGGCCGGTTCCGCCAGAACCTGCTCGGCAAGCGCGTCGATTATTCCGGCCGTTCGGTGATCGTCGTCGGTCCGGAACTTAAACTTCACGAATGCGGCCTGCCGAAAAAGATGGCGCTCGAACTGTTCAAGCCGTTCATCTATTCGCGTCTCGACGCCAAGGGGCTTTCCGCAACCGTCAAGCAGGCCAAGAAACTGGTTGAGAAAGAGCGTCCCGAAGTCTGGGATATTCTCGACGAAGTTATCCGCGAGCACCCGGTCATGCTCAACCGGGCGCCGACGCTGCACCGCCTCGGCATTCAGGCGTTCGAGCCGAAACTGATCGAGGGCAAGGCGATCCAGCTTCACCCGCTGGTCTGTACGGCGTTCAACGCCGACTTCGACGGCGACCAGATGGCTGTTCATGTGCCGTTGTCGCTCGAGGCGCAGCTTGAAGCGCGCGTTCTGATGATGTCGACCAACAACATCCTGTCGCCTGCTAACGGCAAGCCGATCATCGTGCCGAGCCAGGACATCGTTCTCGGTCTTTATTACATCACGATGGAAAAAGAAGGCGAGCCGGGCGAAGGCAAGGTGTTCGGCACGATTGAAGAGATTGAGCACGCTCTGAACGCAGGCGTCGTGACGATGCACGCGAAAATCAAGGCGCGCTGGGAAAGCGTCGATGAAGACGGAAACCCCTATCGCGAAATCGTCGAAACGACGCCGGGCCGCATGAAGGTCGCGCAAGTACTGCCGCGCGATTCCAATGTGCCTTTCGCCGTGGTCAACAAACTCCTGACGAAGAAAACCATTCAGGGTCTGATCGATATCGTCTACCGCCACTGCGGTCAGAAGAAGACGGTCATCTTCGCCGACCACATTATGGATCTCGGCTTCAAGGAAGCCTGCAAGGCAGGCATTTCCTTCGGCAAGGACGATGTCATCATTCCGCAGGCCAAAAAGGCGCTTGTTGATGAAACGCGCGCGCAGGTCAGCGATTTCGAACAGCAATATGCGGAAGGTCTGATCACCCGCGGCGAGAAATACAACAAGGTCATCGACGCCTGGGCGAAGTGTACGGATAAAATCGCCGACGCCATGATGGTGGAAATTTCCGAGACGAAGTTCGATCCCGAGAGCAAACGCCAGAAAGAGCCGAACTCCATCTATATGATGTCGCATTCTGGCGCGCGCGGTTCGCCCACCCAGATGCGTCAGCTTGGCGCCATGCGCGGCCTGATGGCCAAACCGTCAGGCGAGATCATCGAAACGCCGATTACGTCCAACTTCAAGGAAGGTCTGACCGTTCTTGAATACTTCAACTCGACGCACGGCGCCCGGAAAGGTCTTGCGGACACCGCGCTCAAGACCGCGAACTCCGGTTACCTGACCCGCCGCCTTGTCGATGTCGCGCAGGACTGCATCGTTCGCGAAGATGACTGCGGCACTGAAAACGGCATCACGATGGAAGCTGTCGTCCGGTCGGGCGAAATCATCGTGCCGCTGAGCCAGGTCATTCTCGGCCGCACGCTGCTTGAGGATATTCAGCATCCTGAAAGCGGCGAGATGCTCGGCAAGGCCGGCGATGAAGTGGACGAAGCGCAATCGGAAGAAATCGAAGGCTCGGGCGTCCAGAAAATTCGCGTACGCTCGGTGCTGACCTGCGATTCAAAATCCGGCATCTGCGCCAAGTGCTACGGTCGCGATCTTGCTCGCGGCAGTCACGTCAATATCGGCGAAGCGGTCGGCGTTATCGCCGCCCAGTCGATTGGCGAACCTGGCACGCAGCTCACCATGCGGACGTTCCACGTCGGCGGCACGGCGCAGGTCGGCGACACTTCCTTCATCGAAGCGAGCCACGAAGGCGTCATCAAGCTCGAAGGCCGCAATGTCGTGAAGAACTCCCAAGGGGATCTGATGGTCATGGGCCGGAACACGCTGGTCAAGATCATCGGTTCCGACGGCAAGGAGCATGCGTCCTACAAAGTCTCCTACGGCGCAAAACTGCGCGTCGACAACAATGACGCCGTGACGCGCGGCCAGCGCCTCGCGGACTGGGACCCCTACACCATGCCGATCCTCACCGAGGTCGCCGGCAAGGTGAAATTCGAAGACCTTCAGGAAGGTTTCTCGATGCAGGTCGTCGCCGACGAAGCAACCGGCATCGCGAGCCGCGTCGTCACCGACTGGCGCGCCAACCCGCGTGCGGCGGACATGAAGCCGGCGGTTGCTATCGAAAAGGCGAACGGCAAACTCGAAACGCTGTCATCCGGCGGTGAGGCGAGATACGTGCTGCCGGTCGGCGCTATTCTCTCCGTCGAGGACGGCGAAGAGATTGCGCCGGGCGACGCCATCGCGCGTATCCCGACGGAAGGCGCCAAGACCCGCGACATCACCGGCGGTCTGCCGCGTGTTGCGGAACTGTTCGAAGCGCGCCGGCCGAAGGATCACGCGATCATCGCCGATGTCGATGGCAAGGTTGAATTCGGACGCGACTACAAGAACAAGCGTCGTATCCGGATCATTCCAACCGATGAGAGCCGCGAGCCGTCCGACTATCTCGTCCCGAAAGGCAAGCACATCGCTGTTCAGGACGGCGATTTCATCGCCAAGGGCGAGTATCTCATGGACGGCAATCCGGCGCCGCACGATATCCTCCAGATTATGGGGATCGAGGCGCTTGCCGACTTCCTGATCGACGAGATCCAGGAAGTGTACCGACTGCAAGGCGTGCCGATCAACGACAAGCACATTGAAGTGATTGTTCGTCAGATGCTGCAGAAGGTCGAGATCACCGAGCCGGGCGACTCGCTCTTCCTCAAGGAAGAACAGATCGACAAGCTGGAATTCGAAGAAGCGAACGCCAAGCTTGAAGATATGGGCAAGACCCCGGCGAAGGCTGTGCCGGTGCTGCTCGGCATCACCAAGGCGTCGCTGCAGACCCGGTCGTTCATCTCGGCGGCGTCGTTCCAGGAAACGACGCGCGTACTCACCGATGCGGCGGTCAACGGCAAGGTCGATGCGCTTGAGGGCCTTAAGGAGAACGTCATCGTCGGCCGGCTTATCCCGGCGGGCACCGGCGGCGCCATGTCCCGCCGCCAGCTTGACGCCGAACGTCGCGACGCGGAGCTTCTCGCCCAGCGCGAAAACCTCGCCGCTGCGGCCCTGCCGCCGGCGGAGACGGTTGCAGAGCCGGAAGCGAGCGCCGACGCCGCCGAATAAGCCGGCGACGGTTTACGAATTGCGAAAAGGCGGTCCTTCGGGGCCGTCTTTTTGTTTGCGCCGCCGCCTCCAGCGCAGCATGTGCGCAGCGGAATCATGACATCTTGGGTAGTTAGAGGCGCCGTGCATGAACGAAACACCGGATCAGCAAATGTCGGACAACGAGTTTTCCGAAGAGGGCGAAATCGTTTTTATCTGCGGCGCGTTGCGCTCCGGCACAACGCTGCTCCGCCTGATGCTCAATCACCATCCGGCCTTGAGTAATCCCGGGGAGATGGACTTTCTGTTCGAGTGTCCGGACAGAGATGTCGTCGCCTATCGCGAACAGCTGAAACTTGACCGTATCTTCCTGTCGACCGGGATGCCGGTTAACGACGCTCTTGATTATCCGGCGCTGGTTCACTCGTTTGTCGACACCCTGCGTCGGCCCGATAAGCGACTCTCGATCAATATTCACCGTAATTTCGAACGCATTCCGGCGGTGTTTCCGAATGCGCGTTACGTTCATATCCTGCGCGATCCGCGCGATGTAGCGCGATCATCAATCGGCATGGGATGGGCGGGAAACGTCTATCATGGAGCCGATCACTGGATTCGCTCGGAACAATCGTTTGACCGGCTGCGCCGGCTCGTACCTGCGGACCGGATTTACGAAATCAAAAACGAAACGCTGGTTACCGAGCCGTCTCGAGAACTAGGGAGCTTGTGCGCATTTCTCGGCGTTCCTTATGACGCGGCGATGCTGTCCTATCCTGATCAATCGACCTACAGCGCACCGGACCCATCGTTGCTCTATCAATGGAAACGCGAACAATCCCGCCGCGAAGTGGGGCTTGTCGAGGGGCGCGTCGGCGCGATGCTGGAGGCGGCCGGTTACGAACCGTCAGGATACGGCGCGATCGTTCCGAATACATTGGAGCGTGTTGCGCTCAACGCAGGGCACCGCTGGGGGCGTTTGATGTTTTCTGTTCGCCGCAACGGGCTCGCGCTGACGCTTGCTGATATCGTTTCGCGACGTCTGCCCCTTGAAGGCTGGCGCCGGAAAGTCGTCATGCGGCTTAACGATAAAGAAGCGCGCCATCTGAAATAGCGCGACGGCGAAGGCTCAGGGGGTATACGACTTGTGCGGAATGTCGGTCAGGCCGATTGCGGCCAATCCGTATCGCGCCGCCTCAGCCGGTTTCATCGTCAGCACGGAAAGCACCGCCTGCTTGCCGTAATACATGATGCGCAAGCGCGGGTCCGGATTAATCAAATGTGCAAAGTCCTCGCAGAGGATCTTCCAGTTGCGCTGATTGCGTCTTGCATCCCGCAATTTCGTCAGGAACCTTGAATTGGTGATCTGGTCGCCGGCGTCGCGCATGTCCCATACGGAGCCGACCCCGTCCGCCTTCACGCCCTGATATTTCTCAAAAAGCCGATAGGTGAGGTGAAGGTCGGTGTATTTGTCGAGCCGGTCGTTGAACCGCTCCTTGCGCAGAATATCGGCGCGCACGAAAAGGCAATTGGTATGGATGGGGCGGTTGAGGAGCACGAGATCCAGGCGGTCCATTTCGCTGATCCCGCTTCGCGTGACCGAGCCCGATTTGTGGTGCTCGGAATCGATCACGCAAAAGCCGGCCTCGGGGTGGTCGAGACAGGCTTGCGTCTGTTTCTCGATCTTCCCTGGCAGGTAGTAGTCGTCATCGTCCAGGAAGGTGATGTAGGCGCCGCTTGCGAGATCGATCCCGGCGTTCCTGGCCGAGGAGGCGTTGAGCGGGGCGGCGGTGCGGGTTGCGACGATGCTCACCCCGTCGGGGGCTGGCGGGGCCGCAAGGGGCGGTTCGGACTGGTTGTCCACCAGCACGATTTCCAGCGGGCGGTATTCCTGCTCGAAAACGCTTTGCAACGCTCGCGTGAGGAGCGCCGGCCGGTTTCGCGAGACGATAATGACGCTGACGAGAGGGCGGGTTGGCGTCACGTGCGTCTCCACTCAGGCGCACGCGCAACAACGTCAGGGCGCGAAGAAATTTCACCATGACGGCGAACGATTCGGGCGCGCATCAATCTCAAGCATTGAAACTGATTTGAAATCAACAAGATAGCCTTGTTCCTAGCCGGTCGGTCAGCGCCGGCTCAGTTTGCTGTCATGATCTGCCGAATAGCGCTTGCCGAGCCAAGCGTCGAGAGGCGGTAAACCCGCTGGAAAAATTGAAAAAACCCTTGAAATCCTATTGACCCGCCCGATTCACCTCGGTAGGTAGTGCGCCGCTGGAAGGCTGGCCGTCAGGGGACCCTGAAACGCAGCCGTTTTTAGCCGATGACAGTGAAGTTTTCTAGGAGCGGCGTTCCGCCAGACGGGGCCCCGCTCATTTGCGTCATGGGGATGAAGCCTCAGGGCGCGAAATGACGAGTGTTTGCACGCGTTCAGGATTGAGGCTCGAGGAGACCAAATGCCGACGATTCAGCAGCTGATCCGCAAACCGCGGAAACCAAAGCGCCGCATCAACAAGGTGCCGGCGCTTGAGGCGAACCCGCAAAAGCGGGGCGTGTGCACGCGCGTCTATACGACGACGCCGAAGAAGCCGAACTCGGCGCTCCGGAAAGTCGCCAAGATTCGTCTCACCAACGGCTATGAAGTCATCGGCTACATCCCGGGCGAGGGGCACAATCTTCAAGAGCACTCAGTGGTTCTGATCCGTGGCGGACGCGTGAAGGACCTTCCGGGCGTTCGCTATCACATCATTCGCGGCGTGCTCGACACGCAGGGCGTTAAAGACCGCAAGCAGCGCCGTTCGAAATACGGCGCCAAACGCCCGAAATAAGGTAAAGAGCCATGTCACGTCGTCACCGCGCAGAAAAACGCATCGTTCACCCGGATCCGAAATTCGGCGACAAGACGCTGTCGAAATTCATGAATTACGTCATGATCGACGGCAAGAAATCCGCCGCCGAGAAAATCGTTTACGGCGCCCTCGATCGCATCGAATCAAAATTGCGCCGCCAGCCGGTCGAGCTTTTCAAGGAAGCCCTCGACAATGTGACGCCGGCGATCGAAGTCCGTTCCCGCCGGGTCGGCGGCGCCACCTATCAGGTGCCTGTCGAAGTCCGGCCGGATCGCAAACTGGCGCTCGCCATGCGCTGGATCATCGCCGCGGCGCGCTCGCGCAATGAAACGACGATGGTCGACAAACTGTCGAATGAAATCATGGACGCAGCCCAGAACCGGGGCGCGGCCGTGAAGAAGCGCGAAGACACGCACCGGATGGCGGAAGCCAACCGCGCGTTCTCGCATTATCGCTGGTAGATCAGGTCAGAGTTTAAGGAACGAGCCCCATGGCCCGCACGCACAAGATTGAGGATTACCGTAACTTCGGGATCATGGCGCATATCGACGCCGGCAAGACGACGACGACCGAGCGCGTCCTCTACTACACTGGCAAAAGCCACAAGATCGGCGAAGTCCATGACGGCGCCGCCACCATGGACTGGATGGAGCAGGAGCAGGAGCGGGGAATCACCATCACCTCGGCTGCGACGACCTGTTTCTGGAACGAAAAGCGCCTCAACATTATCGACACGCCGGGCCACGTCGACTTCACCATCGAAGTGGAGCGTTCGCTGCGCGTGCTCGACGGCGCGGTTGCGCTTCTCGACGCCAACGCCGGCGTTGAGCCGCAGACCGAAACGGTCTGGCGCCAGGGCGACAAATACAAAGTGCCGCGGATGTTCTTCATCAACAAGATGGATAAGATCGGCGCTGACTTTTATTATTCCGTCGACACGATCCACAAACGTCTCGCCGCGAAAACCGTCATTCTCCAGCTGCCGATTGGCGCGGAGAACAAATTCACCGGCGTCGTCGACCTCATCAAGATGAAGGCGATTATCTGGGAAGAAGAATCGCTCGGCGCGAAATTCCATGAAGCGGAAATCCCGGCCGACCTCGCGGACAAGGCCGTCGAATATCGTGAGAAGCTGATCGAAACCGTCGTCGAAATGGACGAAGCGGTCATGGAGGCCTATCTCGAAGGCGAAGAGCCGGACACGGACACGATCAAGCGCCTTATCCGCCTCGGCACCTGCAAGGTCGAGTTCCATCCGGTGCTGTGCGGTTCCGCGTTCAAGAACAAGGGCGTCCAGCCGATGCTCGACGCGGTCGTGGATTACCTGCCGAGCCCGGTCGAGGTGCCGGCCATCAAGGGTCACCTTCCTGATTCCGAAGAAGAAGCCGTCAGAAAGTCTTCCGACGACGAGCCGCTTTCGATGCTTGCTTTCAAGGTGATGAACGACCCGTTCGTCGGCTCGCTCACCTTCTGCCGCATCTATTCAGGCAAAATGGAATCCGGCACCCAGGTCATGAACACGGTGAAGGGCAAGAAAGAGCGCGTCGGCCGCATGCTGCAGATGCACTCCAACAGTCGTGAGGAAATCAAGGAAGCGCACGCCGGCGACATCATCGCGATTGTCGGCCTCAAGGATACGACCACGGGCGACACGCTCTGCGATCCGGCGAAGCCGGTCGTCCTCGAGCGCATGGAATTCCCCGAGCCTGTCATCGAGCTCGCCGTTGAGCCGAAGACGAAAGCCGACCAGGAAAAAATGGGCATCGCGCTTCAGCGCCTCGCCGCCGAAGACCCGTCCTTCCGCGTCGCGACGGATGAAGAGTCCGGCCAGACGATCATCAAGGGCATGGGCGAACTTCACCTCGATATTCTCGTCGACCGGATGAAGCGCGAGTTCAAGGTTGAAGCCAATGTCGGCCAGCCGCAGGTCGCCTATCGTGAGACGATCACCCGCGAAGCGGATATCGACTACACGCACAAGAAACAGTCCGGCGGTTCCGGTCAGTTCGCGCGCATCAAAATGCGGGTTCTGCCGCAGGAGCCCGGCGCGGGTTATGAGTTCGAAAGCCAGATCGTCGGCGGTTCTATTCCGAAAGAATATATTCCGGGCGTCGAAAAAGGCATTAACTCGGTTCGCGAAAACGGCCTTCTGGTCGGCTTTCCGATCCTCGACTTCAAGATCGAGCTATACGACGGCGCCTTCCACGACGTTGACTCCTCGGTGCTGGCGTTTGAAATCGCCGCCCGCGCGGCGCTGCGTGAAAACCAGGGCCAGCTCGGCATGGCGCTTCTTGAACCGGTCATGAAGGTCGAGGTCGTTACGCCGGAAGAATACACCGGCACCGTGATTGGCGATCTTAACTCCCGCCGTGGGCAAATCCAGGAGCAGGAAATGCGCGGCAACGCCAATGTGGTTCACGCCATGGTGCCGCTCGCCAACATGTTCGGGTATGTGAACAATCTGCGCTCGGCGACTCAAGGCCGCGCTCAGTACACGATGCAATTTGACCACTATGAGCGTGTGCCCAAAGCGGTTGAAGACGAAGTAAAAGCGAAACTGGCCGGCTAGCCGGTATTGTGAAGGGCGCCGCGCTAAGGGGCGGCAAGTTTAACGACAGTCGTCAGACAAGACGGAGAAAGTGAAATGTCGAAGGAAAAGTTTGAACGTAACAAGCCGCACGCCAATGTCGGCACGATCGGTCACGTCGACCACGGCAAGACCACGTTGACGGCTGCCATCACGAAATATTTCGGCGACTTCAAAGCCTATGATCAGATCGACGCTGCGCCGGAAGAAAAAGCCCGCGGCATCACGATCTCGACGGCCCACGTCGAATACGAGACGGATGGCCGCCACTACGCCCACGTCGACTGCCCGGGCCACGCTGACTATGTGAAGAACATGATCACCGGCGCGGCGCAGATGGACGGCGCGATCCTCGTTGTGAACGCCGCCGACGGCCCGATGCCGCAGACCCGCGAACACATCCTGCTCGCGCGTCAGGTCGGCGTTCCGGCGATTGTTGTTTACCTCAACAAGGTCGACCAGGTTGACGACGAGGAACTGCTTGAGCTCGTCGAAATGGAAGTCCGCGAACTTCTTTCGTCCTACGAATTCCCGGGCGATGACATTCCGATCATCAAGGGTTCGGCGCTTGCTGCGCTTGAAGGCCGTGATCCGGAAATCGGCGAGAATTCC
>Ga0207829_100568_pt1 | contig 14429 bp, 9 predicted proteins | sample TtaePargueraPR_4_FD_187738 | JGI IMG/M metagenome (GOLD analysis project Ga0207829, IMG submission 187738) | Aerobic enrichment media microbial communities from Bioluminiscent Bay, La Parguera, Puerto Rico - Tt and P1 (SPAdes) | ecosystem: Environmental > Aquatic > Marine > Unclassified ... | reverse complement strand
TATTGGCTTCCCGCCGTTCCGCGGCGGTATCTTTGCCTGGCTGGACAGCATCGGCATGGACAACTTCGTGAAGATGGCAGAGAAGCACGCTGACCTGGGCGAGCTCTACCAGCCCACCGAAGGCATGCGCGAAATGGCCAAAAATGGCACCACCTACTACGGCGACAAGTAAGGAGAGTTTCCATGAGCCTGAATCCTAGAGATGCCGTAATCGTCGACTATGCGCGTACTGCCATGGGTCGTTCCAAAAACGGTGTTTACCGCAATGTTCGCGCGGACGACCTGTCCGCCGAACTGCTGAAAAAATTCCTGCAGCGCAACGACAAGCTGGATCCGAAAGAGATCGACGATCTCATCTGGGGTTGTGTGATGCAGCGCGACGAGCAGGGCTTCAACGTTGCCCGTATGATCGTGCTGCGCGCCGGCCTGCCGCACACCATCCCGGCGCAGACCGTGAACCGCCTGTGCGGGTCCTCCATGTCCGCGCTGCACACCGCTGCCGCCAACATCAAGGCGGGCGTCGGTGACGTCTATGTCGTGGGCGGGGTGGAGCACATGGGCCACCTGAACATGATGGAGCACGTGAGCCCCAACCCGATGCTGGGCCGCCACATGGCCAAGGCAGCCGGTTCCATGGGGATGACTGCCGAATACCTGGCGATGATGCACGGTATCCAGCGCCAGCAGATGGACGAGTTCGGTGCTCGCTCCCACCAGCGTGCCGCGGCCGCCACCAAGGAAGGCAAGTTCAACCGGGAAATCATTGCCATCGAGGGTCACGACGACGACGGCGTGCCCTACCTGGTAGAGAGCGACCAGACCATTCGCCCCGACACCACCGTCGAGGGGCTGGCGCAGTTGCGACCGGCGTTTGACCCGAAACACGGCCAGGTGACTGCCGGTACCTCTTCGCAGATTACCGACGGTGCCTCGGTGATGCTGATCATGTCCGCGGAGCGGGCCCAGTCCCTGGGGCTGACCCCGATCGCCAAGGTGCGTGAGATGGCGTTGGCGGGCGTGGACCCGTCCATCATGGGTTACGGCCCGGTACCGTCTACCCAGAATGCCCTCAAGCGGGCAGGGCTGAGCATTGACGATATCGACAAGGTGGAGCTGAACGAAGCCTTTGCGGCCCAGGCGCTGCCGGTCCTGAAGGATCTGAACCTGCTCGACAAGATGGACGAGAAGGTCAACCTCTACGGTGGCGCCATTGCCCTGGGCCATCCGTTCGGTTGTTCCGGCGTGCGCATCACCGGCACCCTGCTGTCCGTGATGCAGAACGAGGGCGGCAATCTCGGCGTCTCGACCATGTGTATCGGTCTGGGGCAGGGGATTACCACCATCGTCGAAAGGGTTTGACCCTGGGGTAGATCCCGAAGACAAGGCGCCAATTTGGCGCCTTGTTGCTTTTTGGGAACGGGAGCCGCCAATCAGTCGGGCTGGGGCGGCTTTTGTTGAAGCGCTGTGCGCGCTGTGGCACAATCTGCTCCCCTCGTCGGGGCTCGCCGGGATTTCTCTGCAAAAATGCTGAAAAATCAAGGAGTTAGGGCGTGATGAGGTATGGGGACGTGGTGGAATTGGTAGACACGCCAGATTTAGGTTCTGGTGCCGCAAGGTGTGGGAGTTCAAGTCTCCCCGTCCCCACCAAACAGGAATTTCGAAGTCCGTGCCCGGTGGACTGGTCTGGAGATCCGGATCACCGCCGATAGAGGGTGCGGGCGAATTGTATTTGGCGGCCGGTCGTAACAGCCCGGCAACCGCTGAACGCTGGCGCTGCGGCGTAAATGATTTGCGGCCCGGTGCGATTGTAGAGAAGAGTCTCACGAGGATTATCATGCAGGTTTCTATCGAAACAACTTCCGGCCTGGAACGTCGCCTTACCGTCAATCTGCCGGCGGAAATCGTCGAGAAGGAAGTTGACAAGCGCCTTCAGCAGGCTGCCAAAACCGTACGTATCAACGGCTTCCGCAAGGGCAAGGTGCCCATGAAAGTGGTTCGCCAGCGCTTTGGTGCGGGCGTTCGCCAGGAAGTGCTGGGCGAAGTAATGAGCCGCTCCTTCTATGACGCGGTCCAGAAAGAGCAGGTGAAGCCGGCGGGTCAGCCGAGCATCGAAGCCAAGAACGTTGCCCCGGGCGAGAACCTGGAATACGTGGCCACTTTCGAAGTGTACCCGGAAGTGGAACTGGCGGACCTGGCCGAAGTTGCCATTGAGCGCCCGGTAGCGGAAGTGACCGACGCCGACGTCGACAACATGATTGACGTGCTGCGCAAGCAGCAGTCCGGCTGGAAAGAAACCAAGCGCAAGGCGCAGAAGGGTGACCGCGTCACCATCGACTTCGTTGGTCGCAAAGACGGCAAAGAGTTCGAAGGCGGCAAGGCGGAAGGCCAGCAGCTGGTTCTGGGTTCTGGCAACATGATCCCGGGCTTTGAAGACGGCATCATCGGTATGAAGCCGGGCGAAGAAAAGGAAGTGGAAGTCACTTTCCCGGAAGACTACCAGGCTGAAGACCTGCGCGGCGCGAATGCCGTATTCACCATCAAGGTAACCGGTTCTGAAAAGCCGGAACTGCCGGAACTGAACGACGAATTCTTCGCGGCTTACGGCGTGGAAGAAGGCGGTGAAGACAAGTTCCGCGAAGAAGTGCGTGCAAACATGCAGCGCGAACTCAAGAATGCGGCGCTGAACAAGGTCAAGACCCAGGTCATGGACCAGCTGTTCGAAAAGCACCAGGTAGAAATCCCTGCGGCGCTGGTTGCCGGTGAAGTAAACACCCTGCGCGGCCAGATGGTTCAGCAGTTCGGTGGTCAGATCAAGCCGGAAGATGCGGCGCGTATGCTGCCTGACGCCATGTTCGAAGATCAGGCCAAGCGCCGTGTCGTGCTGGGTCTGGTTGTTGGCGAAATCGTCAAGGAAAACAAGATCGCTGTTGATGCTGATCGCGTTAAGGTTAAAGTGGAAGAGCTGGCCTCTACCTACCAGCAGCCGGAAGAAGTGGTCGAGTACTACTTCAACAACCGCGAGCTGCTGGCGGGCGTTGAGTCCGTTGTGCTGGAAGACCAGGTTGTGGACTTCGTGCTGGACAAGGCCAAGGTGTCCGACGTCGAAAGCACCTACGACGACGTGATCAAGCCGCAAAAGCAGGCTTGATCAGATAAAAACGGCCACCTCAGGGTGGCCGTTTTTTCTTCCGCTATCTCTCCGGACAGGATCTTATGCCCGTCGCATGTGATGGGTTAGTGTCCCACCTCTCTATCTCCTTGTCTCCAACTGTAACCACCGCGTCTGCTTACTGGCTTTATCGCGGCTGACCAGTTAAGCTCAGATTGATTGAATTTTTCAGGGATGTGTATTTTTTGCCCGCCCTGATCCCGCCAAATACGCCAAAAAAGGAAGCACCGTATCCATGGCATTTTTTGATTATCCCGCAAAAAAAGAAGAGATTATGGCCACCGGCGGCCTGGTTCCGATGGTGGTGGAGCAGACTGCCAGGGGTGAACGTTCGTTCGATATCTATTCGAGACTCCTCAAGGAGCGTGTCATTTTCCTGGTGGGACCGGTAGAGGATCACATGGCCAACTTGGTGGTGGCCCAGCTGCTGTTCCTGGAAGCGGAAAATCCGGACAAAGACATCCACCTGTATATCAATTCCCCCGGTGGTTCCGTCACGGCGGGCATGTCCATTTATGACACCATGCAGTTTATCAAGCCGGATGTAAGCACCATGTGTATCGGTCAGGCGTGCAGTATGGGCGCCTTTCTGTTGACCTCCGGGGCCGAAGGCAAGCGCTTCGCCACGCCGAACTCCCGGGTGATGATCCATCAGCCCAGTGGCGGCGCCCAGGGGCAGGCTTCGGATATCCATATTCACGCGCAGGAGATCCTCAAGATCCGTTCGCGCCTGAACGAGCTGATGGCCCACCACACCGGGCGTAGCGTTGCCGATATCGAGCGCGATACAGAACGTGATCACTTTCTCAGTGCCGACGAGGCCAAGGAATACGGTCTGGTGGATGATGTGCTGTCGCGCCGCGAAGCGCTGAGCAAATAGTACTGAAGGTGTCGCATCAGGCGACACCTGCAGCCTCCAAACAGACGTTTATCGGGTGTGACCTTTCGGTAGATGATGACCGAAAGGGCACACCCAGATCCCAGTGCGGATCGCACTGCCGCGGCAGGCCTGTTCGGCGCAAAACAAAAAAGCTTGAAAATCCTGCCAAAAGACCGCATCTTGCTAGTGAACCCCATTTGCCACCGCATTTCGGCTGGCTGTTAGACCACGGAGTACATTGATGACTGACCAGAGCAGCGGAGAAGAGAACGGCAAACTCCTTTACTGTTCCTTCTGTGGCAAAAGCCAGCAGGAAGTACGCAAGCTGATTGCTGGTCCCTCGGTATATATCTGTGACGAATGTGTCGAGCTGTGTACCGATATCATTCGCGAAGAAGTGCAGGATTCCGCAGATGGCGACGACAGCCGCCTGCCAACCCCGCAGGAAATTACCGAAATTCTCGATCAGTATGTCATCGGGCAGGCCCGCGCCAAAAAAGTGCTGGCGGTTGCCGTTTACAACCACTATAAGCGCCTGCGCAATGGCAAGGGTGTGAAGGGCAAGGAAGACGTCGAACTCGGCAAATCAAACATCCTGCTGGTAGGCCCCACCGGTAGCGGTAAGACGCTGCTGGCGGAAACACTGGCGCGACTGCTGAACGTACCCTTTACCATTGCCGACGCCACCACCCTGACCGAAGCCGGTTATGTCGGTGAAGACGTCGAGAACATCATTCAGAAGCTGCTGCAGAAATGCGATTACGATGTGGAGAAGGCCCAGCAGGGCATTGTGTACATCGATGAAATCGACAAGATTTCTCGCAAGTCCGACAACCCGTCCATCACCCGCGATGTATCCGGTGAGGGTGTCCAGCAGGCGCTGTTGAAGCTGATCGAGGGCACCGTGGCCTCTGTGCCGCCGCAGGGTGGACGCAAGCATCCCCAGCAGGAGTTCCTGCAGGTAGACACCTCCAATATCCTGTTTATCTGTGGCGGTGCCTTTGCCGGTCTCGACAAGGTCATCCGCGACCGCTCCGAGAAAGGTGGTATCGGATTCGGTGCGGAAGTGAAATCCAAGGACAGCAAGAGCAACTTCGGTGAAGTGCTGCTGGACCTGGAGCCGGAAGATCTGGTGCGTTACGGCCTGATTCCCGAATTTGTCGGCCGCCTGCCGGTGACCGCTACCCTGGAAGAGCTGGACCGCGCCGCCCTGGTGCAGATTCTGACCGAGCCCCGCAACGCCCTGACCAAGCAGTACGCAAAGCTGTTTGATATGGAAGGTGTGGAGCTGGACTTCCGTCCCGACGCCCTGGATGCGGTGGCCAACAAGGCCATGGAGCGCAAGACCGGTGCTCGCGGACTGCGCTCTATCATGGAGTCGGTACTGCTGGAGACCATGTATGACATCCCCTCCATGGACAACGTGGCCAAGGTCGTGATCGACGAGGCGGTGATCAAGGGCGAATCTGCACCGCTGCTCGTGTACGAGCAGGCAGAGGCCCAGCAGAAGCAGCAGAAGGCCGCACCGGAGGAGTAACTCTTCCCGCCGGTTGCAAAAAGCCCCGTTTCGGGGCTTTTTTTATGTCCAGTCGTTCAGAATTTGGTCGCTGGCGCAGTGAGTAATCGTCCGGTTGGTTTCCGCGACAGGCGTCCGTACTGTTCTTTCATTGGCCAATCCTGAAGTATTTTCTCCCGAACGGGCCGTTACCCGCCTCCTGAATTAAACTTATTTTGCTGCCGAGCCCCGTTCAGACTTGTTATTCTGGGGGCTGCCCCCAATTAACCTCTGAAATGGCGAAATATTGCAGGGCTGTGGTTTTCATGCAGCGCTGACCAGAATGCCAGTAAACCGGCGGCCAATTGCCGCCGCGAGGGCCGAGAGGAGTTTTATGGACCAGCCATCCGATACCCTGAACGAATACCCACTGTTACCCCTGCGCGATGTGGTGGTGTACCCGCATATGGTGATCCCGCTGTTTGTCGGCAGGGAAAAATCCATCGATGCTCTGGAAGACGCCATGCGCACGGACAAGCAGGTGCTGCTGGTGGCCCAGCGTCAGGCGTCCGAAGATGATCCGGGGGCCGAGGATGTCTATCGCGTCGGTACCATTGCCAGCGTGCTGCAGTTGCTGAAACTGCCGGACGGTACCGTCAAGGTGCTGGTAGAGGGTGGACACCGCGTCAAGATCGAGGAGATCAAGGAAGGCGAGGGGCATTATCGTGCCAGCGTCAGTGACCTCGAAACCGAAGATTTGCCGGAGGCCGAATCCGAGGCACTGGTGCGCTCGGCCATGTCCCAGTTTGAGCAGTATGTCAGCGTCAGCAAAAAGGTGCCGAACGAGGTGATCACCTCCCTGTCCGGCATCGATGAGCCCGGGCGCCTGGCAGATACCATCGCTGCGCATATGTCACTGGATCTGCCGCAGAAGCAGGAGCTGCTGGAAACCGTTTCCGTCAAAGAGCGGCTGGAACACCTGCTGGGCCTGATGGATTCCGAGATCGACCTGATTCAGGTAGAGAAGCGCATCCGCGGTCGCGTCAAAAAGCAGATGGAAAAGAGCCAGCGCGAGTACTATCTCAACGAGCAGATGAAAGCCATCCAGAAGGAACTGGGTGAGATTACCGAAGAGCCGAACGAGATCGAAGATCTCGAAAAGAAAATTGCCGAGTCGGGCATGTCTGCCGAGGCGGAAAAGAAAACCCGCGCAGAACTCGGCAAGCTGAAAATGATGTCACCGATGTCTGCAGAAGCGTCAGTGTTGCGCAGTTATATCGACTGGATGCTGAGCGTTCCCTGGAAGAAAGGCAGCCGTGTTCGCCACGACCTGATCAAGGCGGAAGAGATCCTTAACAAGGACCACTACGGCCTGGAAGAGGTCAAGGAACGTATCCTCGAATACCTCGCGGTGCAAAAGCGGGTGAAAAAGGTCAAGGGCCCGATCCTCTGTCTGGTTGGACCTCCCGGGGTGGGTAAGACATCCCTGGGTGAATCCATTGCCCGCGCCACCAACCGTAAATATGTGCGCATGGCCCTGGGCGGTGTGCGCGATGAAGCGGAGATCCGCGGTCACCGTCGCACCTATATCGGTTCGCTGCCAGGCAAGCTGATCCAGAAAATTTCCAAGGTCGGAGTGAAGAATCCGCTTTTCCTCCTCGACGAGGTGGACAAAATGGGTATGGATCACCGCGGTGATCCGGCATCTGCGCTACTGGAAGTGCTTGATCCCGAACAGAACAAGTCGTTCAACGACCATTACCTGGAAGTGGATTACGACCTCTCCGATGTCATGTTCGTGTGTACTTCCAACTCGATGAACATCCCGGGCCCACTGCTCGATCGGATGGAAGTAATCCGTATTCCCGGCTACACCGAGGATGAAAAGCTGAATATTGCCCAGCGCTACCTGGTGCCCAAGCAGCGCAAGGCGGCGGGGCTGAAGCCGGAAGAGCTGGAACTGAGTGACGACTCGGTGCGGGATATTGTGCGCTACTACACCCGCGAGGCGGGGGTGCGTGGCCTCGATCGCGAAGTGGCGAAAATCTGCCGCAAAATCGTTACCGAGCACGTGCGTAAAGCTTCCACCAAAAAGATGGTAGTGGGGCCCGAGCAGCTGGAGGAGTTACTCGGCGTGCGCAAGTTCGATTTCGGTCGTGCGGAAGATGAAAACAAAATCGGCCAGGTTACCGGCCTTGCGTGGACCGAAGTGGGTGGCGAATTGCTCACCATCGAGGCATCCGCAGTGTCGGGCAAAGGGCGGGTAATCAAGACCGGCTCCCTGGGCGATGTGATGCAGGAGTCTATCCAGGCTGCCCTGACCGTCGTGCGCGCACGCTCGCAGGCCCTGGGTATTGCACCGGATTTCCACGAAACCCGGGATATCCATATCCACGTACCGGAAGGTGCAACGCCCAAGGATGGTCCCTCGGCAGGTATCGCCATGTGTACGGTGCTGGCGTCGGTGCTGACCAATATCCCGGTGCGCTCGGATGTAGCCATGACCGGTGAGATTACCCTGCGCGGTGAAGTGCTCCGCATTGGCGGTCTCAAGGAAAAGTTACTGGCGGCGCATCGCGGCGGGATCAAGACCGTATTGATCCCTGCGGACAATGAGCGTGACCTCAAGGATATTCCGGACAATATCCAGCAGGATCTGGTGATCAAGCCGGTCAAATGGATAGATCAGGTATTCGAGTACGCATTGGAGCGGGTGCCCAGTGCACTGAGTGACGAAGAGTACTCGGCCCTGCAAAAGCAGGCCGAGGAGCGCTCCCAGCGGTCTGTGCAGACCCATTAACCTGCAGTGAAAGCGATCTGCCGGCAGTGGCCGGCAGGTCGTTCCTTTTCGCCAAATCTTTGCTTGCTAGCCTGTGCCCCGGTCGCGTAAAGTGCGCCCCTTGGCATTTGGTGGGGTGGCTCCAGCTTAAAAAATGAACTTGCCGGATAAAGCCTGAACAAGTGTGCCTTAATTTTGTCCAACTCCCCGCAAAGCCGCGTGGTTCCTTGACCCGCTAACAGGCAGTTGGTATAAATCGGGGCTTATTGCGCTGCGGACAGCCCCGCAGGCGCATGAAAACCGAGTGCAAATTGCATGAGAAGATGCCCCCGGGGAGGGGCGTTCGAACACCTAGATACATACCTAGAAACCTAGAAAAGAACAGAGGGATATAGCGTGAACAAGTCCGAACTGATCGAAGCCATTGCCGCATCTGCTGACATTCCGAAAGCAGCCGCTGGCCGCGCTCTGGACGCCATGGTAGAAAGCATCACCGACGCACTGAAAAAAGGAGATCAGGTAGCGCTGGTTGGCTTTGGTACCTTCGCGGTTAAAGAGCGTGCGGCTCGCACCGGTCGCAACCCGCGCACCGGCGACCCGATCGAAATTGCAGCAGCTAAAATCCCGAACTTCAAAGCCGGTAAAGCTTTGAAAGATGCGGTAAATTAAGAAGCCTCGTAATCACCGAAGCTTCAAAGGGGCGTATCACTTGGATGCGCCTTTTTTGTTTCTGAATTTTCATTTTTGATATTGTGATTTTCCTGCTTGTGAATCACCGCCGGGCAACGGCTGAATACATCACCGGTTACGTAGAAAACAAACTGGTGAAGTAATAATAATCAATGATTCACGAGTGAATTGTGTAAGAGTTAATTTCGGAGCTGAATATGCTTCAGTCCATGCGCGACAACCTGAAGGGTACCGCTGCAGTCATCGTTGCAGCTTTTTTCGGATTTATTATGGTCATCGGTGGGATCGACTTCTTCACCGGTGCCAGTGGCGGTTCTGCCGACAAGGTTGCGGAGGTCAATGGCGAGAAAATCTCCAATGGCGATCTGCAACGCGCGATCCAGAATCGCCGCAGCGCGATCGAGAGCCAGTACGGCGATAGCGTGCCCTCTGACCTGTTGACCGACGAACAATTGCGTGCACCGGCCCTGCAACAACTGGTGAACACTTCGGTCATGCGCCAGGCGGCGCAGGCCAGCGGTATGGTGATGAGTACCGCCGCAGTGGATAAAGAAACCGTGCAGATGCCCGTATTCCAGATCAACGGGCAGTTCAATGAACAGATGTACCGCGACGGGTTGCGTCGTATGGGTTACAGCCCTGCCGGATTCCGCCAGCTGCTGGAGCAGGACCTGGTCATGCAGCAGTATGCGGGTAGTGTGGCTGACAGCGCATTTACCACGCGCAAGAACGCCGAGCAGATTGTGGAAGTCTCCATGGAAGAGCGCGATTTTGACTATGTCACGCTGCCGGTTGCGCCGCTGCTCAACGACATTACCGTGGGCGATGACGAGATCCAGGCCTATTACGAGGAAAATCAGCAGTCATTCCAGCGCCCGGAGCAGGTTGCGGTGGAATATATCGAGCTGAAGCCGGAATTGTTTGCGGCCAATATCGACATCGCCGAGCAGGACGTGCGTGCGCAGTACGAGCAGGAAGCGAAGAGCTTCAGCGCCAAACCCCGCCGGCACGCTGCCCATATCCTGATCGAAAACGCGGACGAAGCTGCGGGCCAGGAAAAGGTTGCGGAAGTGCAGTCAAAGCTGGCCGCTGGCGAGGACTTCTCTGAGCTGGCCAAGCAGTATTCCGACGATATCATTTCCCGCGAAGAGGGTGGTGATGTCGGTTTTACCGGTGGCGATGTGTTCCCGGAAGAATTTGAGGATGCACTGGCGGCGCTGGAAGTGGGTGCGGTGTCCGCTCCGGTGAAAACCGATGCGGGAACCCATTTCATCAAGCTGCTGGAGGTTGCAGACGCAGAGGCTCCGTCCTTTGAGGAGCGCAAGGCGGCAATCACCGCACAACTGCGCGGTGCTGTGGCCGAGCGTGAGTTCGTGGATGCGCTGAGCCGCCTCGGGGACTTGGCGTACAACGCGGAAACCCTGGCAGAGCCGGCGGAGGCGCTGGGCGTTCAGGTACAGAAATCCCCGCTGTTCTCCCGCAACGGTGGCCCGGGCATCGCTGCCGACAGCAAGGTTCTCGCTGCCGCATTTGCCCCGGAAGTGCTGGAAGACGGCATGACCTCCGATGTGCTGAACCTCAATGAGAACCACGCCGTGGTGCTCAAAGTGGTGGAGCACAAGCCCGCAGGCGTTAAAGACCTGGCTGAGGTTCGCGAGCAGATTGTCGATCGCCTGAAGCGTGACAAGGCCAGCGAGCAATTAATCGCCAAAGCCCGGGAAATCCAGCAGCAGCTGGAAGCTGGCGCGGAGTTTTCAGAAATCGCCAGTAGCGAAGAGCTGACCCTCGAAACCAGTGACAAAACCCGTCGCGGCGGCTTTGGCGCTCGCGGAGAAGTGGTCAATCACGTGTTTGAGATGTCCGCGCCGAAACCCGGTGCGGAAGTGGAAGAGCACTTCGCTGCTCGCAATGGCGATCAGGTGGTGGTGCAGTTGCGCGCGGTACGTCCGGGCAAACTGTCTGCACAAAGTGCCGAGCAGCGCGATGCGCTGATGCAGCAGCTGGCATCCATGCAGGGTTCTGCGGAACTGGCAGCGATGCAGAAGTACCTGAGAAGCAAGGCGGATATCGAGATAGCAGCCAGCGAATAACTGGCCGATCGAGAGACATAAAAAAACCGGCGTTTCGCCGGTTTTTTTATGTCTGCGGTTCGAGAATTACCGGCTGCGTAAAATCAGCCACTCGCGGCACTGTCGACAAACAGGGTCAGTCTCTGGCCCGGCTGCAGATAGGTTTTTTTGTTGATTTTGTTCCAGCGTACGATATCGCTGATATCAATGCGGAACTTGCGCGCAATGCGGTACAGGGAGTCCCCGTTGCGCACTCGATAGGAGAGCTTGCGGGTGGTGCGGCTCTGTTGTTCGCTGCTGCTGCCACCGCTGTTGTACGCGACGAGTTTGCGGCCGGGGCGCAGGGTGTCGCCGGGTGCCATGCTGTTCCAGCTTGCCAGCTCCCGTACCTTGACGTTCATGGTGCGGGCAATTCCCCAAAGGGTATCGCCGGGGCGCACGGTATAGCTGGTCTTGCGGCCGCTGCCGGAGCTCTGGCGACGGTTCACGCGCTGGTCGATGGCGTAGGCATACTCCGCATTCGGCCCGGAGGCGCTGGGAATCAGCAGGGTCTGGCCGGCGCGGATATTGCTGCCGCGGAGTTTGTTGGTTTGCTGGATCGCCGCGATGGTGGTTTCGTAGCGCCGGGCGATCACAGACAGGGAGTCGCCACGGGCAACCTTGTACCGCTGCCAGGTCACCCGCTGATCGGCGGGCAGTGTGGCCAGCTTCTCCATAAACTGTTCGCGTTTGTCTGCGGGAATCAGTAGGCGGTGGTTGCCGTTCGGATCCGTGGCCCAGCGGTTATAACCGGGATTCAGCAGGTGGAGTTCCTTGACCTCAATGCCGGCGAGCTCGGATGCCTGGGCCAGGTCAATCTGGCTGCCCACATTCACCACCGCGTAATAGGGGCTGTTGTCGACGTTGTGCAGGGGAACCTGGTACTTTTCGGGGTGCGCTACCACTTCCGCCAGTGCCAGCAGCTGCGGTACGTAGCTGCGGGTTTCCCGCGGGAGTTTCAGGTCCCAGAAGCTGGTGCCCTTGCCGCGGCGTTTGTTGCGTTCGATGGCCCGGCGCACGGTGCCTTCACCGGCATTGTATGCGGCCAGTACGAGTAGCCAGTCGCCGTCGAATTTAGCTGCCAGGTAGTTGAAGTATTCACTGGCAGCGCGGGTGGATTCCACCACGTCGCGGCGCCCGTCATACCACCAGTTCTGGTGCAGTCCGAACGAGCGCCCGGTGGCGGGAATGAACTGCCACATGCCGGAGGCCTGGGCGTGGGAATAGGCAAAGGGATCGTAGGCGCTTTCGACAACCGGCAGCAGGGCGAATTCCAGGGGAACATTGGCCTGCTCCAGCTGCTCTGCCACATGGAAGATGTAGCGGCGGGAGCGCTCGGTCACGCGGGACATGTAGCCCTGATTACTGGAGAAGTAATTCACGTAATCCTGGACTTTGTCACGCTTCAATTCACGTTGCAAAGTGAAGCCGCGGCGCAGTCGCTCCCAGATATCGCTCGGGGGCAGGGCCGGTTCGGCGGATTGCAGGATATTGCGGCTGATTTCTTCTGACGCCTGGCTGATGCTGGCGTCGATTTCAGTTGCGTCCGATGCAATGCCTGTGTCCGGCGCAGTTTCCAACTGTGCGCAGGCCCCCACTGCTGCAGCCAGTACTGCAACAGCAAATTTCTTGTAAACCATGCTGGTTGTCCGCGAGTCTGTCGTTATCTTTCTTCCCGAGCGCTTATATCAATTCGTTTTTCCGAACGCGCTTGAGGTTTGAATTGTAATTGTCTGATTCTAAAGAGCTGACTTGGTTCCGGTCAATGCAATTTGGTCAAAAATTGTCCTTCCAGTGGCGTAAAGTGGCGAAAATTTCAACAGGTCCTGCATCCTCGGCAGCGCCCCGTTGAATCGCCTGACGGCGGACCGCCGCCTCGCCGCAACGCAAAAACGGGTTGGTGTCCTGCTCCAGCTGGATGCTGGAGGGCAGGGTGGGCCTACCCTGGTGTCGCAGCTCCTCGGCGGCAGCCACTCTCGCCCTGATCGCCTCGTTATCCGGTTCCGCCGCCGAAGCGAACTTCAGGTTGGCGAGGGTGTACTCGTGGGCGCAGTACACCCGCGTATCCGGCGGAAGCTCGGCGAGCTTGCCGAGGGAGCTGTACATTTGTTCCGGGGTACCTTCAAACAATCGCCCGCAACCGGCAGCGAACAGGGTGTCGCCACAGAATAGATGGTATTTGCCCGCTTCGCGCAAAATAATGGCAATATGATCCAGGGTATGCCCGGGCACAGAGATTACTGTTGCGCCAACATCCAGTAATGTGAACTGGTCACCATTCTCCAGGGGGTGGCTGACGCAGTCGATGGATGCGGGGCCAAACACCGGGCATTGGTAGCGCGCCACCAGGTCGGCGACACCTCCGGTGTGGTCGAAGTGGTGGTGGGTGACGAGAATGCCGGCCAGTTTATTGGCCCCGAGTGCGTCAACCACCGGCGCGGCATCGCCGGGGTCGACCACCCAGTGTTCATCATTTCGTTGCAGGTGCCAGATATAGTTATCGCTGAATGCAGGTATCGGGTTGATTGTGATCATTGATGCTGGCCGCTAACCTAGGGCGAGAAAGTCGTGAATACGCAACCATAACACAGTGTGCGGGTCCCCAATTGGCTGTGCGGCGCCGAATGCTGCACAGGCGGGCGCCCCGGGTACAGGACGTCATCCCAGAGGAGAGCTATGGAGCGCAAAGGCTTGTTCGGCCGCCGGCGCGAGGTGTTGCCTTCGTTGGCGCAATCGTATGCAGAGTTGACCGAGTGGTTTTCCAGTGCCCTGGGGCAGGAGTTGCTTACCCAGCAATTGGCGCTCGCACAGCCACTGGTGGAGCGCCTGTTCGGTTACCACCTGATGCAGGCGGGTGTGGCGCCCCAGGTCGACTTTGCCGCCTGCAGCCGGATCAATCACCGTTTCCGGCTCAGTCCGTGTTTGGGGGGCGGCGCGGCACAGGTTGAATTCGATCAGTTACCGCTGCCTTCCGAATCCATTGATGTGGTGATTTTGCACCACCTGCTGGACTTCGCCCCGCACCCGCATCAGGTGCTGCGCGAGGCAGCCCGGGTGTTGATACCCGGTGGTCACCTGGTGCTGATCGGCTTCAACCCCTTCTCGCTCCTGGGAATGAGCCGTCTGCTGCGCTCGGCTAGCCCCTACCAGCGGGGAAACCAGCTGCGGGCGGCGCGTATTGCGGACTGGATGCACTTGCTCGACCTGCAGGCGGGAACCGTGGAACGGGGCTTTTTCCGCTGGCCGCTGCAGCACCGCGAGCTGCTGGCCAAAACCTCCTGGATGGAGCGAATGGGGGCTCGCTGTCA
>Ga0207829_100566_pt1 | contig 14435 bp, 10 predicted proteins | sample TtaePargueraPR_4_FD_187738 | JGI IMG/M metagenome (GOLD analysis project Ga0207829, IMG submission 187738) | Aerobic enrichment media microbial communities from Bioluminiscent Bay, La Parguera, Puerto Rico - Tt and P1 (SPAdes) | ecosystem: Environmental > Aquatic > Marine > Unclassified ... | reverse complement strand
GCCCCGCCGATATCGTGCGCCGGATTTCCGACGCGATCGACGTCTTCCGCGCCCGGGTCGGCGGCCGCGGCGCCGGCGCGAATCAGCCTGCCGCCGGTTTGACCGATGCGGATGCGGAAATCCCCGAATGGCGCCGCCGCGATTCGTCCGTAAAGTTCGTCGACAAGGGCTTTCAGGCCGCCCCGGCGCGCTGGCGGACCGACGCTTACGAAGAAAATTTCACCCGCAAACCGGAAGCGAAACGAGACCTTAAAGGGCTTGAAAAAGGCTCGCGGGATTAATCCTTTAAGCGCACAGGATGCGCCCGGTTAAGAGTCCCTTAACCAAAAACTTTTGCCCACCGAACAACTTCATATTGACGTTGGCGGGAAGGTCTATCACTATATCTTGTGCCGACGGGGAACGTCGGTGATTCACAACAGAACAGCGAAGCCGCGCCGGATGCGGCCCCTTTCGGGCAACCGGCGACAGGGGATTTTGCGCGCCTTTTTTCGGGGGCGAAACTTAAAAGAGGGACGGGAGAGCATGTCGTTGGAAGCTGCAAAAGAGTTGGAAGTCGCCGCCGAGACCGCGCCCGAAACCGCACCGGAGGCGGCGCCGACGAAAGCCCCGGCGAGCGCAAAACCGGCCCTCAAGCTCGTCCGCGATATCGTCGTTGACCGCTCCCGCGACGCGCTGCTCACCGACTTCGGCAAGAAGACCATGGAGGACCGCTATCTCCTCCCCGGCGAAGAGTTCCAGGACATGTTCGCCCGGGTCGCCCGCACCTATGGCGACGACGCCGAACACGCCCAGCGCATCTACGACTATATTTCGAAACTGTGGTTCATGCCGGCGACGCCGGTGCTCTCGAATGGCGGCGCCGATCGCGGCCTGCCGATCTCGTGCTTTCTGAACGGCGTCGGCGATTCGCTCGACCATATCGTCTCGACATGGAACGAGAATGTCGCTCTCGCCTCGAACGGCGGCGGCATCGGCACCTATTGGGGCGGCGTGCGCTCGATCGGCGAGAAGGTGAAACACGCCGGCGCGACCAGCGGCATCATCCCGTTCATCCGCGTCATGGATTCGCTGACGCTGGCGATCAGCCAGGGCTCGCTGCGCCGCGGTTCGGCCGCCTGCTATCTCGACGTCCACCATCCGGAAATCGAGGAGTTCCTCGAAATCCGCAAACCCTCCGGCGACTTCAACCGCAAGTCCCTGAACCTCCATCACGGCATCAACATCACTGACGCTTTCATGGAAGCGGTCGCGAAGGACGAAGAGTTCGGCTTGCGCTCGCCGAAGACCGGCGAGGTCCTGCGCACCATCAACGCCCGCAAGCTGTGGCAGAAGATCCTCGAGATCCGCCTCCAGACCGGCGAGCCCTATCTCCTCTTCACCGACACGGTGAACCGGCAGATGGCCGCGCACCAGCGCAAACTCGGCCTCAAGGTTTCGACCTCGAACCTCTGCTCGGAAATCATGCTGCACACCGGCGAGGACCACAAAGGCGAGGAGCGCACCGCCGTCTGCTGCCTTTCCTCGATCAACGCCGACACCTACTGGGAGTGGAAAGACGACCCGATGTTCATCGAGGACGTGATGCGCTTCCTCGACAACGTGCTTCAGGACTTCATCGACAACGCGCCGTCTTCCATGGCGAAGGCGAAATATTCCGCCATGCGCGAGCGCTCGGTGGGCCTCGGCCTGATGGGCTTCCACTCATTCCTGCAGTCGATGAACATCCCGTTTGAGAGCGCCATGGCGAAGTCGTGGAACACGCGCCTCTTCAAGCACATCCGCATGGGCGCGGACGCGGCCTCGGTGAAGCTCGCGGAAGAAAAAGGCCCCTGCCCGGACGCGGCGGAAGTCGGCATGAAGCAGCGCTTCTCCCACAAGCTGGCGATCGCGCCGACCGCCTCGATCTCGATCATCTGCGGCGGGGCGAGCCCCTGCATCGAGCCGATCCCGGCGAACATCTTCACTCACAAGACGCTGTCGGGCTCCTTCACGGTGAAAAACCGGGCGCTTGAAAAGCTGCTCGACGAGAAAGATCAGAACACGGAAGAAGTCTGGGCCTCGATCCTCGAGCATGAAGGCTCGGTCCAGCACCTCGACTTTTTAACGCAGGACGAGAAGGACGTCTTCAAGACCGCCTTCGAACTCGACCAGCGCTGGGTGATCGAACTCGCCGCCGACCGCTCCCCTTACATCTGTCAGGGCCAGTCGGTGAACGTGTTCCTGCCCGGCGACATCGACAAGTGGGACCTCCACATGCTGCACTGGACCGCGTGGGAGAAGGGCGTGAAGTCGCTCTACTACTGCCGCTCGAAATCGGTGCAGCGCGCCGCCTACGCCAATGGCAAGAAGGTCGCCAACGACGATGCGTCAGCCCCCGCCGACCCCATGGCGGAAATGATGCAAGCCGCCGCCAAGACGGATTATGACGAGTGTCTCGCTTGTCAGTGAGGTGAGAAACCCTTGATTAGAAAATAAACAATCAATCCTGAAATCACGCCGTCCAAAATCTTTGAACAAAGGTATCGCAGAATGCACCGTATACAAATTAATAAAATATTGGTCGAAATCCAAAATGCAATTGACGACAAATGCTTCCAACTATTTGATGCCTCGGCCTCAGGGGAAACGGGACGGAGCCCCGTTTCCCCTGAGGCCGAGGCTGTAAATCTGGCCGATTCTTAGTCAGTGTCAAGAGCTTTTTTTCCAGACCCAATATAAAATCCCCGCTCTTTCCGGCGAAAGCCGGAATCCAGCTAAAGAAATAACGCCCGGCGGAGCCCGTCTTTTTCCCTGTGGACTGGACCCCGGCCTTCGCCGGGGAGAACGGGTATGAGTTGAGAGTAAGGCTCATCTAAAAATACTCTCCGCGGTTCGCGCCGTCATAACGGCCGGTCTTCAGGCAGCATTTCCAGCTTGGAAAGACTCCGGCCTGCGCCGGAGTGAGCGGTTGTGGGGAGGGATACGCAATAACAAAAAACCCCGCTCATCCCGGCGAAGGCCGGGATCTCGTTAAACAGGTGGAACATATGCGGATAGAGATTCCGGCTTGCGCCGGAATGAGCGCAAGAGGATGGAGATCCCGACTTTCGTCGGGATGAGCGGAAAATGGTTGGCCGGAAAAAGCGGAGGAAACCTAAATCAAGCCGTCGGCGAGGTCGCGCCAGTCCGGATTCATCTCATTGACAAGCCGCAACTTCCAGTCGCGTTTCCATTCCTTGATCTGGCGCTCGCGGGTGAAAGCGCTTTCGCGCGTTTCATGAACCTCAAACCAGACGAGCATTTCGCAATAATATTTGTCGGTGAAACCGCGCCGGATATGTTCGCGATGTTCCCACATGCGTTTGTTCAAATCATCCGTCATGCCTGTGTAAAGCACGCCGTTGGGCTTGTTGGTTGCGAGATAGACGTAAAAGGTCATTCTTACTGAATAGCATAAACACTCGAACCTCTGGAGACTCCGACTTTCGTCAGCAGTGAGCGGTTGTGGAGAGGGACACGCAAAAACAAAAAACCCCGCTCATCCCGGCGAAGGCCGGGATCTCGTTAAACAGGCGGAACATATGCGGATAGAGATTCCGGCTTGCGCCGGAATGAGCGGCTGTAAGGGATGGATTTACAAAAACCCCGCCTCAACTCTCCCGCAGATAGCCCCAAGTGTGCAGGCGGTCAGAATCCTCATACCAGCGCTCGCCGATATCGTCGCGGAAATACATATTCGGAATGAGGATGTTCTGGATACGGGCGTAAGCCTGTTTCTGGGCCTCGCGCATGGTCGAGCCGAGCCCTGATACGACAAGGGCGAGCCCCGCCCCGCCGGTCACCAGCCATTCGTCGTTGACGCGTTTGACGTCGTGAATATGGACGCCCTCACTCATCGGCTTTTTAAAAACGATCGCCGCGTTTTTCGAATAGCTCTCAAACGTCTCCTTGTCCTTGAAGGGATAGGGCGGCACGACGAGACGCACCCCGACCTGAAAGCCTTTCTTGGTCTTGAATTTCGGATCGCCACCGGACGCCATCTGATAGAAAAAGTCCGCCAGCGGAAGTCCGAGCCCGTCGGACTGGATCTGGATCGTCGGGTAGCCGAACCGCGCCGTGAACTCGAGCGGATAGATGCCCTGCCCGTTGACGATGCAGTTGACGTCGATGTAGCCGACGTAAGCCTCTTCGGCGAGACGCGGCGCCATCTTCGCGAGGGTTTCGCGGAAGAGCTTGTTCGGTCCGGTCCAGAACATCGACGTGCCCATCTCGCCGGTCGCGGGACCGACATTGCCCGGCAACAGCTTCTTGTGCTCGAAGTTGATGTTGATCGGGTCCATGAATTCGCGGCCGTTGAAGAAGCCGCCGACCGCCACCTCGACGCCGGTGACGCGGTTCTGGAGCTGGAAAATCTTGATCGTGTCGGACCAGACGCGCTTATACGCCTCAAGCACGCGCACGACGTCGGAGCCGTCTTCCTCCATGCCGACGAACAAGAGCCGCTTGATGTTCTGCGCCTCGCCCGAAGGTTTGATGACATAGCGGCGCGGGTTCGACTTCACATGGGCGATCGCCGCGTCGAAATCGTCGAACTCCTTGTAGGGAAGAATGTTGACGCCGGCCTTTTTCAGCTCGTCCTGACCGAAGGAACGGTCGTCCTCGAGCCGGTCCGTATAGGGCGTGCCGCCGATCACGAACTTGCCCCTGGCGCGGAGGGCGGCGGCCTTTTCGCCCTGGCCGAGCACGTCGTCGAAGACGATGACGTCGGCCCAGTCCACATGGGACTCCCAGTCCTTCACCTTCGGGATAAAGCCGTCGCCGATATCCGCCTCGGCGGGGTTTTCAATGCAGTAGCGGACCTCATGGCCCTCCCGCTGGACGCGCCAGGCGCAATCGGCGTGAAGCCCGTCCGTGGAGATAAAGAGGTAGTTGCGTTTTGTCTGCGTGGTCATGAGGCTGCTTTGGTCCGTTATCAGTGATCCTGTTCGCCGCGTAACACGGCCGGGGCGACGAGCGCCAGTATAGGACGAAACGGCAAGGAAGCGGGCAATATTTAACAGGCTGCATCGCGCACGCTATCGCGCGGCGGCGGTTGACAGCGGAACGCCCGCCGAAGATGACGGGCGCCTTTAGTAAAATGAGATTAAAGCGCTCAGCTTTGGCCGGGCGTGATGTCGAACTCGGCCGCCATGCGGCGCGGCGCATCCTGGCCGGCTTCCGCCAGCGGCTTTTGCGCGGCTGGAACGGGGTTGGGCTTCGCCATCGACGCGGCGCGCTTGCCGACATCGATCTGGCCCTTGATTTCGGCGCCCTGCTCGATCATCAGGCTCGGGGTTTGGATGTCTCCGTCGATCCGCGCCGAGGCGGCGAGGCTGACGCGTTCCGTAGCGTTGATATTGCCGTGGATGCGCCCCTCGATGCGCGCTTCCCTGACATTGAGATCAGCTTTGACATCGGCGTCCGCATCGATGGAGATAAGATGATCGCCGACGATCTCACCATTGACGCTGCCGGCGATCCGGGCCGGCCCGGTGCAGACAAGCTTTCCTTCAACGCTGCTGCCGGCGCCGAGAAAGGACTGGTAAGTTTCCGGCCGCTCGGCGCCGGTTCCCGGCTCCGCCCCGTAGTCCTGCTCCAGATCGTTACCGGCATCGGCGTCCTCGCCGGATTTGAAAATGCCGCCTGTCTTCTTCGCCATGACGCCCCATCCCATTTCGGTTCGCCCCAATATGATGCAACGCCCGTGCCATCAGGCGGCGGGGGGCATGCCCTGGCGAAAGCATGGATAAGGCGCATGACAACTGGGCGAAGGATAGACGCAGCTTCGCTCTAACCGCTTGAACTTCCGCCCTAATGACGGAAGTTTTGATGCGTGATCAGGCTCAGCGCCCCAAGCGCGAAATTGCCGGCGATAAATACGATCAATGTAATTTCAACGGCGCCCATCGGTCTCTCTCCTTCGGCGGCCAGTCGTAAGACTGGATATGCCGATTCGGGAAAGAGATGGGACGAGAGCCGCGCGCTTCAACGGCGCCGCCGGTCACAGGCGCATCACAAAATGCGGCGCAAATAAGGCGAAACGCTTAAGGCGTTGAAATCACGCGGCGTTTTTGATCTCGACCAGAGTCAGCGAGAAATGGAGGTCCTCGCCAGCCAGCGGATGATTGCCGTCCGCAGTCACTTCGCTCTCGCCGACATCAGTGATCAGCAGCTGGATCGTGTTTCCGTCCTGGCTGCGCGCGGAGAGCTGCATGCCCGGCTGCGGCGGCTGTTCGGCCGGCAACTGGGTCCGCGGGATTTTGACGACGAGCTCTTCCCGGCGGGGGCCGAACGCATCGGCGCATTTCACCGTCACAGCCTTTTCCTCGCCGGCGGTCATACCGGCCAGCCCTTCTTCGATCTGAGGAAAAATATTGCCGGCGCCGAGTTTGAGGGTCTGAGGCCCTTCGCGTTCCGTACTTCCAACGACGCGGCCATCGGCTGTCCGCACCACATAATTGATAATAACATCGTCACCGGTTTTCGCCGTTGTCATAACATTCTCCGCAGATCTATCTTGTAATCGGTGTTGAGCGCCGCCCGAAACGCAACGCCCGCATCGAACTTCGCGATCCCAACTGAAAGGATTATTTCGGCAAGCAGCCGGAAAGCACTCGGCTCATTTCCGGGGCACCCTTGCAAATCGCACACGGAGGGTCAAGGGCGCGCGGTCGACGCCGAATGTTTCGCCGCTTACTTGGATCCGGGTTCGAGCGCTTTCAGCGCCACCCTGCCGAGATCGGCGGTCATGGCGAACATGCCAATGGCGATTCCGCGATGGACCTGCCCGGAGAACTGGTAGGTTTTCCACACATACAGGCCCGCGGCGGCGAGAATAATCATCCGTGCAAGGATTGTCGCGCTGAAATTGACGGTCTTGGCCGCAAGCCGCAATTTCCGCTCTTCAGGCGTTTCTTCGATCGCGATCTTGCGAATACGGGAGACGTCCGGCTCCAGACTTACTCTTGGCCTGTTCGCGCCGCCGCCCGTCACCGCCGTCGCCGCGGCGCCGGCGCCGCCAGCAACGGCAGCCAGACGGTCCATGCTGATTTGCGGCGCCGCCGCCTTCTGTTTGCTGAACGCCATCACGCCCTCGGGATTATCATCGCTCGCTTAACTGAAAACAAATTCCCTTTGAGATCGCGTAAAATCGACGCTGACAATTTTATCTGTTTTGTTCAGCAAGAAAAAAGGCGGGCGGTCCGAAGACCGCCCGCCTTGTCTAGGTCCCCTCTGACGCGTCCGGCGTAGAGTTTAGAAGCGCGCTCCGATAGCGATGCCGTAACGGCGCGGCTCCTGCAAGAAGACGTTGGTGTTAAGACCAGACGAAGCGTCCTGAAGATAGGCGCCAGTGATGTTCTGGTCGTTAAACGCGTTCTGAACGAAGCCGCGGACATACCACGGGCCATCCGTCGGTGCGAGCGTAAGCTGGGCGTTAAACTGACCGAAACCTTCGATCAGGTCGTTCGCGGTGTTGAACGGCCGCGCATAGAAATCGCCCTGGCGATAATAATCAACGCGGATTGTGGCGTCATGGCTGGCGCCGACCGGGATCGCATACTGGGCGCCGACATTGAATTGCCAGTTCGGCGCGCCCGGCAGTTCGTTGCCGGAAAGATCCTGCTCGATGCCTGGCACGACTTCATAGTTCGTACCGGAAAGGCCGTTGAACAACGCGGCGATATTCTCCAGTTCCGAGCAGACGAAGAACGGGGTGATCGTGATCGGCCCCGGGACCACCTGTCCGATCAGCGCCGGATCGGCCGCGTCACGGGTGACGACACAGTTCGCCGCCGTCGTCAGATCCTTGAACAATTCGGCGTTCGGATCGCCAGCCGCCGGGTCGGCGGGATCGAAGGCCGAGAAGTCGCCGATCGAGGTGTTCAGGTAAGACGCGGTCGCGTTGAAGCTGAAACGATCAATCGGCTCCCATTGCAACTCGCCTTCAAGGCCCCAGATCGTTGCATCGATATTATCGTTGATCGCGGTGCGCGAAACGATACGCGAGACCTGCAGGCCCGAGTAATCATAGTAGAAGCCTGCGAGGTTGAGCGTATAGGTATCGCCGGTGATTTTCGCACCGACCTCAAAGGCGTTGATGAATTCGGACTCATAGGTCGGGGCAACGCCGCCGCCAATCGCCGTCAGCGGGTTGAAACCGCCGGGCTTGTAGCCGCGCGAGTAAGACGCGTAGATCAGCAGGCCGTCATTCGGGATCCATTCAAGAACGCCCCGACCGGTTACTGCTTCGAATTTATTTGAATCGACGCGGAAATCGCTGACGCCGAGCGAGCCTGCCGTAAACGGATCAGGATCCAGGAAATCGCTGACGTCATCCGTGCCAAGCGGCACCGCGAACGGCGGCACCGACAACGGGTTAAGCGGGTTGATGGGGCAGGTAGGATTGCTCAGGACGCAAACCAGACTGCCGAACGGCTGAAGGCCGCGGTCGCGGACATTCTTCGTGTCGTTGTTGTAGCGAATGCCGCCGGTCAACTTCAGTTGCTCGGACAGGTCGACATAGACTTCGGCGAAGGCCGAAATACTCTTCCGCTCAACATTGCCGTCATTGTAGAAATTCGGACCGTAGAAGGCGACGCCGTCTGTCATCGTGAAGATACCGGCGCCGACAATCGACGTGTAGTCAAGCGCGGGGCCCGCAACGTGGAAGTTCGCGTAGCCTTCAGAGTGATTGTAGTTGCCGCCAACAAGGAAGTTGAACGGACCTTCAAGGTTCGAGGTGACGATGCCTTCGATCGAGTAATACTCGGAGTAGCCCGTCGAATAATCGATGCCGGCCAGCGTGTTGGTGCGGCCTTGCGTGTTGCCGCCGATCGAGCCGGCGAAGCCTTCGGTCTCGAAAGCTGAAATCGGGATCATGCCGTCGGAGAACGCATAGGCGTAATCAATCGGAAGCCCGAACTGAACAGCAAGCGGGATCGACACGTCAGGTCCGGACAAGTTGTTTTGCTGTTGCTGCTGGTCGATCGAGGAACGGCCCCAGCCGCCGGTCAGCTTGACGCTGAAATTTTCAAAGTCGTGCTGAATGTTGCCCATCAAGATCAGCTCTTCAGCGTCGTTCGTCGGCGTGAAGGGCGTGTTGATGGTGCGATAGTCCGCCGGGTTCGCCGGACCGGTGAGATCGAGCTGGTCAGCGACGCTGAACAGGCCGAACGCGCCGGCCGCCGGATTGCCGCCGGAAGCCAGGATATAGGTCTCCGAGGACGCCAGAACATTCAGGGTCGAGGCGATGTTCGGGGTGTCGAAGCCAAGCGAGCCAGGCAAACAACCGCGAACCCCGCTGGGATCGCGCGTACAAAGGGTCTTGGTGGAGCGCATGCGGTTGTCTTCTTCGTTGAAGAAGCTTGCCACAAGGTCGACCGTAGTGTTCTCAGTCGGGTACCAGCGCAAGGAGCCGCGCACCGCGCCAATATCACGGTCGTCGACGTCTTGGCCGTCATAAAGATTTGTAGAGTAACCGTCGCGGTTCATCTTCAGACCGGCGACGCGGAAAGCCGCCGTATCGCCAAGCGGAATGTTGACGTGGCCCTTGACCTGAACGTGGTCGTAGTTGCCGTACTGAACCTCGGCGCTCGCGGACATGTCGTCCGGGTCGGCCTTTGCGGTGATCACGTTGATAACGCCGCCGGTTGCGTTGCGGCCGAACAGCGTGCCTTGCGGACCACGCAGAATTTCGATCCGCTCCATGTCGAAGAATTCGGTTTCAAAAAGACGCGGCGAAGACAGCGGCAGGTCGTTCATGTGGACGGAAAGCGCCGGCTCCGAGTCGGCGGCGACTGCAAGCGCGCCGATACCGCGGATGACGATGGATGCGCTGGTGAACTGCGTCCGCGAGAAACTGAAGTTCGGCGTTGTCGTCTGGAAATCCGTGAAGCTCTCGATCTGCTGCTTTTCAAGATCGGCGGCAGAGACGGCCGTAACCGACAGCGGAACATCCTGAATTGATTCCTGCTTGCGCTGCGACGTAACAACAATTTCGTCAGCGTTCGCACTGGCGAACATCATCGCGCTGATTGCGACCCCTGAAAGGAGCCGGGCGGCGTTAACGGTAAGCGCAGAAGCGTTTTTCATCATCTAGACCCCTTGATAGCCCCTCCCTGAATCGGGGCGCGGTTAACTCGGCTTTTTGACACTGCCAAGGCTACTTTTCACTATTCCCTCGCCGACTTACGGCGTCCAGAGGACTTTGCAGTCAGCGGACTCTCCGTCGAACGGCGTTACAAAATTACAACAAGTTCCGGCGTCATGGCCGGTTATTGCGCACTGCAACATTACCAATCGCGGCCTGCTAAAACTGCCCAGAAGAACTCAACAAACAATTAACGATAAAGGTCGCCGAACCGCGGGGTTCGAGATTGTGGCGACGGGTGTCCTAAAAGCCGCGTTTATCGGTCCGCCTCAGGCAGACCAGCTGCAAATGGTGGGCGCGACTGGGATTGAACCAGTGACCCCTACGGTGTGAACACCGGCCATAGTAAGGAAAAACAAGGGCTTAAGACACCTCTTCGCGTCATTCGCACTCCCAAAAATCAGGGAGATAGCTGATGCTGCGTGTCAAAAGCGTGTTAATGACTAACACGCAATTCCGTAAATCTGTACACAGATCAAAAGAAAGCCCGCCAGTGGGCGCTGGCGGGCTCAGAATGCGTGTCAATGCTGGCTGTGTTAGGTCCAGCACCGTTCTGGCTACCGCACTTCGAATCGCGCCTCAAGCGCCAATTTTGGCGCGGGAGGCAGTATAATGGCTGATGAACAGATCGCCCTGCGCTTTGCAGGCGTGCCTTTCAGGGCTGTGTCAGACCCAGATTTGGCCCCTATCGATTTGCGCGTGCTGATGGTCATTGCCGCGCATGACGGCTTCAATAAAAACCGCAAGGGGTGCTACGCCTCTCACAAGCGTTTGGCTGCCCTAGCGCAGGCTCACTACAAGACGGTGGCGCGGGCCATCGCAAAGCTAATCAGCCTTGGCTACGTTGAGGCTGTTCAGCAAGGCAATGACGGCAGGCTGCGCGTCTATCGCGTTATCTACACCCAGGGAGACCATGACGCCTTTCGCGGTGATGGCCGCACGCACGCGCCATCGACTCAGCTGAGATCGGTAACCACTGCGGTTACCAATCAGCATTCAAAGTCGGTAACCACCACGGTTACCGATCACCCTGGTGATGAGCCGCAGCCTGACGGCCACGAAAGCTGTGGAAAACCGTCTCAATCGGTAACCGGCTCAGAGAGATCGGTAACCAACGAAACGGAGATCGGTAACCAAATCGAGCCCGAAAATGAGCCTACCGCGTTGAAATCAAACAGGAAAGGAAGCCGAATATATTCTACTGAAAGTAATAGAATAAAAAAGGGAATAGATAGGGCGGAAGCCCGGCTCGGCGAAGTGGGGATAACTGATGGTTTTGTGCGTGAGCCTCAGCCGCCAGAGCGCGTTGAGGACATGGCCCAATGGCTTAGCAATGCGCTGAGGCCAGAGCGGCGCGTCAGGCATGGCCCGGCAACGGATGCTGACGCTGCGATTGATGAGGCTATTGCGGCCAGAGCGCGCGGTGAGCCTGCAGCTGTGGTGAGATACCCTGAGTTTGACACGGCGCGGCCATCAGCTGCGCTGCTGAGCACGGCAATCAGCCGAAGGGCCAGAGGTGGGTAGCGTGATGGCAGGCCAGACCAGACCCGCGCGCCAAAAAATCTCTCACAGGTTAAGACCGGGTACCGGCGGGGGGCAGTATTTGCATTCGAAGTTGGGAATTAGGATCAAAAAGCCACTTAGTGATTGTTATCGTTGGCGGATTTGTGGTTTGCGGCACGCTTTGGGATAGTCCGTAGGCGGCGGTTTAGCGCTGCGGCGTCTTTTGTTTCGCATTCCCAAATCGTGATGACGCGCCAGCCTAGCGCTTGCAAAGTCTCAGTGTTTTTTGCGTCGCGCGTAACATTCCGCTGCAGCTTTGGCCGCCAATAATCAAGGTTCGACTTTGGCATTCGGCTCAGCTTGCAATTCTCATCGGCGTGCTGGTGCCAAAAGCAGCCATGAACGAATACCGCAACTTTCCATTTCGGAAAAACAAGATCCGGCTTGCCAGGCAGGTCTTTGCGATGCAGCCGGAATCGCAGCCCCAGCTTATGCGCTGCGCTTCTCACAACTCTTTCCGGCTTCATGTTTTTTGACTTGATTGCAGCCATGTTCCGGCTGCGGACTTGCGGGGTAACGCGGTCAGCCATCGTTTCTGGCTAGTGCCTGGGAAATCTTCCTGCAAAATTCAGCGCGCGTCGGCGCTGGCTTGTAAAGAATAGCGTTGAGCAAGTTGGTGTGGCCAGTGCCTTCAACTTTGTCTAATTCGAGCGTGTAGCTGCCATCCTTGCCCGCCACATATTTGTAAGACATGAAAATGATGTTGACCTGCTGGTCAGAAATATCGGTGAATTTTGCAAAATGCGCGTCGTTGCAAATGTAATCGTAAATGTCGTCCTGCAGCACAGCGACAATTTTTGTGCCCCAATGATGATGATAATAGCCCTTGCTGATTAGTTGGCTTACGAACCGTTTATATACATTCTTCCAGTTCGGCCCGTATGCTTTCTTTTTTTCGAGCGTGCGGCCTTCAAGCATCGCGTCATAGGCGTCTCTCACGGTGCCTGAAATATCAATCGCCTGCAGCTCGACTGACAAGAATTGCTTGATTTGCGAGTCCCCACCTACATCAGCAACAACAAAATCGACATTGCCGAAGCCCGTCATTTGCACTTCGCGGGCGATTTGTGGATTGTCAGGTTTCTGGCCAGGCCAAGCGTGATCGACAACATCCTTGAGAAAGTCAATCGCATAAAACCGCTTCGGGCAGACGCAAATTGGCTTGCCGTTCTTGGCAATGGTGCAAACCGGATATGAGCCATCATTGCCGCCGCCGCGCTTGGTGCACGTGGAGCCAATGTACGGGCATTCGTAATTCAGCGCAGCGGGATCAAATCCGAGTGCGGAGGGGCGTCCAAGCACCTCTGCGATGCTGTTCGTGGGATCAATGGCCACGGAATATCCAATCTATCAAACTATGCTGAGGCTGCTTTGGCCGCGCGGCTAGTTTGTGAAGTCTGGGCTGATTCTACCCGCAATATCGCATCTGCAATTTGCCGACCCAGGAGCGGCGGTACAGCATTGCCTACCTGGATATATTGCTCGGTTTTTGAGCCCTGGAATTCAAACCAATCTGGAAATGATTGCAGCCGCGCCGCTTCTCTCACTGAAATCGAGCGGTCCTGATCGGGATGAATGTAAGCTCCCCAATGCAAGTCGCATTTGGTGAGTATGGTTGATGAGAGGCCATCCCATGACATGCGCCCATAGCGTTTTGTGTGGTCGCAGCGTCTGGCCCGCTTCATGCCTGCTGGCAGCAGCTCAAATGGCACGTCCCGCCAGCTGCCGCCCTGCGGGATATGTTTCATTCTTTCCAAGTTGATCTTGGCGAGCCTGGGCGCGGCATGATTGAGCACTTTGCCAGATCCCTCACGCAGCATTCGCTGATATGCAGACTTTGCCCGCGTGGCGTATTTTGCACCGGAAGCATCTTCGCCGTTTTCAAGCGCGGGCAAATCTGAAAGCGCATCGAATATCGTTACAAAAGGCAATTTTCCCTTTCCGTGGGTCGGCTCTGGCCATGCAATGGGTAAGCCGTGGCGGTTGCCGACAAAAATAATCCGTCTGCGTTCCTGGGGGACGCCGTATTCCTCAGCTTTCAAAATTCTAAAATCGACTTCGTAACCCAGCCGGTTAAGCCGCTCGACTATCGCCGTCACAGCTTCACCGCCGCCCGCCGAGGTCATACCTGTGACATTTTCCAGCACAATCCATGAAGGCCGCAGGCCGTTCACGATTCTCAGGTAGTCACGGAAAAGGTGACTGCGTTCATCGTGCATACCGCGCTGGTGATTATACACACTGAAACCCTGACAAGGCGGCCCGCCAATAAGGCAATCAAGTTCGCCTGGTGCCAGCCCGGCTGCTTTCAGAAAATTTGGCGCAGTCAGTTTTTCGACTGGTCCGTGCAGGAACTTTGCTTCGTGGTGCGTCAGCTTGAATGTCTCAGCTGCGGATTCGTCAATGTCATTGCCCGCAAGCACATGGAATCCCGCTTGCCGAAACCCCTCCGACAGCCCGCCAGCGCCGCAAAATAAGTCGATGGCCGTCCAGTCATTGCGGTAATTATTCATAGCGAAATTTCAGCTCCAGGCAAAATTTGTTCTTATTTCGTTCTTTTGAAACGGAACGCGCGGCGGCGTCAACGGAATGATTAACGGAGTCGGCGGTGATTCGCTTGATTTTTGGGCGTGGGGAAAAAACCCGGTCGACATTTGCTTTGGCAATAGGTATTGATGTCACCGTTATCACCTATGGATGA
>Ga0207829_100537_pt1 | contig 15266 bp, 15 predicted proteins | sample TtaePargueraPR_4_FD_187738 | JGI IMG/M metagenome (GOLD analysis project Ga0207829, IMG submission 187738) | Aerobic enrichment media microbial communities from Bioluminiscent Bay, La Parguera, Puerto Rico - Tt and P1 (SPAdes) | ecosystem: Environmental > Aquatic > Marine > Unclassified ... | reverse complement strand
AAACCCTTTCCTGCTTCCCTCGCGCAGATGCGCCAGTCCCTCCTGTATATCGGGCACAATGCCGGCGTGCGCCGCGGGCTGACGCCAATGGAGAATCTCGCCTGGTACGGCGCGCGGCGCGAGGATGCCCTGGTGGCGCTGGAGGCGGTGGATCTGTATGGGTTCGAGGACGTACTGTGCCAACAGCTGTCGGCGGGGCAGACCCGCCGGGTTGCGCTGGCGCGCCTGTTCCTGCCATCGGTGGCATCCCTGTGGATTCTGGATGAGCCCCTCGCGGCCCTGGATGTGCGCGGTGTGGCGCGCCTGGAGTCGCGCATGGCAGATCATCTCGGCGCAGGTGGCAGCATCCTGCTCACTTCCCACCAGCCGGTAAACCTGAGCCCCCTCAAACAAGTGAATCTCCTGGATTTCCAGGTGCCAGCGGGATATGACATCGCGATGGAGGCAGGCAGTGTGCAGTGAAAGCGTTGCCGTGGCAAAGGGCGGGCAGGCGCAGGAGGCGGGTGTGAGTGCAGGTGCCGGGCCGGGATTCATGGCCCTGTTGCGGACAGAATTGTTGCTGGCGATTCGCCGCCGGGCGGATATCGTCAATCCACTGCTGTTTTTTGTCACCGTGCTGGCGATGATGCCCCTGGGCATAGGTCCGGACCCGGAAATGCTGGCGCGGATGGCGCCGGGACTTATCTGGGTGATGGCGCTGCTGGCGACACTCCTGTCCCAGGAGTCACTGTTTCGCGGAGATTACGAGGACGGCTCCCTGGAGCAGATCTCACTACTGCCGCAACCGCTGTATTTCGCGGTGCTGGCCAAGGTGGCGGTGCACTGGCTGGTGACCGGCCTGCCTCTCGCGGTTCTGTCGCCACTGCTGGGACTGATGCTGAACCTGCCGGCGGCGGGCTACCTGCCGCTGGTGATATCGCTGTTGCTGGGCACCGCCAGCCTGAGCTTGATCGGTGCGGTGGGGGCGGCATTGACCGTGGCCCTGCAGCGCCCGGGACTGCTGCTGGCACTGATTATTATGCCGCTGTATGTGCCCGTGTTAATCTTTGGCACCGGTACGGTGCAGGCGGCACTGGATGGGTACGCATACAGTGCGCAACTGGCGGTGTTGGGAGCGATACTGGCGGCGGCTGCGGCGCTGGCACCACTGGCGGCGGCCGGTGCGATTCGCATCAGCCTGGACCACTAAACCGGTTATTTGAATTTATCCGTTTGCCGCAGCAGTTGGCGGCGCAACAGGAGAACGACATTGGCCTGGCAATGGTTTCACAGACTCGGATCGCCGCGCTGGTTCTATCAGAAGTCCAGCGCCTGGTTGCCCTGGTTGGGGGTGGCCAGCCTGTTGCTGTTGCTGATCGGCTGTGTCTGGGGGCTGGGTTTTGCCCCACAGGATGGCAAACAGGGCAACAGCTACCGCATCATCTATATCCACGTGCCGGCGGCATTCCTGGCGCTCGCTGGCTACTACATCATGGCCATCTGTGGCGCTATCGGCCTGATCTGGAAGATGAAGCTCTCTTTTGTGGTCATGCGCGCTGCGGCGCCCATTGGTGCCGCACTCACCTTTATCTCCCTGTTTACCGGTGCCTTGTGGGGCAAGCCCACCTGGGGCACCTACTGGGTGTGGGATGCGCGCATCACCTCGATGCTGATCCTGTTTTTCCTCTACCTGGGGGTAATGGCGCTGTCCGGTGCGTTCAGTCGCGAACAGTCCGGGGACAAGGCCAGTGCGCTGCTGGCCCTGGTGGGAACCGTCAATATCCCGATCATCTACAAGTCGGTCGACTGGTGGTTCACATTGCACCAGCCCGCGACCCTCAAGCTGACCCAGGCCAGCACCATTGACCCGAGTATGTTCTATCCACTGATCACCATGATCGCGGGCTTCTACCTGTTTTACGCCTGGGTGCTGACCCTGCACACGCGCACAATGATCCTGCAGCGCGAGTGGCGTACCCAGTGGGTGCGTGAACTGCTGGGACAAACGGCGCCCGGGCGCCCTTGAGCATAGGGGGATTCATGGAGTTTCAGTTCAGTTCTTTTGCCGAGTTTCTGGCCATGAACGGCCACGGACCCTATGTGTGGGTGTCCTATCTGGTTGCCGCCGTGGTGATGATCGCCCTGGCAGTGGCACCGCTGGTCATCCGGCGCCGTCTGCGCAGGGAAGTCGCGCAGGAATTACGCCTGGAAGAGGCCCGTCGCCGCGCCGCTCGCGAGCGCGCTGAAGAATCCCGCGGGGCGGTCGCCACTCAATAGTGCCGGGCCAGTACCCGCAACCCGAGTTGCCGCCCGCCTGGAAAGCCGAGTGGGTGGCAGCAGACCGATTAATATATTTTCAGATATCCGATCACCATGCATCCAGCCCGTAAACAACGCCTGATTCTCGTCATTCTGCTGGTGGTACTGTCCAGTGCCGCGGTGGGATTCGTAACTTATGCCATGCGCTCCAATATGGATTACTTTTACGCGCCGAGCGCCTTTGCCGCCGGTGAAGTACCGTTTGCAAAGCGAATCCGCGCTGGCGGTTGTGTGGTGCCGGGCAGTGTGGTTCGGGACAGCGACTCCCTCGATGTGCGCTTTGCCATCACCGATGGCGAAGCGGAGCTGGAAGTGGTGTTCGACAAGATTCTTCCAGACCTGTTTGCCGAAGGTGAGGCCGCGATTGTGACCGGCAAGCTGCAGCAGGGTGGTTTTGTGCGCGCAGACCAGGTGTTGGCAAAACACGATGAATCCTACACCCCGCCGGAAGTCATGGAGAGCATGAAAGGTAAGGCCAGCTGTCACGGAGATGCGAAGATATGAGTCCCGAACTGGGCCATTTTGCCCTGATTGTCGGCCTGCTGCTGTCGCTGGCACTGGCGGTAGTGCCAATGCTCGGCACCTACAGCGGGCGAGTGCTGTGGATGGACACCGGGCGGCCCCTGGCTCTGGGAGTGCTGGCATTTACTGTCCTGTCCTATGTGTGCCTGACCGTTGCCTTTGCCAACAGTGATTTTTCCGTGGCTTATGTGGCGCAGAATTCCAACAGTATTCTGCCGACGATTTACAAGATCACCGCGGTGTGGGGTGGTCACGAAGGCTCGATCCTGTTGTGGCTACTGATGCTGGCGGGCTGGACCGTAACAGTGGCGCTGTTCAGCCGGCAGCTTCCGGATGTGCTGGTGGCGCGGGTGCTGTCGGTGCTCGGCATGCTGCTGGTCGGCTTCTTCCTGTTCATTCTGCTCACCTCCAACCCCTTCGAGCGGGCGCTGCCGTTTCCGCCCGGCGACGGCAGTGACCTGAATCCGTTGCTGCAGGATCCGGGAATGATTATTCATCCGCCCCTGTTGTATATGGGGTATGTGGGCTTCTCGGTGGCATTCGCGTTTGCCATCGCGGCGCTGCTGGAAGGTCGCCTCGACAGTGCCTGGGCGCGCTGGGCGCGCCCCTGGACTGCGGTGGCCTGGTCTTTCCTGACCCTGGGTATCGCCCTGGGCAGCTGGTGGGCTTACTACGAATTGGGCTGGGGCGGCTGGTGGTTCTGGGACCCGGTGGAAAATGCCTCGTTCATGCCCTGGCTGGTGGGGACCGCATTGCTGCACTCGCTGGCGGTCACCGAAAAACGCGGGCTGTTCCGCAGCTGGACCATTCTGCTGTCGATCTTCTCCTTCAGCCTCAGCCTGCTGGGTACCTTCCTGGTGCGCTCCGGGGTACTGACTTCGGTGCACGCGTTTGCCACGGATCCACTGCGCGGCGGGTTTATTCTCGCCTTCCTGGCGATCGTGGTGGGGGCGTCACTGCTGCTGTTCGCGCTGCGCGCGCCGGCGGTGAGCGCCGGCAGTGTGTTCTCGTTCCGGTCCCGGGAGACCTTCCTGCTCGGCAACAATGTTGTGCTGGTACTGATCATGGCGGTGGTGCTGACCGGTACCCTGTACCCGCTGCTGGCGGATGCGCTCAACCTGGGCAAGATCAGTGTCGGCCCACCTTTCTTCAATATGTTTTTTGTGCCGCTGATGCTGGTGCTGTGTGTGCTGCTGGGGTTGGGGATCCACGCCAACTGGAAAGATTCCCGGGTTGGGAAGCTGCTGCGCGCATGGGGGTTGCCGGCACTGGTGGCTGCCGTTGCCGCGCCGCTGCTAACACTGCTGGCTGGTGAATTCCACTGGGGCGCCCTATTGGGAATTTTTGCCGGACTCTGGGTGATTACCGCCAGTGTCGCCGACGTGCTGGCCAAGACGCGCAATGCCGACAACCTGTGGGCGGGCCTCAAGCGCCAGCGTGCCAGCTATTACGGCATGCACCTGGGGCATATCGGTCTCGCGGTTTCCGTGCTCGGGGTTGCACTGACCACGGTATACAGCGTTGAGAAGGATCTGCGCATGTCGCCGGGCCAGAGTGCCGAGATGTCCGGTTACGAATTTACTTTCGAAGGCGTGCGCCAGGTGTCCGGGCCCAACTACCGGGCTTCAGAGGGCGTGTTGATGGTGCGCGACAATGGCCGGGTGATTGCCGAGCTGCACCCGCAGAAGCGCAATTACCTGTCCGGTGGCAACACCATGACCGAGGCCGCCATTGATTCGAGCCTGTTCCGCGATCTCTATGTGGCGCTGGGCGAACCGATGGACAAGAGCAACCCGGCCGGTGACTGGGCGGTGCGCCTGCAGTACAAAGCCTTTGTTGTATGGATCTGGCTGGGCGCGGCATTGATGGCGCTCGGTGGCGGTATTGCAGTGGCGGACAAACGTTATCGCAAGGTCAAGGCTGCGCGCGCAAACAGCGGTCGGGCAATGGCTGCCGATGACGCCTCCCTGGCCCGGGCCTGAGGTCTGAAAGAACGGAAATCTGGAATTTGCTGTGGCGAGACTGAAGCTTTTTTTACCCCTGATTATTTTTGTGGCACTGGCGCTGCTGTTCTGGCGCGGACTGTCGCTGAACCCGCAGGATATGCCTTCGGCGCTGTTGAACAAGCCGGTGCCCGAATTTGCGCTGCTGGATGTGGAAACCAATCGCGAACTGAAAAAATCGGATTTGCCCAGTCAGCCGCTGCTGCTGAACGTCTGGGCCACCTGGTGTGTATCCTGCCGGGTAGAGCATCCCTACCTGAACAAGCTGGCGGAAGAGGGCGTTCCCATTGTCGGGATCAACCTGAAAGACGATAACGAAGCGGCGCAGAAGTGGCTGGAAAAATTCCACAACCCCTACCTGTTCTCGGTATCTGATGTGGAGGGGCGTCTGGCGCTGGATCTCGGGGTGTTCGGTGCGCCGGAAACTTTCCTGGTAGATGCGGGTGGCACCATTCGCTGCAAACATGTAGGTGTGGTGGATGACCGCATCTGGCAGACCAAGCTGCAGCCCCTGTACGAGCGCTTACAGAAACAGTCGTGGGACGAATTTTCAGGTGAGTTATCAGATTCCCTGCTCTCCCGTTGTCACTGAGACGGAAGAGAAAAAAAGCCGCTTTATCTGCTGGCTGGGGCCGGTTTCCGATAAAGCGGCTTTTTTGCATCAATTGGAAGCGGTGCGGGCCCAGTACCCGGATGCCACACACCATTGCACCGCGCTGGTGATCGGCAATCCCTCCAATCCCGAGGTGATGCAGTCCGATGATGATGGGGAGCCCGGTGGTAGCGCCGGCCGCCCGATGCTGGAATTGTTGCTGAAGCAGGAAATCGGCAACGTGGGCGCCATCGTCACCCGCTATTTTGGCGGCACCAAGCTGGGTGTCGGTGGGCTGATGCGAGCCTACCGCGGCGCGGTGGGCGCCGCGCTGCAGTTGGCTGAACTGAAAACCTTCGTGCCCCTGTTGGCTGTGCAGGTAACCTGCAACTTTGCCGAGGAGTCGCGGGTGCGCTTTCTGGTAGCGCAAAAAAACGGTGAGTGCGCAGAGGCGACCTACAGCGACAAGGTGAGCATGCCGATCCGGTTGCCGGTGGATCAGTGGGCCGAGCTTCGCGGGCAGTTTCAGGCGGAAGGGATCAGTTACGAAAGCGCCGAGCCGTCTTGATGGCCTCTGCCGTGCTGGTGACGCCGGGTATTGCGTTTGTCCGGATATAGCGGAAGCAGGAATCCGGTCACTATCGCGCGATGGCGACTGCGGTACTATGCCCGCATCGAATTTCGCCGACATCGAATTTCAAGGGGGATGACCATGAGAAAATATTGGATATGCGCAGCGGTAATCGCCACCGGGCTCGCGTTGGCCGGCTGCGAGAATATGGGCGCCGCCTCTCCGTGGATTGATCTGGGGAATCAGGTCGCAAAAAACGCGGGTTATGACACGGACTCGAAGCTCGCGCGGGGCATCAAGGATACCCTGCGCACCAGTACGGACCGGGCCAGCAACAGCCTGTCGCAGGTGGGTGCGTTCAATCTCGGGCTGCCTGCATCGGTTCGCCCGGTGGAAGATGGTCTGCGGCAGTTCGGTTTCGGCAACTATGTGGATCAGCTGGAGAATGCGATGAATCGCGGCGCGGAGCAGGCGGCGGCCGAGGCTGCGCCGGTATTCAAGCAGGCGATCACCGGAATGACCGTCAATGATGCGCTGGGTATTATCCGCGGCAGCGACACCGCGGCGACGGAATATTTCCAGCGCCAAACCGAGAGCACCCTGCGTGTGCGCTACCAGCCGATTGTGGAAGCCAATCTGCGCAAGACGGGTTTTTACGACCAGTACAAGAGTCTGCAGGCCACTTACGAGAAATTGCCTCTCGCCAACAAGCCGGATATGGACCTCGAGCGCTATGTGATTGAGCAGAGCATGAAGACCCTGTTCAGGCGTATTGGTGAGGAAGAGACCCTGATCCGCCGGGACCCCGTGGCCAGAGGTAGTGTGTTGATCGGGCAGGTGTTTGGGGCTGCGGAAGGCTGATCGCTTGCTCGACTGAAAGCGCGTGGCGCTTTTTTTGAACCGGGGTGGATGCGGGTCTTCCTGACTCTCACCCCGCGGGCGCCGCCGCTACGCTCTGGCGTCCAAATTTGTCCCCAACAATTTTGTCTCCCACGCCGATCGACCACAAACAAAAAAGGCCCACACTTTCGTGTGAGCCTCTTCTGTATATGGCGGACCGGACGGGACTCGAACCCGCGACCTCCGGCGTGACAGGCCGGCATTCTAACCAACTGAACTACCGGTCCGCGGTAGTGCCATCTCTCTATGTGCTCTTCTCTGGAAGAGGGAGAAATGGTGGGTGGTACAGGGGTCGAACCTGTGACCTACGGCTTGTAAGGCCGCCGCTCTCCCAACTGAGCTAACCACCCGATTTGCTTAGAGTTTTTGGCGTTGGCCTATCCCCCTGAAGCGAGGCGCATCATACCCGACTGCGATTTGGTGTCAACAAAATTGACGCCAAAAATGACAAAAAAGTTCTGTTTGTATTTCAGCCTGTACGGTAAGCAGGCGCTCTCACTCCGACGTCCCCTCTCCTGCAGCATCATCCACGCTGACCGAAACCGGTGTCGCAATGGCTTCCTGATCGTCGGATTCCTCGTCTGCAGGCTCGCCGGCAATCTGCTCGGGCAGATGTCGGTAATCCACATTGACTTTGTGACCGGCGATGGAGATGGATCCTGTTTGTGGGAACAGCGGCCCTTTGGGGCGGCCCTGGTCCGGCTCGTTGTAATTGCATACGCCGTCGGGGAATATCCGCCGCAGGTCATCCGCCCGCGCAATTATCTCGTCGGTGGCAGTGCCGTATGCGCCCTTGCTGATGGCCCTCTCCACCGGCTGCAGCGCGCACTTGAATACATCCCCGGTGATCGGCCCGCCCGCCATCTGTCGCGGGGTGCTGTAGATGGGGTACTGCTGCATACAGGCGCCGGCGGGTTTGTGATTCCAGGCCCCATCCCAAACATTCTTGCCGGCTGCCAGCACGTTGCCCTCGCTGTCAAAGCAGCGGTCTGTCGCCTCGACCGGTTTGTTGCCGGCAACGCCCAGCTCCGGGTGCTCGATAATTTTCTGCATCCAGTGGTCGACTATATCCAGCGCTTCATCAATGGGGTTGTAGTCTTTGTGGCTCATCCAGATCAGCTGGTTTTCCGCGTGGCCACGGGCCCTGCGAATGCGCTCGCGACTGGAGAAGGAGGCGAGGCTGTGATGCATGTCCAGCTCGCCCTCGAGATAGTGGCGTACATCGACGATGGGAATTTCCACATCCCCGAGGAAAACATGACCGGAATTGTAAATGCCCTGAATGGCATCAATATCCGCCACACTGCGGGGCGCGGGATTGTCCAGGCTTCCCAGGTTCATGTTCTGCTCGCTCCACACGGACAGCTCCACCGGGAACACATCGCCGTTCATAAACCAGAGCTTTTCACCGCCCTGCTCTGTGGGCTCTTTCCAACCACCGATGGTGGCGTTCAGCTTCAGGAACTCATCCACCGAGAGCTCGCCCTGCTGCAGCGCTTGCAGGCCGTACTGCACCCCCTGGTTGTCCCAGGCACTGTTGGCATAGCCATCGTTACCGGCGCCGTAAAACGGGCGCAGGTCTTCCCAGTGGGTCCAGTGGGTATTGCTCGCCACCTCATCCGAATAGCTTTTGCTGAAGTGCACGAAGTTTGGATTGTTGACCAGTGGCACCAGGCCCCGCCAACCCTGCACACATTCAGACGCGCCATCGGCGATATCGCGGTAGCGCCCGTCAAACAGGCCCGCCGCGGTTTCCAGGATTTTAAAGCGGTGCTCGAACTTGTTGTGCGCCGCCAGGCCCATGATGGATGTGCGCTCGGTAAGATCTTTCCAGCGGGGATTGTCCGATTCCACCACGTCGAAGAAATATTCCAGCGGCTCGCAGTCGAACACGTAAATGGTCTGGCTCACCATATCCGGATAGGAATACAGCGGCAGTGCCGCATCGATGATACCCGGTGCATTCTGGGCGAGCAGGTACTGCTGGATGGCACCGCCGGATCCGCCGATACCCACGGTGTAAAGCGGCTCGTCATAGAGCGAAACAAACTGTTTTTTCACCCGGCGCGCGGTGTCTTCCGCGAGCCAGATATTGTAGTGATTGCTGGTCTGGTTGGCAGTGGAGAAAATAACTGCGTAGCCACGGGCCAGCTGATCTTCCCGGCGCTCGACAATGGACCCGCGGGAAATTTTTCCCTGCCGGCGACCGACGCCGACACCGCCGCGAAACTGGTAGATCAGGCGGCGGTTCCAGTTGCTGGGATTGGGTTTTTCCGCGGTTTCACCTTCTCCGCGCAACACCGCGATTGCATAGAAGAAACGATTGATGGTGCCGGTTTCCACCCGCACCACAAACTCGGTGGTTTTACCGTTGACCGTAACGCTGTCGATATCTCCCTTCGCATCCTCCAGCGGATAAAAATTGCCATCTATCGTGCTGCGATAAAAATAGGCAACCGCAGTTTTATGGCTGCAATCCCGACTGTAACCAATTACCTGATTGGTCTCGTTGCCCTCCTCGTCCACAGAGAAAACCGGCACGCCCTCGCCGCTGTGGTTATCTACCAGCGGTTGCAGGTTGGTTATGGAATTGCTACCGCAGAGGAACGGGTAAGTGGATGGGCCGGAAAACAGGGTTTCCACCGGACCGGTGCCACCGACGGGAATCGGGAAGGGAAAATATTCGGCGGGCCGCCCGGATTTTCTCGGGTGCGCACCGTGATAGGCCATTACCGGCTGATGCGCCAGCGCGCCTTCCGGCACACCCACTACCGGAGCCTTGGGGACGCCAGGGATTCTCGGCAGTTTTTCGTATCCGTACCAGATGCCCAGACCGAGAAGCACGGCCACAGATACCATCACCCCCGAGAGAATCCTTGCTCTCCAAGACATACACGCCTCCATTGACTGCCGTTCCTGTAGCGGCGTCTTAAAGCTTTCGTCGCTACAAGTTCAGTATATGTGCCGCAGTGAAAAGCGTCGGGGAGATGGCGGGGCCTTTAACATGAAGCCCCACAAAAAAGTGAAAGTGAGAAATAATCGCCTAAAATTTAGGCCGCAAATTTCACGGGGAAAGGGAACCGGGAGACGAAATCGGGATACAGGAGAAAATAACGTACCCCGAAAGGGACAACAGCCGGGCCGCCATTGCGGCAGCCCGACACCGGCCATAGCCGGATTTCAGGCGGGCATCAGACGATGATGCCGCGCTCCTGCAGAGATTTGATTACCGCGTCCACTTCCTGTTCCAGCGTCATCTCGTCGGTGCGCAGGTGCAGTTCAGCGTTGACCGGTGCTTCATAGGGGTCGTCGATACCGGTGAAACCGCGGATCTCGCCCGCGCGGGCCTTCTTGTACAGGCCCTTCGGGTCGCGGGATTCCGCTGCTTCCAGGGAGCAGTCGACAAAGACTTCCATGAAAGGAAGGTCACCCTCTTCGTGCACCTTGCGCACCATGGCGCGGTCTTCAGCGTAAGGGCTGATAAAGCTGCTCAGTACCACAACGCCGGTATCCGCGAACAGCTTGGAGATCTCGCCGACACGGCGGATATTTTCCTGGCGGTCTTCTGCAGAGAAGCCCAAGTTGGAGTTGATGCCGAGGCGAATATTGTCGCCATCCAGACGGTAAGTCAGCACACCGCGTGCAGTCAGCGCCTTTTCCACCGCAACCGCAACGGTGCTCTTGCCGGAACCGGACAGGCCGGTAAACCACATGGTCACGCCTTTATGACCCAGCATAGCAGCACGGTCACCACGGGTAACTTCCCCATCGTGCCAGTGAACATTGGTTGCTTTGCGCTCGACTACTTCCGTCACATTCTTCCCCTAAATACTGTCTTTGAACTTGGTTTTGAATTTGGTTTTGAACTTACCTATGCACAATCCCGGCCGAGTCCCCCGCCGAAACCACACAAACTGGCGCACATTATCCTAGATCGCCCCAGTACAGGTAAAGGCAACCCATAGAACAATAAAGCCCCAGAACCAAAAAACCCGGCATATAGCCGGGTTCATGGGACCAACAGGTCAAATATGGGGTGGCCGACGGGGATCGAACCCGCGACCTCAGGAGCCACAATCCTGTGCTCTACCAACTGAGCTACGGCCACCATTGATAAAGTCGTCATCGATGCCTTGTGGCGACACCAATCTCTTGCCTGGCACAAAGCCCGGCAGGGTCAAAATCGCTGCCTGCAAAGCACTGCTTTGCGGCGATTTTGACGCCCATCAGCTGCGCTGATGGGCCGGAATAGTCCTGCGACTACAAACTCACTCCGGACCATCCGAAAACCACCGAGCCATCACATCCCACATAAGGATTGGCACGCCCGGCAGGACTCGAACCTGCGACCATCCGCTTAGAAGGCGGATGCTCTATCCAGCTGAGCTACGGGCGCATAGAAACCCGGCAATCTGGTCGGGGCAGAGGGATTCGAACCCCCGACATCCTGCTCCCAAAGCAGGCGCGCTACCAGACTGCGCTATGCCCCGCTGCGCTCTCTAGCGCATTGCTGCGCACTTTATCGCAGAACCCCAATGAAATCAACCACTTAGCAAACTTCTTTTTTGGTGCTCTGCGCTGCCGTGCGCTGCACTGCGCCCACCTGCGCTGCGCTTTGCGGCAGTTTTGGGCGCTTGGGGGGTACGGATACCCCTTTTTGCCCCTCTGCCGTACCCCCCTATTCCATGCTTCTATAAAGTTGCGTTCATAGGGCGCTCTAGGTACTATTTCAGCGCAACACAGGCGAGCGGGGCGCAGTTGAGCGCGGCCCCGCTCTCTCTAGCTAACCAGTGCTAACCAGAGGGCGCGCATCATGTCACAAGCCACCCAGCCTAGCAAGGCAAAATCTTTAAATTTTACAGTCAAAACACTTGAGGCACTGCCCTTACCTGAGGGCAAAGGCGAGCGGGTGAAGTACAAGGACGCCAAGGAACCGAAACTCTACTGCTATGTGCGCAACTCGGGCGCCAAAAGCTACTACCTTGATGGCAAGGTTAAGAGCAAGAAGCGGAATATAAAGCTGGGGGAGGTGGCTGATATGCTGCCTGAGGCTGCGCGGGCTGAGGTGCGGCGCATTGTGGCAGAGATTGAGACTGGAACCTGGGTTAGCCCCACTGGCCAAAAGGAGCAGCCAGCAGCCCCAAAGCGGGCAAAGGTAAGCGCTAAGGAACTGCTCTACCCCTCCCCCGCCAACTATAGGCACCTGCGCTTGCGCGATGTGCTGGCTGATATGGAACGGCACCGCGACTACAGCCAGAGCCAGAAAGAGATATTTGAACGGGTGCTGCGCCTGTATGCCCCCACCATTGCTGACAAGCCCTTGGCAGAGCTTACCCGCTCAAAGGTGCAGGAAGTTATAACCGCAGAGCGCAAGCGGGGCGGCGAGGCTACCGCAGCCCAAACGCACCGCACCATCCGTGCGGCTTGGAACTACGCCCGTGCCATGTACCGTGACCCCGGCGATGTGCCTATTTTTGGTGAATGCCCTACTCGGGTGCTTAACGAGACACGCACAGCGCCAGAGGTAGAGGGCAGAGAGGTTGCCATCTTGCCTGAGGACTTGGCTACTTGGTGGGAGGCAATTGATGGCTACTTCCCCAAGAACCCCCGGTGGCAGGACAGCAGGCACGTAGCAACCGCACTGGCTAAGTGCCTGCTGCTCACTGGCTGGCGCGTAGAGCAGATGCGTAGCCTGCGCTGGCAAGCGGTAGACCTTAAGCGGGGCGTCTTTAACGTAACCGCAGAGAGCACCAAGAACCGCACCGCTACCGTGATGCCCATGTGTGACACCGTGCGGGAGCTGCTAGAGGGCTTGCGCGCTCGGTTCCCTGACAGCCCCTACGTTTTCCCTAGCCCGCTTACAGCAGAGGGCTACTTCAAGGACTTGCGGCCAATACTGGCGCAAGCTAGCGAGGCTATAGGCTACAACGTAAGCGCCCACGCCCTGCGTCACAGCTTCCTAAGTTACGGCGAGGCTTGCGGCTTTAACGATGTGACCTTAAAGCGGCTGGCGGGGCACAAGGTAAGCGGGAAGCACAATGTAACCGCAGGCTATATGCGCAGCTTCCCCTTCGCCCTGCGCAATGCGGCCAATGGCGTTGAACAGATAATGTTCCGCATTATGCGGGAGGGCGTTGAAGCGGTGATGCAGGGGCTGTAATATGCCCCTGCGTGTGTTGGATGCCCCTTGTTACCTCTGAGGGGCAAACGGCACGGGGGGCGGCTCTTTAGCGGGGGCTGCCCCCTTTTTTGCCTAGTGCTTACTATGGCTGCCTTTTACCACGGGCGGGCGCTCCCGCTCCCTCTCTTTGCCTGCTCCCCTCTCTAGCCCTTCGACAAGCTCCTTCACCATTTCCGGCATCATTTCCGCAGCCTCTTTAGCGTGGTCGCTCGCCAGCTCCCGCAGGAGCGAGGGCAGCGCCAGCTTAAATAGCTTGGGGGCTACGATGCGCTGATGCACGGTGCCATCCCTAAAGCTGGCGATAATCACCACCCCTACGCAATCGTCGAGCTGTGAGAGGTTGCGCCCGTAAGTGTCCGTCATGCTCTCTAGCATGGCGCTAGTCTCGGCTTTCATTGCTACTCCCTCCCTATTGCTTACCCCAATGGTAGCCCCGCACTTGGGGTGCCCCAAATGGGGCGGAAATATCTGTTAGGCAATAGTTGCCTAAGGCGGGGGCTTCCGTTAGATTCAGTCACGTACTCACCAACACACGCAACCACAGAGGACACGCTAATGAGTATCACCGCTAAAGCAGTACCAACCGCAGCCCGCATGGCTACCCTTCCCAAGCACTTCCCTTCAGCCTTTATGCACTTTGAAAATGCCTGCTACGCCTTTGCTGCGCACCTAAGCGAGGACTACAGCGGTGCTTACTGGCAATTTGTAGAGCTGAGTAACGGGGGCTTCTTTATGTACCCAGAGCAGCCCACAGTTAACGCCAGTGCCAACTATACAGAGGGCGAGCTTACCGGCGAGGGGTTCGGGATTGCCGTTTGCCTGATGGTATATAGCAACCTGAGCTTCCAGCTACAGGGCGCAGCCCGCGAAACTATGGCCAATAACTACTACCTGCTGCGGGAATACCTCTATGACGCTTGGGGGCTTGAGCACCGGGAAGATAGCGCCCTGATTACCCGCTTGATCGACTAACCACCACCACGGGGCGCCACGGCGCCCCCAATGTTTCGGAGTGTTTGAAATGGACGCAGCACAGTTGCAGGAGTGGCGGAAACGCCACGAACTCACGCAAGAGGGCACGGCAGCAGCCTTGGGGCTTAGCCCCCGGATGGTGCGCTACTACCTGCAAGGCGCTAAGCCTGTGCCCCTTACCGTGGCGCTAGCTTGTTTGGCTTGGGACGAGAACCCAACGCAGGCAGGCATCGTGGCCGATGATTATTGGAGCAGCGAGGACTAAGCCGATGAGCCAACACACGCTAACCGCTACTAAGTACACCCTCTGCGCAGCCTCTGCGCTATTTACTGCCCTTTTTGCTGCGGGCTTTGCTGGCTATAAGCCTGGGACGCCACTCACCGCAGCAGCCTTGCTACCGCTCGCCCTGCCTGTGGCTGTGGGGCTGGCCATTGACGCCTGTAAGTTTAAGTTCTGGCCAAAGGGGCTGCCCTATAAGGTGCTTAGCCTTGTGCTGCTGCTCTTTAGCTGGGGCGCCTCTGTAGCCTTTTTTATTGGCCAGAGCGAGCAGGCAATAGCAGAGGCGCGCACCCATACTGCGGCCTATGCTGCGCACGCTGCCCGAGTTGGGGCGCTACAGCAGCGCATCGAGCTACTACAGCAGCAGGCAGCCCAAAACGCTAAGTCGGTGCACTGGGCGCGCATTGATAAGGCCACTGAGCAGAGCGAAAAGGCTGGCGAGCTTGGGGAAACGCTCGCAGAAACGGTGCGCAACGGTGCTGCCGTGGGTAGGAACGAGGCTCTAGCAACCTTGCCGAGTGCGGCCTTTTTTGCCGCAACTGGCGGCGCGCTCGGGCTGGACTTTGCCACGGTGCGCGGCCTCTTTTATGGGCTGTTGGCGCTGCTTATAGAGGTCTGCGCACTGGCTGCTATTGCGGCCACGCAGCCTGCCACCACTGAACAGGCAGAGCCAGAGCCAGAGGCAGAGGCAGAGGCAGAGGCTGTAACGCAGATGCGGGCAATGATACTGGCGGGGCACGTTAGCCCCACGCACGCTGCGCTAAGGGCTGCGGGCTTTGGCAATAACGAGCAGCGGCAGCAGGTTATAGGGGAGCTGGTAGAGGCGGGAGCGCTAGAGCCTGCGCCCCGCAATAGTTGGAGGTTAGCAAAGGCGGGCTAGTGCCCGCTCTCTCTAATCTGCTTGGCCATGCTCTCTAGCATGGCGGGCAGGTTTGCCGTTACCTCTG
>Ga0207829_100527_pt1 | contig 15615 bp, 15 predicted proteins | sample TtaePargueraPR_4_FD_187738 | JGI IMG/M metagenome (GOLD analysis project Ga0207829, IMG submission 187738) | Aerobic enrichment media microbial communities from Bioluminiscent Bay, La Parguera, Puerto Rico - Tt and P1 (SPAdes) | ecosystem: Environmental > Aquatic > Marine > Unclassified ... | reverse complement strand
GGGCTTCATGGGCCAGGCTCATGCCGACGCATTCCACCGTGCGGCCATTCTTTACCCGGACCTTCCAGCCAAGCCACATCTCTATATGCTCGCCGATGCCAGCGACGACCTTGCCGCCAGCGCAGCGAGCCGGTTAGGCTTTGAAAAATCGACTGGTGATTGGCGCCAGCTTATTGCCGATCCGACTGTCGATGTCGTCGACATCACGTCTCCCAACGCCCTGCACCACGACATGGCCCTGGCTGCCATAGCGGCAGGAAAACACGTTTATTGCGAAAAGCCCCTGTCGGTGACGCTGGTCGAGGCAGAAACAATGGCCGCGTCCGCCCAAGCCGGCGGCGTTAAGACCATGGTCGCCTTCAACAACATAAAAACGCCCGCGGCCATGCTCGCAAAGCAGATCATAGACCGGGGCGAGATCGGCACACCCATGCGGTTCCGGGGCTGGTTCGATCAGGGGTTTTTCAACGATCCGGACTTGCCCTTTTCCTGGCGTTGCACACGCAAACAAGCCGGCTCCGGCGCTCTGGGCGATCTAGGGAGCCACGTTATTTCTGTCGCCCAATATCTAATGGGCGACATAGAGAGCGTGGTAGCTCAGGCGCAGACATTCTTCCCCACCCGCCCAATACCAGAGGGTGGAACAGGCTATGGCGCCAAGGCCGGTGAACAGTCCCCGCGAGCCGAGGTCGAGAACGAAGACCAGATTCAGGCGCTTGTGAAGTTCCGCAGCGGCGCCGGCGGCACTATCGAAGCCTCCCGCGTTGCCGCCGGAAAAGTCTTCGGAATCTATTGGGAAGTGTCGGGAACCGAAGGCACTATCCTGATGGACGGGGAGCGCTTCAATGAACTCAAGATTTCTCGCTTCACTGACCCAAAGCCCGACCGGGGCTTCAAAACCATTTTGGCGGGATCGCAGGTACCGCAATTTTCAGGCTTTTTCGGCTTTGATTTCGCCGGCGGCGGTCTTGGATACTTCGACGTCAAGGTCATCGAGGTCCGGGATCTCATCCACGGGATCATGTCGGAGACGGACTGCTATCCCAATTTTGAATTCGGCCTCGTCAACGAGCGGATTATCGACGCCATGGAGACGTCACTGACCACGGGCTCCTGGCAAAACGTGAGGAAGGGCTGAACAGATATGGGTTTCCCTTGCGCTCTCCCGCGCCCCCGGACCGCCCCACCAGTGCCGAGCCTTCGCTGGGGCATAATGGGCACGGGGTGGATCGCCGACAAATTTACGCGCTCGGTCACTACCCACACCGGCCAGGTCATTTCCGCCATTGGTTCGCGCGACCCCGAGAAAGCAAAGAGCTTCAGCGCGACGCATGGCATTACCAAGGCCTATGGCAGCTATGATGCGCTCGTATCCGACCCGGAGATCGACGTCATCTATGTCGCCACACCGCACAATGCACACCATCAACACGTCTTGCTGGCTCTCAATGCGGGCAAGCATGTTCTGGTCGAAAAGCCCATCGCGATCGACCGTGTCCAAGCCGTGGAGATGGTGGAGCTCTCGCGCCGAAAAGGACTGTTCTTTGCGGAGGCGCTTTGGACATATTATCTGCCAAAGTTCGACGTAATCGCCCAATTGCTGGAAAGTGACGTCCTTGGCGAGATCCGATCTGTCTATACGGAATATGGCGAAAATTTCTCAACGGACCACCGCATCTTTGACCCGAGCCTTGCCGGTGGACCACTGCTTGATCTGGGAACTTACCCGGTTTCCCTGCTGACCAAGCTCATGGGCGACTTTGTCCGGGTGACCGGCTCTGGACAATGGGACCGCTCGGGGGTGATGGGGCAACTCGCGGTCGTGCTAGCAAACGGGGAGGGCAATATCGGCACGATGGCAACAGGGCTTTACGGATTTACCCCTACCAACGCCATCATCACCGGAAGCAGGGCGAGTATCTGGTTCGATGACGAGTTCCATCTGCCCGGCGGCTTCACCCTTCGAAGTCGTGACGGGTCGCAGGTCCTGCATCATGAAGAAGAGCGCGCAACCCATTTGGATGGGCTCTTCCACGAAGCGGTAGAGGTCGCCCGCTGCATTGGGCTGGGGCTCACGGAAACACCTTGCCGAAACCATGAAGACGCCTTGGCGACAATGACTACCCTGGACCGAATCCGCGACGCTCTCGATCTGCGATGGCGGCAATAGCATCAGGAAATAAGTATTGAATACGTCAAAACACGCTACCGACCGAGCGCCGCGATTCAGCACGCATCTTGTACCGGATCAATTATTCAGCCCAACCCGAGGTTAACCACATGATTCCCACAGAGACCTTACTTGGATTCATGGGTGCGGCAACACTACTCGCATGGGTTCCGGGACCGGACAATCTATTTGTCTTGACCCAGTCCGCTCTTTCTGGCCGAAAGGTGGGTCTCAGCGTGACCATTGGACTCTGCATTGGATTGATCGTGCACACCATCGCCGTATCATTGGGCGTGGCAGCGATTTTTCAGACTTCGCAAGCGGCCTTCGATCTCCTTAAGTATATTGGCGCAGCTTACCTGATGTACCTCGCCTATCGAGCAATTATGGAGAAACCAACAAGAATAAGCGGAACAGAAGATGGACAAAAACCGCTGCGGCATATGATTGTACGTGGAATTCTAATGAACCTGACCAATCCAAAGGTCGCGATATTTTTCTTAGCCTTCCTACCACAATTCACCTCTCCTGAGCGTGGAAACATTACCATTCAGATGCTTCTTCTCGGGCTGACTTTCGTAATATGCGCATTTGCATCCTTCGGTCTTATTACCATTCTCGCTGGCACTCTAAGTCACTGGGTTAGGACTTCAACACGGGTTCAACTCTGGCTCAATCGTACTGCTGCACTTGTCTTTGCAACACTGGCTCTCAGACTTGCTTTTTCAAATCAGTGAAGACCAGTCGCGAGGGGCTATGCGACACGGAGCTGAGGCGCTCTCAGTGCAGAAGGCCGGAAAACTCTGCCCACCGGCGATCCAAAGATTGGTCCCAGTGCATCAACTCAAGGTCTCTCCGTAAAACCGGAGGGGACTGGGGGCTCAGGTCACCAAGACGCCACCATAGCGAAGCCATACGGTTGGGTTTTCTTTTGCGTTTCCAAAGACTCTCTGACCAAACCAGACGACATCTCGAATAGATTGGCGGGAAATGCGCCTTTCGTTGTCGATAGGGACAGCGGCGAGATAACCCTCCTAGGTACCGCACTTCCGACAACTGAGTATCTGCAACGTTTTGAGGCAAACTTGCCTGCGGCGCGCATGTACAGGAAGCCAGAACAACCCGTTTGGACCTGACTGCTTGCGGCAAGAGTGGAGGCGTGAAAGCGACCAGCCAAAGTCCAATTCGGCAGGCTTTGCGCCATAACCTGACAGTCCGTAACCCACCCCGATTGGGACGTGGCCGTCACCAGAGCAGGCCGGCGGCTTTTGAGAAATCGTATTGGTGCTCGGAACGGCGGGAATGGGGCGCTTTCTCGGCGCCTATCGGCGCAAGCTTGCGTGTCACACCGCTCACCGCTATTCTATCTCTGCACACATCAGGGTCGGGTATATGCCCCGTCCGTTGCCCGTCTATAGCGGCCGAGTGCAGGGGCGCCTTTGCAGGTCGCGGCAACTTTCTGGATCGTCTTCGATCTCGGAAGTGCCATGCCAAAGCTCAACAAACTGCGTGATCAAGCCAGCAACAACCAAGGCGGAAAATGCTGGTACTGTGGCTGCGCCATGTTGCCAGCCTCGGACAAAAGTCCAGCCAGATGCACCGCGGAACACCTTCGTGCGCGATGCGATGGCGGCAAAGATGTTCTCGAAAACGTCGTGGCTGCTTGTTGGCTCTGCAACAACCGGCGTCACCGGCGAAAAGTGCCCCAGGCTCCGGAAGACTACAAAAAGCTCGTTCGTAAGCGACTGTCCAAGGGGCGTTGGGTCGTTTCCGCGTCGGCAACAATGCCATGAATTCTGCAGGATCTGATGTCCGCTTCTGGCAGGCCGCGCTTGGAGCCGTAATGACCGAAAAGGGGCGCTCACTCGACCGACTGCAAAGGCTCTAGGGCATTGCTGCACTGTGGCGGTGCTAGACGGGGTGAGACGAAACAACCGTAGAGGCACCTGCCCTGACGAATATCAGTCCTGTGCTTGAAGCGAGCGTATTTTGGGCGCATATTGACGGATAGTGATCAAACTGAGATCGGAGCGTGTTTCATGCAGCCGCAAGGGTTAGACTTAGGCGCTACCCGTTATGGGGAAGATGGATCGCGATTTCTATCGCCCCAGCGTCTGTCGGAACAGCTTGGCGTGACGCAAGCTGAGCTCGCAAGGCTCGCAGGTGTGTCGCGCAATACCCTCACCGCAAAGTCAGCCACGCGAAAGGTGGATGCGGCGCTTAGTCCGATTGTGCGCATTTTGACGCTTGCAGCGGAAATGGCGGGCGACGAGAGCCGGGCCGCCATCTGGTTCAAGCATCAGCCCATTCCAGGCTGGGCCGGCAAGACCGCACACGATCTTGTAGGAGAGCGCAAAGCGGACCAGGTCCTGGCTTATCTCGAGGCTGTTCGAGCCGGTGTTTATGCCTGATGCACAGTCCGCCGGTCCGCTGATCCTTTGGCGCGCATATGTCCCCAAATGGTCCTATCTGCCCCTGTCAGGAGATGGGGCGGCCCGTTTCGGCGGGCGGTGGAATCCCGTAGGGGTGCCGACTATTTACGCGGCGCGAGAACTTTCGACCGCGTGGGCCGAATACAATCAGGGCTTCGTTCAGCACCCGGCGTTGATTGTCCAACTCGAACTCGCCGGCGCAAGGCTTGCCGATCTCACAAATGCAGCAGTCCTGGAAGAGCATGGCTTTGACCGGGCCATTCACCGATCTGAATGGCGGTCGGACCTCGACAAGGGCAACGTTCCAGCACCACATCGTGCCTATCGCAAATTGTTTGGCGCCGGTTTCGATGGCGTATTCTATCCATCGTTCATGTCGCCTGGCGGGAGCTGCGTCGCCCTTTGGCGATGGAATGGCCCAGATGCTCCCGCTCTTCGCATCATCGATCCGGATGGTCGACTTCCGACATCGCCGGCATCCTGGCGAAAATCCTAACCGCCTCAAGTGCCGGGAACGACTCTTGTGCTTGCCTTGAAAACCTGTCGGCCAGCTCCCGACCCCTTTTCAGCCGTTGCCCGCTTGCCGGAGCAGGCCTAAAAGCAGTCATTAAGACTCATCTTGAGCGTCGTTGGTATAATCCGGCGATCACTAAGATAAACAGTGGCGTGTGGTCTCTCGCGGGGTTGGAGATGTCCGTTTTTAAGTACGTCATCTCCTTGCTCGCATTGATGGCTATCGCGACCTTGGCAATGGGTAATCTAGTGGCCAGTTGCAGCCTGCTCTTGTTGCCCTACGGAGAGGCGACCGTCGCCGCGACGGCCACCATCTCAATCGATAACCAGGAATACACGGGCAGTTCGATTTGGCGCGTCAGATCGCAAACTAACAATGGGTGGCCATACTCTGGCATCAACTATCACCATTGGGTTCTGGGCGACGCAATAGAGTTCAAGATTGGCAGTGGGGCGTATGTATTTCTTCGTCCTCAAACCGACAGCGCCATCAGCTGTGCATGGCGAGAACATCGTGAGGTTGAGTATCTAGCAGAGGCCCTTTCTCTTTTCACAGGACCATGCGCTGCCGAACCGCAAGGCTCCCTGACATTCGTGACTTTCAACCCGAATGGCACACCCAACTTTATCAATTTGGCTGTTGACCCAGACGGCAAACTCCATGCCGAAGGCGCAGCAGAGACATCGCCGGACATTCAGGCTATCGCCGATAGAGGCTTTGCGCTGCTTTCTCTCACGCTTACTGCGACCTCCAAGCCGCTACCTGATGGCATGGTTGAGCGATTTCCCTGGATTCTGGACTTGCCACGCACCGACGTAGACTTGCAGGGGAGGGTTAGGGAGGGGTACAGCCGCCGGCAGCGGGGGGAGACTTATATGCAGTACTTCACCACAGACCTGCCTCCGTAAGTAGGGCGATGTGTATGCCTGATCGCGTTTGGCGGCCAAATCGCCGTCCGATTTAACCCGAAGGCTGCCTAGCCAAACCGACCCCATAACCGCCATTAACAGCGGCAATTTCGTTTCCTGAAAGGTGCCAACATCACTTGCAGTGCGCTAGTATATCGTCGACTACATCAGCGATGGGTACTTTGGTGTCGATGCTGATTGCATTCTCAGGAATGCCTTCCCGCTCCGCCAGTTGCCGCAGGATCAGCGCCCGTTCTGCGGGTGCGGACCCCCATTCGTTTGGCCGGGCATCGAGACGTTGGTTTAGTGTCTGCGCATCAACCTCGAGAACGAAAACAGCATCGAACAAATCAATAAACTGATGAAAGTTGCGCGAGCCGCCGCAGAAGAAACTGGCTGGCTGGCTCTGGTCTGCAATCAGCGCCTCAACTTGGGCAACATCCCATATGTGGTGCCGGGAAATGAACTCCGGATTACCGCGATGCTGAACGATCAAGAGTGGATCAAGACGTGCTCCTGTCTCTGGATCACCCTGATAGGCCAGCACGCGATCCCCGTGAACAGCATGATAACCTCGCCGTTCTAATTCGGTAGCTACTGAGGTCTTACCCGAGCCTGAGCTGCCCTCGATGAGATAGTTCTTGACGGCCATTTTGCGCTCTAGATCGTTGTAGTGAGTAGCTAAGGTTCGATTGCCGCATTGCTTTGACAGCGGCGGTATTCGACAATCAAAGTCGTGAAAACCCGCCAGTCCGCAACCCACCCCTAAACAGACAAAGCAGTTGGCCGCTCTGACAAGCCGGTCGCTGCCGGCCAATCCAATCGGTTAGCAACCCAAATCATCACCTTACGCACACTGAGGGACACATTGGCTGACAGCCATCCTTTGTAAGCTCGCATTACGTCCGCGCATCCCGGTACGCATTTCTCTCTCTTGAGCGCTCTTCAGCCCAGCGATTTCACAAATTCACGCGCCATAGCAAGCGACTAACTTGACACGACCAATGGAAAAAAACGCGCGGCAATTTGGAAACGTATAGCGTTGCCGGTCTGCCACAGCGCTGTTTCACGAAGTCGCGAGCAATTGCTCCCGTTAAGGTTTGCGGAGTATTAAGATTTTCGGATGGGCTTGAGCCTGCGCGGATTCGCGCGAGCGCGAGCGCGAGTTCTGCGTTGTCGGGAGCAAAAATGAACAAGGTTCTGGTCAGCCTAGTCGCTCTGGTCGCCGCCACTGTGACGGTGCCGCCGACCCTGGCGCAACAATTGGCCAGCGTTGAAACCAGCCGCGTGGTCATTGCTCCCCCGCAAACCGCTTTGGCGCGGACCATCAAGGAAGGCTTGTCGGCCGCCTATTATGGTGCCCGCCCCGATACTCGTGCCCACGAGGAAGCCCAGCGCCTCTATTTCCTATATGGCGAGCGGCACTTCGAGCCGATCTGGCTGTCCGAAACGGACAATGGCAAGATTACCTTCTCGCCGGCCGCCAGCAAGATCATCACGCTGTTCAAGAATGCCGCCGCCGAGGGCCTCGACCCGTCAGACTACCTGACACCGGCTATCGACGCAGCGCGCCTTTCGGGTGACGGCATCGAACTGGCCACATTGGAAACGGCCTTCTCGGCGGCCACCATGCGTTATGCCGATCATCTGCACAATGGACGTATCGACCCTCAATCGATCAGCGTTCTGCTCGACATCAAGCGCAAGCCGATCAATGAGGCCGTGCTGCTTGAAAGGCTGGCCAAGAGCAGTGATCCCGCCGCGATATTGATGGAGCTCGAACCGCAGCATCGGGAATTCCAGGCACTCAAGGCAGCCCTTGCCGGCTTCGAACAGACCAACGCCGCCCGCCCAACCCCGATCGGCGACGGTCCGGTCCTGCGTCCGGGCAACTCCGATGCGCGCCTGCCCGCCATTCGCGACCGGCTGAAACTGGCGGCCTCCACCTCCACGCTCTATGATGAACTCACGGTTGATGCCGTCCGCGCCTTCCAGGAAGGCCAGGGGCTCGAAGTAGACGGCATCATCGGCCCGGCGACCGTGGCCGCGCTCAATGGCGGTGCAGCGACCCGGCGCGAGGACATCATCGCCAATATGGAACGCTGGCGCTGGATGCCGTCCGAGTTGGGCGATTTCACTGTCTTCGTGAACATCCCCGAATTCCGCCTCTCCATCCTGCGCAATGGTCAGGAAGAATATACAACCCGCGTCGTGGTCGGGACCACCAAGAACCAGACCCCCATCTTCTCCGATAGCATCCGCCACGTGGTGGTGAACCCCTATTGGAACGTGCCCTCCTCCATCATTCGCGGCGAAATCGCCCCGGCGGTGTTGCGCAATCCTGGCTATACCGACAGCCACAACATGGATCTGCTCTATAATGGCAGCCCGGTCAGCCCTTGGCAGGTCGATTGGAGCCAGGTGTCGGCGTCGAATTTCCCCTTCCGCGTGCGCCAGCGGCCCGGCGCCGGCAATGCCCTGGGGCAGATCAAATTCCTGTTCCCCAACAAGCACGACGTCTATCTGCACGACACTCCATCCAAGTCGCTGTTCGCCCGCTCCTACCGCGCCTTCAGCCATGGCTGCGTCCGCGTACAGAACCCGATGGAATTTGCCGATGCGCTGATGGCCAATGAGCCCAATATCTCGCGCGCTTCGCTGGAATCCATGTTCGGTCCATCCGAGCGCTGGGTGAACCCGCAAACGCAGATCCCCGTGCACCTGGCCTATTTCACGCTCCGCGTCGGCGAAGATGGCACCATCCGCGCGTTCGGCGACGTCTATGGCCACCATGAAAAGCTGATTGCCGCCATGGGCCTGGATGTGGAGACGCCACCAGCAATCATTGCCGAAGCCGAGCCGGTGCCCGAAGAACTCTCCCCCTGACCCTTTGTCACCGGTTGCGCCGGTGGCCGTTAACGTCTGGGTTACAATTTCGCCTTGGTTGTGCCTGCTTTTCCCCGTAATAACGGGGATGTGAGGGGATCCACGGTCAGTTCACATCTGGTTAGCGTTAATCAATTCGTGCGATTTGGGCGCTAACGTCCACCATATCTGACGAGTAGCCGGGCAGAGTTTGGCGTGACGGTTTTGGGGTTGATCAATTGGCGACATACCGCGCGGGTTCTTGCCGCCGCGGTATTGTGTTTTTCGGCACTGGTTCCGGTGATGCCGGTCCAGGCCGCCACAGAACGCGCGCTTTACCTCTATTATACCCACACCAAGGAAACCGCCCGCATCGTCTTCAAGCGCAATGGACAATATGTCCAATCGGGCCTGAACGAGCTCAATCACTTCCTGCGCGACTGGCGGCGGAACGAACCGACCAAGATGGATCCACGGCTGTTTGACCTGGTCTGGGAAGTCTACCAGGAGGTGGGTGGCAGCCAGCCAGTGCACATCGTTTCGGCTTATCGCTCGCCAGCTACCAACGCGATGCTGGCCGCCAAGTCCTCCGGTGTTGCCGACAACTCCCAGCACATGCGCGGCAACGCCATGGATTTTTTCATCCCAGGCGTTCCGCTGGCGAAGTTGCGGGCGGTTGCCATGAAAAAACAGGTCGGCGGCGTCGGCTATTATCCAACCTCTGGCAGCCCCTTTGTACACCTGGACACCGGCTCGGTGCGCGCCTGGCCGCGCATGACCCGGGCCCAGCTCAAGGAAATTTTCCCCGACGGCAAGACCATGCACCTGCCCACTGATGGCAAGCCCCTGTCGCAGCAGGGCTACCAGGTCGCTCTGGCCGAATGGAAACGCTGCCATGCCTATCCCTGTAACGGCTCGGGTTCGGGCACGCAGGTCGCCAGCTCTTCAGGCGGCGGCGGCCGCACCCTGATGGATGTGCTGTTCGGCGGCAACGACAATACGCCGGCGCCGGCCGCGCAGGTGCAGACGGCATCGCTCTCGCCACAGCGCTCGTCGCCGGTCGCTCCGGTCATGCCGGTTCTGCGGCCTGCCGATTTGGGTGGCGGCACGACAGACATCGCCTCTGTCTCCGATCCGGCCTTACCCTTCCCGACGGATGGCAGCGCCCCGCTGACACCAGAGGAGATGGGACAGACGACGCAAATTGCCGTTGCCTTGCCGGTGAGCATGCCACCCGATCTGCGGGAAAATGCGGCGGTCACGGCCCTGGCCGCACTCACCGCTCCGACCATGCCGACGCCGCGCGTGATCATGACCGATCCGCCCAGCGACATCCTGTCCGCCTATGCCGCGGCAACCCCGGCCGCCGAACCGGGAGCCCAACGGGCCCTGGAAATGATCATCCAGGATGCGACCACAGCCACCACCGGCAATGGCAATCCGCCCGCACCGGGCACGCGCCTGCCTATATTGCCGCCCCTGCGGCCAGCGGCAAGCATCCAGACCGCTTCGCTAGGCGGCGACATCACCGGGCTGTTCAGCGGCACCTTCGGCGCTACCGACGCTAATGCGCCCACGCCTCTGGCTGAAGCGCTGGCCCAGCACGTCGCGACGCGCCCCGACCCGAATGCCATGCGCCGGCCCGCCTTGGTCGCCCCCGACCTCGAACATGTCGCTGATATCTTTACCGATCCTGCCGCGATGACCTCGGACCGGTATGCCGTCATCTTCGATCGCGACGAAGCCGATTTCGATCCTACCCCCGAGATGGGGCGGCATGTGCTGGTCAAGGGCGTGGGCGATGAAGGTCCGGCGCCAGTCCACACCCACTTCACCCGCACAGCACCCCTCGTCCTCGCCAGCAACTGACGCCGGCCCACAAGCGTTCTGCCCAGCAAAAGCCTGAATGGTCCCCAACAACAGGGGACCGTTCGCCGCATAAGGGCCAGTGGCATTGCCAAGCCCCGGCCCGACGCCTAAACAGGGACAAACCAGAGATTTGACGGGGATACGCTTGGCCACCAAGCCCGAAACGCCGCTGCTTGATACCGTCCACACGCCAGCCGATCTGCGCGCCATGCCGCGCGAGAATCTGCGGCAACTGGCTGACGAGCTGCGCGCCGAAATGATCGACGCCGTTTCGGTCACGGGCGGCCATCTGGGCGCAGGCCTGGGCGTCGTCGAACTGACCGTGGCCCTGCATGCCGTATTCGACACCCCACATGACCGCATCATTTGGGATGTCGGTCACCAGGCCTATCCGCACAAGATCCTGACCGGCCGCCGCGACCGCATGCGCACCCTGCGCCAGAAGGATGGCCTGAGCGGCTTCACCCGCCGCGCCGAAAGCGAATATGATCCCTTCGGGGCTGGCCATTCCTCCACCTCGATTTCGGCCGGGCTCGGCATGGCCGAGGCCAGCAAGCACCTAGAGGCGCCGCGCAATGTCATCGCCGTGATCGGCGATGGCGCCATGTCGGCAGGCATGGCCTACGAAGCCATGAACAATGCTGGTGCCATGGATGCGCGCCTCATCGTCATTCTCAACGACAATGACATGTCCATCGCCCCGCCCACCGGGGCACTGCGCACCTATCTGGCGCGGCTGGTTTCCGGCCCGGTCTATCGGGGCACGCGCGAGGCAGCCAAGGCGGTGGTCTCCAAGCTACCGCCTTTCCTGCATGAGCCGGCCCGCCGGACCGAGGAGTTCGCCCGCTCCTTCTTCACCGGCGGCACGCTGTTCGAAGAGCTGGGCTTTTATTATGTCGGCCCGATCGATGGTCACAATCTCGATGACCTCTTGGCCATTCTCGACAACGTCAAGGATTTCGGCGAAGGCCCGATCCTGATCCATGCCGTGACCAGGAAAGGCAAGGGCTACGCCCCCGCCGAGAACTCGGCCGACAAATATCACGGCGTCTCCAAGTTCAATGTCATTACCGGCGCCCAGGCCAAAGCGCCTTCCAACGCACCTTCCTATACTTCGGTCTTTGCGTCTTCGCTGATCCAGGAAGCCGAGGCCGATCCGCGCGTTGTGGCCATTACCGCCGCCATGCCCTCCGGCACCGGGCTCGACAAATTCGCCGAACTGTTCCCAAGCCGCATCTATGATGTGGGCATCGCCGAACAGCACGCCGTCACCTTCGCGGCTGGCATGGCCACCGAAGGCATGAAGCCGTTCTGCGCCATCTATTCGACCTTCCTGCAGCGCGCCTATGACCAGGTGATCCACGACGTGGCCATACAGGGTCTGCCGGTACGTTTCGCCATCGACCGAGCCGGTTATGTTGGCGCCGATGGCCCCACCCATGCCGGCAATTACGACAACGCCTATCTCGGCGCTGTTCCCGGCATCGTGCAGATGGCCGCCGCGGACGAGGCCGAACTCCGGCACATGGTCGCCACTGCCGCCGCCTACGACAAGGGCCCGATCAGCTTCCGCTATCCGCGCGGCGACGGCATGGGCGTCGACATGCCCCAGCGCGGAGAAATCCTGCCCATCGGCAAGGGCCGCATACTACGCCAGGGTTCGACCATCGCCCTGCTCTCCTACGGCACCCGCATGGGCGAGGTTCTGGCCGCGGCCGACAAGCTGGCCGCACTAGGCCTCAACCCCACTATTGCTGATGCCCGCTTCATGAAGCCGCTCGATGAAGAGCTGATTGCCTCGCTGGCCGGGTCGCACGATGTTCTGGTGACGACCGAAGAAGGTGGGCTCGGCGGCTTTGGTAGCCATGTTGCGACCTTCCTCGCTGCCAATGGCTTGCTCGACGGCAAGCTGCGCTTCCGCCCGCTGATGATCCCCGACACGTTCGTGGAACATTCCACACAGGCCGACATGTACGCCGCCGCCGGCCTCGACCGCTCGGGCATCGTCGCGACGGCGCTCACTGCCCTCGGCTACGACCAGGCCGCCATGCAGGCGGCTTTGGCGAAGGTCTGATCAGCGCATCAACCAGCACCGTTCCCCTCGAGTTCGACCCGAGGGCAACTCAACGCTGGTGTGCTGTCGGGACCGGTGCCGGTCCAACGACCTTCGTCATCGCCGGGCTTGTCCCGGCAATCCATTCTGCCTCGATATCAAACGGACCAGCCGGGTGGTGACGATGGGTGCGGTTCCCGTGCCTATGACCAGCACTCGTCACGCATAGTTCGTCGGCAGGCCCCTGGCGGCTTTGACCGTCTCCATTGAGATATAGGCCGACATGTCGAAGAGCTCGATCCGACAGACGAGCTGCTTATAGACCACGTCATAGTGCTCCACATTGGGCAGCACGATCTTGAGGATATAGTCGAAATTGCCCGTGAGCCGGTGCACCTCGACAATCTCGGGAACGGCCGCAACGGCGGCATGGAATTTCTCCAGCCAATCGGCGGCGTGGCTGCCCGTGCGCACGATGACGAACACCGTCGTCGGCAGACCCATCTTGCTGCGGTCCAGCTCGGCGGTCGTCCGCGCGATGTATCCCTCCGCCTTGAGCCGGGCAATCCGGCGCGAACAAGCCGAGGGCGACAGGGCCACGCTTTCCGCAAGCTCTCCCACAGGCGTCTCCGCATCGGCCTGCAACAGGCTCAAAATCTTCCGATCCCGGTCATCCAACATCGCTCTTCTCCCCATCCGTGCAGATTGTTAGCGCCAAATTGAAGATTTGCGCAACCGTGACGCGCATCTTCCTCATCCAGCGATCAACTCTGCATGCCCTTTTCCACCCAGCGGCGGCACACTCGAAGCAATTGGAGGAGCTTGTGATGAAAACCATTGGCTTGATCGGCGGCATGAGCTGGGAATCCACCGCCGTCTACTACCGTCACATCAATGAGCAGATGCGACGACTGCGTGGCGGCCTCGCCTCCGCCGACATTGCCCTACGCTCGCTCGATTTCACCGAAGTGGTAGCGCTGCAGAAGGCCGGGCGCTGGGATCTGGCCGCCGCCATGCTGGGCGAGGCCGGGGCGGGTCTCGCCAAGGCCGGCGCCGACTGCATTCTCATCTGCACCAATACCATGCACCTGGTCGCCGAACCGGTCGCAGCCATGGTGGGCGTGCCGCTGATCGATATCATCACCGAAACCGCCCGGGTCTTGCGTGCCGATGGCCGCAAACGCCCGCTCCTCCTGGCGACGCGCTACACCATGGAGCATGGCTTCTATACCAACCGCATGAAGGCGCTGGGGCTCGACGTCATGGTGCCCGACGCCCAGGGCCGGCAGCGCGTGCATGACGTCATCTTCGATGAACTCTGCCAGGGCAGTGTCTGCGACATCGCCCGCATGGATTATCTTGCGCTGATCGAAAAGGCCAAGGCCGAAGGCGCCGACAGCGTCATCCTGGGTTGCACTGAGATCGGCCTACTGCTCGATCCCTCTACCCTGCCCCTGCCCGGCTATGATTCGACAATTTTGCATGCCGATGCCGCGGTGGATTTCGCGCTGGGCGGTCGAGCCGCACAGGCCGCATGAACTTGATCGGCCTTGTGCAGCCCGACCTAACGCTTTGTTGAGAATTTTGCGGCCTTGCTGGAAACGCCATAAGCGGGGCCCGCCATGACCATTTCCAGCATTTCCATCGCCGCCTCCGGCATGCACCGGGCCAGTTCCCAGCTCGAGCAGAGCGCCGGCCGCATTGCGCGCATCGGCGTCGAAGGCAATAACGTGGACATCGCCATCGAGATGGTGAACGTCATCCAAGCCAAGCATGACTTCAAGGCATCAGCCAAGGTGGCGAGTGTTGCCTCAGACATGACCAAGGCCCTGCTCGATATCCTGGTCTAGGGCCGTGGCGCTCCCGCCCGGTCAGCGCTCCGGTGGTGCCTCGACCATTCCAAGGGCCGACATGTACAGCTCAAGCAGCGCTTCCTGCTCCATGCGCTCATTGGCATCCTGTTTGCGGATGGTCACAATCTTGCGCAGGATCTTGGTATCGAAGCCGTTGCCCTTGGCCTCGGCATAGATTTCCTTGATGTCGGCGGCAATCGCCGCCTTTTCTTCTTCCATGCGCTCGATACGCTCGATGAAAGCACGCAGCTGGTCCTGCGCGACGCTGTCTTCAACGGCCATGGGGTAACCTCAATCTGCGCCTACGGGGCGATGCGCCAGACCGGAGGCAGGAAAACGAAACGGGAATTGTCCGGCCCCATGAACCTCATGCCCAAGTCCGGTTCAACCCCTTTCTGACCCAATCCACACCCTGCCGCCCTGGGGTAGAAAAGCGGCAATTGTCGCAGGAACGCCACTTTTCTGATCACGGCGACAAACATGCCCGCAATTCCGTCAAATCGAGGCATTAGCCATTGACCTCATCCCTCCCATACGATCAAAGAAGGGCACGTTTTCCGGTGATTTCCAGCGCAATGGTGAACACTATCCGCCTTGGCTCAACCCTGCTGCTTGCCGCCTTTGGTGGTCTCCTGGCCATGGGGGCGTCTACCCCCGCCCAGGCCGAGCTGCGGATCTGTAACGAGACGGCCAATCTGGTGTCGGTTGCCCTTGGCTACCGGGCCGAACGGGGCTGGATGAGCGAAGGCTGGTGGCAGGCGCCCCCGGGCGATTGCCGGACGCTCTATCAGGGCGATCTGCAGCGCCGCTTCTATTACCTTTATGCGGTGGACGACATTGGCGGGGGCGCCTGGGACGGCCAGGTTTTCATGTGCACCCGTGACGAAACCTTCACAATATTCGGGGTTGAGGATTGCCTCGCCCGGGGCTATGAGCGCACCGGGTTCTTTG
>Ga0207829_100523_pt1 | contig 15728 bp, 18 predicted proteins | sample TtaePargueraPR_4_FD_187738 | JGI IMG/M metagenome (GOLD analysis project Ga0207829, IMG submission 187738) | Aerobic enrichment media microbial communities from Bioluminiscent Bay, La Parguera, Puerto Rico - Tt and P1 (SPAdes) | ecosystem: Environmental > Aquatic > Marine > Unclassified ... | reverse complement strand
CGCCAAAAAGTGGACTATGCCGATCCGTGACTGGAAGGCCGCGCTTACGCAGTTTACGATTCGCTTCGGGGATCGCATCCCTCAGGCGTAACCCATCACCCGGTTACACAAAATTCTGGACACCCTCGGCAGCCGGGGCAGTAAAAGCTGGATCGCTGGCCGATGATCACGCTGCGGATTTTTTCTTTTTTGCAGCTGCCGCAAAGCGCGCCGGCCTTGCCGTAAACCCGCAATTTGAGCTGGAAATAACCAGTACCGCCATCTACGCCCACGTAATCTCTAAGCGTGGTGCCGCCCTGTAGTAGCGATTCTTCCAGCACCTGCTTGATGGTGCCCGCCAGTTTTTCATAACGTGACCGGCTGATGCGGTTGGCGGCAGCGGTCGGCCGGATGCCGGCTAGGTGCAGGGCTTCGCTGGCATAGATGTTACCCACACCCACCACAATTCTGCCGTCCATGATGAAGTTTTTGACGGCGACTTTGCGGCCGCGTGATCTGGCATGGAGCAGGGCGCCATTAAAGTCATCGCTTAAAGGTTCAGGCCCGAGGCTGCTGAGCAGCGAGTGTTGCAGCGGGTCGCCGCTTAGCCACAGTACCGCGCCGAAGCGGCGCGGGTCGTTGAAGCGTAGCGCCTGGCCGTTGTCGAGCACGATGTCCAGGTGGTCGTGCTTGCCGGGTGGGTGCTCGGCGGGCAGTACGCGCAGGCGGCCGGACATGCCCAGGTGAATCAGCAGGTGATGGTCGCCGGCTTCCAGCAGGAGATACTTGGCACGTCGTTTGATGGCGCCGAAACCGCGGCCTGGCAGTTCGGCTGCAAGGCTGTCGGGCACCAGCCAGCGTAACCGGGGCTGGCGCACGACGACCGCCTTTACGAGTCGTCCATGTACATGCGGCTCAATGCCGCGTCGTGTAGTTTCGACCTCTGGAAGCTCGGGCAAGCGCGTTACTCTTCGAGTTCCTGTAGCTCTTCGGGCAGCAGTCCACCCGTGGCAGGGCCGGCTTCTTCTTCATCCGGCTCCGGCTCGGGTTCCTTCAGTTCAAACAGGTCCGTGGCATAACGCGGAGGCAGGGCATAGACCACGCCGGCATCCGGCCGTGCCAGTTTGAGCTGGGGCTTGCGGGCCATGATCTGGAATTCCACTTCCTTGTCGCCCAGCTTCAGCCAGGCGCTGGCTTCGGGTTTGTCTTCCTCGGAGATTATGGCGCGCCACAGCGAGCGGGCGCCGTTCCAGTGGTCCATCAGTGTCTGCGTGGCATCTGTCCCTTTGCCGGCGCTTTCGGGCGATACCTGCCAGTTGCCCTCGGCATCCTTGCCGATGCTGTAGTCGGCAAAGCGAATGGCCTCGATCTGCTTTTCGCTGTCCGGAAGAATCAGCGGATGCACAAGGTCGCTGTAATTGGCGTCCAATGCCGTGCTGGGCGGGTCGGAGGCGAGCATCACCTGATCACCCACCTGGATATAACGGCGGTCTTCGATTGGTTCCTTGCCGCCGAAATGCAGTTCGATGTCGTTCAGTTTGATGGTCCATTGCGGCGGTGACAGTTCCAGCGCTTCCATGTCCATTTCCGCGGCCGGGTACTGGGCGCTGCTTTCACGGGTGGCCAGTTCCAGCAGGGCAGTCACTTGCAGTTCGTCGGCCGAAACCTGGGCCGGTGCGCTCAGCGCCCAGCCATAGCTGTGCTTGTCCAGCACGATGGGCTTCTTGTCCGGGTGGATGATCTCGATGTGATCAATGTTGTCGATATCCAGTGTGGTCAGGGGTACAGGCGGCGTTTCCTCTTCCTGGCTGAGAACGATAACCAGAACGAGGACGGCCACCACCGCAGCCATGAGCAGATTCAGGTGCTTGCGTTGCATACCGTTCTCCGCTTACCGGCGGCGGCGCAGCCACCAGCGGCTGACACCAATGCCAATCAGCACCACCGGCAGGGCCAGCACAAACAGCAGGCCGAACAGGGTGGGCGCCCAGGGCGCCAGGAACAGCTTGTTGTCAGGCGCGGGTGGAATGTGCACGGAAATCTGGGCGTCGCGGTTGGACAGCCACTGCACTATGTTCAAACCCAGTTGCAGATTGCCGAGGTTGCCGACAAAGCCGTTGGCCAGGAAGTCACCGTCGGCTACCACGGCCACACGCTGCTTCGGCGTTTTCCTGTTCTTGTCGGCTTCCAGTTTCCTGATCAGTTCTTCGTCCGAATCATCGGCATCGGGAGGGGCATCTTCCGTGCCGGCATCCGGGGCATCACGCTCCATGGCCAGGCCAACCATGAAGGGGCCGGCCTGGTCGCCGTCGTTTTCGTCGAAGCTGAGTTCTTCTTCCAGTGAGCCGGTTTCCAGCCAGGCCAGTTCGCGCGAGGTAAGGAACGGTTTCTGCTGCCAGACGGAGTCCTGAATGCCTTTCAGTGCGCCGGCAAACGGGAACAGGGTGATGTCGAACATATCCTGGGTAATCGGATGCTCGGGATAGTCCGTGGCCAGCAGGATGGCCGGGTGCGAAGTACCCAGCACCTGGAAGTCCGGGTAGAGCACGGTGCCGTCCTGCCATTGCACGTCGATGTCATCCACCAGCGGTTCCAGTCCGGCCAGCGGGCCCGGGTCGGCCAGCCACAGCAGATTGCCGCCGTTCTGCACGTATTCACGGATGATCCTGACCTCGCCTTCCAGCAGGTTGCGGCGCGGGTTGGCAATCACCAGCGCTGAGGTGTTCTCCGGAATGTTCAGTTCCCGGGCCAGGTTCAGGGACTCCACTTTCAGGCCCTTGTTACGCAGTTCGGTGACGAAGAGCTGATAGTCAGCCTGGCCTTCGCCGTCGATGTTGCGTTCGCCATGGCCGCTCAGAAAACGCACCACCCGTTCGCCGCTGAAGGCCAGGCGCTGCAGGGCGGTGGTGACGGTCTGTTCCGACAGCGCGCGCAGACTCTCGCGACGGCCCTGGTATTCGATGAATACTTCGCCGCTGGCGGCCACATCCATTTCACGGGCCAGTTGCGGGTTCTTGGCCGGGTCAATGAATTCCAGGCTGATGTTGTCCTTTACCCGCTGGTAAGGCTCGATGCGCAGCTCGATCTCCTGACGGATCTGATTGTCCGGGTAAACGAAAGCCTTGATGGCAATCGGGTCAGGCATCGAATCCAGCAGGCGTTCGCTGGCCGGAGTCAGGGTGTTGCGGTTGTTGGCGGTCCAGTCGGCATTGGCGACATAGCGGTTGGACAGCCAGGCAAGCATGCCGGCCACCACCAGAATCAGCAGAATGCTGAATACGTGCTGTAGCCGGGAGGTGTTCTTCAGGGTCGACATTGGGTCAGGCTCCTTTAATCCTTGTTTGCCAGGCTCAATGGCGTTCCATGTCCAGACGCTGAATGGTCAGCGCAAGGAACACGGCAATGAATAGCAGGTAGTAAATCAGGTCGGCGGTATCAAACAGACCCAGCAGGAAGCTGTCGAAGTGATTGGTCATCGACAGGTAGCCGAAGGGCTTGCCCGCGGCCAGTTCCTGGCCGCCAAACCAGGGCATGGTCCAGTCCTTGAAGAAGCCGACCAGCCACAGCAGCAGCAATACGACCAGACTGACCACCGCGGCAATCACCGGTTGTTCGGTGAGCGAGGAAATGAAGATGCCGGCGGCACCGAAGGCGGCCATCATGAGCAGCAGGCCCAGCATGCCGGAGAACAGGCGGCCGGTATCCAGCGGTGAGGCCGGCAGCAGCGACCAGGGCATAATGCTGGCCAGGGCCAGCATGACGACGAGGAAACCCAGCAGCCCCAGGAACTTGCCGAACACCAGTTCGGTAAGCGAGATCGGGGCAGACAGGTAGAGGTCCAGGCTGCCGGATTTGCGCTCTTCGCTGAACATGCGCATGGTCAGCAGCGGCACCACCAGCAGGAACAGCAGCGAGCCGAAGCCGAACAGGCTGCCGGTCACGATTTCAGTCACACCCACGGTTTCGTCCATGAGAATGCCGGGGTTGCTCATCAGGTCGACGATGGTGAGCAGGAACACAACGCCCAACATCAGCTGGATGACAGCCAGGATGGCCCAGGCCAGCGGCGAGACGAAAATGCGGCGCAGTTCGTGCTGTGCAATAAACAGCGTGTTCATGCGGCCTCCTTGCTGGCAGTCGTGTTGCTGTTGTTGTCCGAAGTGGTGAGTTCCACAAAGATTTCTTCCAGGGTTTTGCGTTCGCTGGCCAGTTCCACCAGCCCCCAGCCTTCGGCCACCGCCTTGGAGGCGATGGCTTCGCGCGGGTCGGCGCCGGGCGCGGGATCAATGCGGAAGCGGCCATCGGCCATGTGGGTCACGTTTTCCACACCTTCCACTTTCAATGCGTCCGGTGCGGGTGCATGCCGCAGCGCCACCAGAATGCGCTCGGCCATGGCGGTGGCCGCGAGCGCAGCCAGCGTTTCGGAAAACACGATGTGACCATTATTGATGATGACCACGCGCGAGCAGGTGGCCTGAATTTCCGAAAGGATATGGCTCGACAGGATCACCGTGTGGTGTTCTCCGAGGTCCTTGATGAGTTTGCGGATTTCACGAATCTGGATCGGGTCGAGGCCCACCGTGGGTTCGTCCAGGATGATAACTTCCGGCCGGTGAATAATGGCCTGGGCAATACCCACACGCTGCTGGTAGCCCTTGGAGAGGTTGCCGATGATGCGGTGTCCGACATGTTCCAGGCCGCAGTCACGTTTGGCGGAAAGCAGGGCGCTGGCGCGCTCGTATCTGGCCACGCCGTGCACCTTGGCGCAGAAGGTCAGGTACTCGTCCACGCTGAGCTCGTGATACACCGGCGGGCGTTCCGGCAGGTAGCCGATCGCCTGTTTGGCTGCCTTGGCGTTTTCGCTGATATCGATGCCGTTGATCTGTACCCGGCCGCTGGTGGGCGCCAGACAGCCGCTGAGCATGCGCAGTGTGGTGGACTTGCCGGCGCCATTGGGGCCCAGCAGTCCGAGAATCTCGCCCTTGCGCAATTCCAGATTGAGGTCATTCACCGCGAGATGGCCGCCGTAGCGTTTATGCAGACCATCTGCTTTGATTAGCAGATCTTTGGATGCATGATCAGTCGCATGTTGTGTCATGGTTGTCATTCCAGTTCGACAATGTTTTTAAGTTCATAGCCAATGCCCGAAGCCCCTGAACGCACTCCGAGCACCGAATCTGTTGACTGTCTCCTCGGCGTCGATACCGGGGGCACCTTTACCGATTTTGTTCTTTTTGATGGGGTTGGCCTGCGCGTTTTCAAGTGTCTGTCTACGCCGCCGGCCCCGGAAAAAGCCATTATGCAGGGCGTTGACAGATTAACCACCGCAACAGTTCCCATCGAACAGTTGCAGATCACCCATGGCTCCACGGTCGCCACCAATGCCGTCCTCGAGGGCAAGGGTGCCGTCACCGCCTATATTGCCAATACCGGCCTGGCCGATGTGCTGACCATTGGCCGTCAGGCGAGGCAGGAATTGTACAACTTGCAACCCACACCTCAACCCCCGCCGGTGCCTGAGGCGCTTTGCCTTGAGGTGCCGCAGAGGCTGGCGGCGGACGGTTCGGAAATCCGGGCGCTTGATGAGCAGGCGCTGCAAGCGCTGGTCGGGCAGCTGCGTACCCTTGAGCCGGGCGCCTGTGCCATCAACCTGCTGTTCTCGTTTCTGGATGATACGGCGGAAAAGCGTATTGCCGAGCGTCTGGAAGACGAGTTCCCGGATATGTTCGTATCGCGTTCCAGTGAAGTGCTGCCGGAGTACAAGGAGTACGAACGCGGGATGGCGACCTGGCTGAACGCCAGTGTCGGGCCGCTTATCGGTCGCTATCTGGAGCGTTTGCGTGAGCGCCTGCCGGCAAAGAATATCTCGATCATGCACAGTGCGGCGGGCACTATCGGCATCCGCCAGGCCAGCCGCCGCGGAGTGAATCTGCTCCTCTCCGGTCCGGCCGGCGGCCTGCTGGCCGCGCGTTACCTGGGGCGGCTCACCGGTAATGAGCATCTGCTGACCTTCGATATGGGCGGCACTTCCACCGACGTGGCGTTAATAGAAGAAGAACTGAAGTTGACCAGCGAGGGCCGTATCGCCAACTGGCCGGTGGCGGTACCCATGGTGGATATGCATACCATCGGCGCGGGCGGTGGTTCGCTCGCGCAGGTCGATGCCGGTGGATTGCTGCAAGTGGGGCCGGCATCGGCAGGCGCCAGTCCCGGGCCGGTCTGCTACGGTCAGGGCGGTACGCAGCCAACCGTGACCGACGCCAATCTGGTGCTGGGCCGTCTGCCGTCCGTAGCCGCCCTGGGTGGCGCCATGAGGCTTGATCTTGAAGCCGCACGCCGGGCTTTTGAACCTCTTGCAGCGGCGATGGGGGTGGAGGTCGAAGCGGCTGCAGAAGGCGTGATTTCCGTGGCCAATGAGCATATGGCGCAGGCGCTGCGTGTGATTTCGGTAGAGAAGGGCGTTGACCCGCGCCAGCATGCGCTCATGTCTTTTGGCGGCGCCGGCGGCTTGCATGTATGCGCGCTGGCCGAGGCCATGGGTATGAAAAAGGCCATTGTCCCCATTTACGCTGGAGTGCTTTCTGCGTTCGGCATGCTGGTGGCACGGCGCAGCCGGCAGATGTCACAGAGCGTGCTGCAAGCCTTGCTCGATACCCGTCCTGAAGAGGTAGAGCTTGCCCTGCAGGACTTGCAGGCGCGGGGCGAGGCTGAGTTGGCGCAAGAGGGCGTGGCTGCGGAAACTGTCACTGCCGAAGCCAGCCTGGACTTGCGTTATAGCGGACAAAGCACTGCACTCAACGTCGCCTGGCAAGACTTTCAGGCCGCCGAACAGGCTTTTCATCAGGCGCATGAGGATCGTTACGGACATTGCCTGGATCTGCCGGTGGAGCTGGTAAACGTCCGCCTTGCGGTGAATGGCCCTGAGCCGGATCTGCGCCTGCCGCAGTTGGATGCTTCAGATGCTGCGCCCGAGCCCGCCGGGCACAGCCCGGTCGTCGGACTGAATGAGGAAGTCCCGCTCTACCGTCGCGACGCCTTGCTGGCCGGTCAGCAAATTACCGGCCCTGCCATCGTGCTGGAAGAGGTGTCCACCACCTTTATAGATGCTGGCTGGCAAGCGGAAGTCGACCGTTGCGGAAATTTGCAGCTAAACAGGCTGGGCTAAATCGTCATTTCGACCGGAGGCGTGAAGCGCCGGAGTGGAGAAATCTAATAACGCCGAGAGTCATGAAAAACTTCTATGTCTATATCCTGGCCAGTAAATCACGCGTTTTATATGTTGGTGTGACCTCAAATATTGAAAAAAGAATCCAACAGCATAAGCACGGAGAAATTGAAGGATTTACCTCGCGCTACCATGTAAATCAGCTTGTGTACTTTGAAGAAGCACCAGATGCTGAATCGGCAATAAACAGGGAAAAGCAGATTAAGCGCTGGCGACGGGAAAAGAAGATCAAACTGATTGAGGCGATGAATCCCGATTGGCGGGATCTGAGCCGTTGAGATTTCTCGACTTCGCCCTGCGGGCTACGCTCGAAATGACGGCCTTTCCGACAGGAGTACGAAGAATCGGATGATTACTTCGTCATTTCGACCGGAGGCGTGAATGCCGCATCTTCTCGTCATTTCGACCGCAGGCGCGAAGCGCCGGAGTGGAGAAATCTCAACTGCAACAAAAAACCCGCCATGCGGCGGGTTTCTCGGAAAGCCTCAGATCAGTTACTTGATCTTCGCTTCCTTGAAGATCACGTGCTTGCGAACGACCGGATCGTACTTCTTGAATTCGAACTTGTCCGGCGTGTTGCGCTTGTTTTTCTGGGTGGTATAGAAGTAACCGGTACCGGCGCTGGATACCAGGCGAATCTTTTCAGCAGCCTTGTTCTTGGAAGCCATCTGTTACTCCTTAAACCTTGTCGCCACGGCCGCGAATGTCGGCCAGCACGGCATCAATGCCCTTCTTGTCGATAATGCGCATGCCCTTGGCGGAAACACGCAGGCGCACAAAGCGCTTCTCACTCTCCACCCAGAAACGGTGGTAGTGCAGATTCGGCAGGAAGCGGCGCTTCGTCTTGATGTTGGAGTGGGACACATTGTTTCCCACGGCCGGGCCCACACCCGTTACCTGACACACTCTGGACATCGTTCTAAACCTCTGGAAATCCTGGTTCGGCGCAGCCCGAAAACGCTCCGGGGCGGCGAAAGAGCGCGACTTTATACCAGTTTCGATGCTTTCGGGCAAGAATCATGCGGTTATTTAACATGGCATCCCCGCCCGCAACGCCGTGCCCGTACTGCTTACTTCAGGCTGCGGGCCCAGCTGTCGAGCCAGTCATTAAGCGTAAGAAATTTTTCAACAAGTTCAGAGGCTTGCGAGGTAAGTTGGTAGCCTTCGCCAGCGCTATGGATGACCAGCCGGGCTTCGCGCAGTTCTTTCAGGCGCGTATTGATAACGCTGGGGGAGGCGCCGTCGCAGGCTGTCTGCAGGTCGCGAAAGGTCTGCGCCCCCGCGCTGAGTTCCCACAGGATGCGCAATGTCCAGCGCCGGCCCAGTAAATCCAGCAGCGCCATGATGGGGCGGCCGGATGCCGAGCCGCGGACGTTTTTGCCTGGCAGTGGGGTTGATTTCGCCATAATGTGCTACTAATATCGAAGCATGCTATTAAATATGTAGCGTCAATATAGTCTGTATCGTGGCCTGTGAAAAGGCATGGAGGGTTGTATGAGTAGCTTGCAGTTTATTCATGTGTTCGCGGTGTTCTTCTGGCTGGGTTGCGTAGCCACCGAGATTGTTGTCGAGCAGGTGGGTCTGCGTGCGGCCGCATTGCGTCCTGCTGTACCACAGTTGCATTTCTACGTGGACCGCTTCGTGGAGATACCCGCGTTCACCACGGTTCTGGTTACCGGGGTGCTGTTGTTCGACGGAGGCCGTTTTGCCGGTGACTGGGTCTATGCCACCAAGGTGATCTGCGGGCTGCTGGCCGTGGGCGCGAATATCGTTTCCATCTATCCGGTCATCATGCGCAAGCGCATGGCCGATGCCGGGGACAGTGCCGGTGTGCGGCGCTACGGCAGGATGATCGACTTGACCGTGCCGGTGGGTCTGCCTGCTGCGGTGGCGGCGCTGGGTATCGGCCTGCATTGGTTGGGGATGTACTGATTATTCGAGCAGTTCCATGCGCATCACGTGCGTGATGGACGCCCCATCCCAGATATAACGATAGTGCGGCCCCTGGGTGACCGGCGTTTTGATAGCCGGCGGGCGGAAGACGGCCACGCACTCGCCCTCGGGGTCACGCACGCTGGGATAGAGCAGGCCCCAGCTGCCTCTTGCCCGCAGGGATTCCCCCAGTTCCACTGAGGCGTGGTAGTCGTCCGGGTCCAGGCATGTGGTGGCTTTCAGTTTGCGCCGGCCGTCGTGCAGCGGTTTGACCAGCTCGGCAATGTAGCTACGCACCGAGATTTCGCCGGCCGGTTCGGCCACGGCGCGCAGATAGCGTTCGCGATGATGGCGTGATTCGGCGATGGCAGTGTCGATGCTACGGGCCCCGTACCAGGCGCCCTTGCCGGCCGCGCAGAAGCGCACATCGTGACTGGCCGGATGGGTGAAGGCAGCCATGATGGGGGAGCTGCCGGGGCCGAAAACCCGATCCTCGGGTGCAACCAGGTTCAACTGGCCGGCTTCCTCGGCGAGCCGCGGATTGGTCAGCGACTCGAGTTCGTAGAGCGCCTCGAAATCCGCTTCATCGGCCACCGATTCGAATACATTGACCGGCGGAAAGCGCGAGGGAATCAGCCGGTAGCAGGGTGACCAGGGCGGGCGGATAGCCCGCAGCTTCAGTTGCTCCGGCAGGCTCATTTATGAACGCCCGGCAAAACTACTGCGCTCGCTACTGGTGCCGGCGTTCATAGGCCGCGCTGATGGTCGAGCGCCTCGCGCACAAAGGCGAGGTCCGCCATGCCGCCGGCCAGCATGCGTGCCAGCATCGAATGCCGGTTAAAGCCGGGTAGTCTGTTCGGGCGCTTGATCACAGCCGCCGCGCTTTCGCTGTCGGGATGCAGAATCTGCAACGCCTTGTATATGCCCAGGATGTAGCTCAGGCGGTCCAGTTTGTCGCGGTCCAGGGTGTCAATCTGCTCGCCGGCCTGCGCACGTTCGCGCAGGCGCCGCAGGGTGCTGCGCGATACACCGCCCAGCAGTACACACTGCTGGTCATCGGTCAGGCTCCATTCGCGGGCGATGTTGAAGAAGGCCCGGGTGCCTGCCGTCTGCAGTCGCGGGGTATGGGTTGCGCGGGTCTGTTGCAAACCGAAGGCGGTTTTTGCCGGCATGGTCTACACCTCCGTGGAAGTGTTCAATTGATACTTTATATTATCATATTTATTCATTTGAATTAATCGCCATTGCGGAATCCACAGGCAGGATGAAAGCTAAATCAATCCGCGCTCTGCAAAGGAAACGACTTCGCCATCACCGACAACGAAATGATCCAGCACGCGGATATCCACCAGTGCCAGCGCCTCTTTCAGCCGCCGGGTAATGTCGCGGTCGCTGTGACTGGGCTCGGCTACACCCGAAGGATGGTTGTGGGCCAGGATAACCGCGGCAGCATTGTGGCTCAGCGCTTTCTTTACGACTTCGCGCGGGTAGACGCTGGCGCCGTCGATGGTGCCGCGGAACAGTTCCTCGAACACGATCACCCGGTGCCGGTTATCCAGGAACAGGCAGGCGAACACTTCATGGGTTTTGTCGCGCAGCCTTGCCTGCAGATACTGACGGGTGGCGCCAGGATTGCTCAGCGCATCGCCGCGCTGCATATCGGCGGCGAGGTGCCGGCGCGCCATTTCCAGTACCGCCTGCAACTGGGCATATTTGGCGCTACCCAGGCCTTTATGGGTGCAGAAGTCACTGCGTCTGGCCATTAATAAAGGTCTCAGGCCGCCAAACTCGTTGAGTAACTGCCGGGCCAGATCGACCGCCGACAGGCCGCTGACACCCGTGCGCAGGAATATCGCCAGTAATTCGGCATCCGACAAGGCTTCGGGGCCCCGTTCCAGGAGTTTTTCGCGTGGCCGCTCGCTGGCTGGCCAGTCTCGTATCGACATCGCGCTAGTCCTTTATTTTCGTTGTGATTTCGTGCGAATTTGCAGGATAAACGCTATCCTGTGTGGTCTGAATATACCCCTTATGAGAAGGGAAGGTGCATTCCATGCCCGTATCTCTGGCTAACAAGCGCATTCTGCTGGGTGTGACCGGCGGTATCGCTGCCTACAAGAGCGCTGACCTGGTGCGCCGCCTGCGTGAGGCCGGCGCTGACGTACAGGTGGTGATGACCGAGGGCGGCAAGCGCTTTATTACGCCGCTGACCATGCAGGCGGTATCCGGCAAGCCGGTGCGTGACAGCCTGCTGGATCCCGAGGCCGAGGCGGCCATGGGGCATATCGAACTGGCGCGCTGGGCCGATCTGATTCTGGTGGCGCCGGCCAGCGCCAATTTCATTGCCCGGCTGGCTCAGGGCATGGCGGATGATTTGCTAAGCACCCTGTGTCTGGCGACCGATGCGCCGATTGCGCTGGCGCCAGCCATGAACCGCCTGATGTGGGCCAATGAAGCTACCCGGAGCAACATGCAGACGCTGGCATTGCGCGGCGTGCTGGCCTGGGGGCCGGGCGCGGGTGATCAGGCTTGTGGCGAAGTGGGCGAGGGTCGCATGCTCGAGCCGCTGGAACTGGTGGCGAAAGTCGCCGGTTATTTCGGCAACGGCCTGCTCAGCGGCCGGAAGGTGTTGATCACGGCCGGGCCGACGCGCGAGCCGATTGATCCGGTGCGTTACATCACCAACCGTTCCTCCGGCCGTATGGGCTTTGCCGTGGCCGAGGCCTGTGCCGCCGCCGGCGCCGAAGTCACGCTGGTGGCCGGGCCGGTCAGTCTGCCGACACCGGCCGGGGTATTACGCCTGGATGTGGAAACCGCTGCACAGATGCATGAGGTGGTGATAACGCGCGCTGGCGAGGCGGAAATCTTCATCGCTACGGCCGCTGTTGCCGACTATCGCCCGCAGGACTGCGCCGATGCCAAAATCAAGAAAGCCGACGAGAGCATGTCGGTGGCGCTGACCCGTAATGCCGACATCCTGGCGGATGCCGCCTCACGCTTTGCCAATCTGTTTACGGTAGGCTTTGCCGCCGAGACCGACCAGTTGCAGGACTATGCCCGCGGCAAGCTCGAGAAGAAGGGCCTGGATATGGTGGCCGCCAACTGGGTCAGCGATGGTCGCGCCTTCGACCGTGAGGACAACGCCCTGTGGGTGTGCTGGTCCGGCGGCGAACAGGAACTGCCCAGCGCACCGAAGAAGGTGCTGGCGCGGCAACTGGTGGAACTGATTAGTCAACGCATTAAAGAGAAGCATGAGCGACAGCAACATTCGCGCCCGGGCGCACAGGATGCAGGTCAAAATACTGGATGAGCGCCTGGGCAGGGACATCCCGTTACCCGAATACGCCACGTCCGGTTCCGCCGGTCTGGATCTGAGAGCCTGCATCGACGAACCGCTGGAACTTGCACCGGGCCAGACCGAACTGATCCCCACCGGCATGGCCATTCATATTGAAGATCCCGGCATGGCGGCCATGATCCTGCCGCGCTCCGGCCTCGGTCATAAACACGGTATTGTGCTGGGCAATCTGGTGGGTCTGATTGATTCCGATTACCAGGGCCAGCTCATGGTCTCCTGCTGGAACCGGGGTAATGAGAACTTCAGCATCCAACCGGGCGAGCGTATCGCCCAGATGATTCTGGTGCCGGTGATTCAGGCCGAATTCGAAATCGTTGACGAATTCCATGCCAGCGAACGTGGCGAGGGTGGGTTCGGCTCTTCCGGCCGGCACTAGCGATTGTCATTCCGGCGCATCGCGCCTCCAGTCGAAATGACATCGTGATTTTCATTATCCGGTAACAAATCCCGCCTAGCATTGCCCGCCATTCAGAACAATGGCAGGCAGGAAACATGCACAGGCGGGAGTTTCTCAAGTACGCCGCAGTGGCGGGCGTGGGCGTCACACAGTTCACGGCGTGCAATTCAAACAATGACAGCAGTCGCAGCAAGGGTTCGGTGGTCGATGGCCGCTCATTCGCCCATGGTGTCGCCAGTGGCGATCCGCTGGCGGACCGCGTCATCCTCTGGACACGGGTAAGTGACGAACAGCCGCGCGACAGCGTGAATGTGCGCTGCGAAGTAGCCAGCGACCCCGACTTCAACACCATCGTACTGGCCGACAACTTCACGACCGGCCCCGAACGCGATTACACCGTGAAGCTGGACGCTATGGGCCTGCAGCCAGCCACCACTTACTGGTATCGCTTCAACAGTGGTGGCGCCGTTTCCGCCGTGGGCCGCACGCGCACCCTGCCGGCCGTTGCCGCCCATGTGGAACGCCTGCGTTTTGCCATCACTTCCTGCTCCAATTATCCGCAGGGCTTCTTCGGCGTTTATCAGAAGATCGCCGATCAGACGGACCTGGATTTTGTGCTGCATCTGGGTGACTACATTTACGAATACGGTGAAGGCGGCTATGGCGCCGGCGCCGAAATAGGCCGGATGCCCGATCCGGAACACGAAATTCTGATGCTGAAGGATTATCGCCGCCGTTACGCGCTGTACCGCACAGATGAACACTTGCAGGCGGTGCACCGCGTGCATCCTTTCATTACCGTCTGGGATGATCACGAAACCACCAATGACTCCTACAAGGATGGCGCCGAAAACCATAACGAGGGTGAAGGTGACTGGGAGGAACGCAAGGCCATGGCCATTCAGGCCTATTTCGAATGGATGCCCATTCGTCCCTTCGACAACGATCCCCAGCGTATCTACCGCAACTTCGAGTTTGGCGACCTGGCTGATTTTCTGATGCTGGATACACGTATCGAAGGCCGTGATCAGCCGGTGGGCAACATGCTTGACCCGGCGCGCAATGACCCGGACAGGACCATTCTGGGGGCCGAGCAGAAGCAGTGGCTCAAGGATCGTCTCTCTGCTTCGGATGCGCGCTGGAAGTTTCTCGGACAACAGGTCATGTTCGGCCAGCTCAATCTGGTGGAACTGATCGAGCTCAATCTGCTGGATCAGTCACTGCTGGGCAATATCGTCGCCCTGAACATGGACCAGTGGGACGGCTACAACGCTGAACGCGACGAGCTGCTGGACTATATCGCTGACAACGGCATTGAAGATGTGGTGATTCTGACCGGGGATATTCATACCTCCTGGGCCATGGAAATCTACAAGAATCCGGCAATTCTCACCGGTGATCTGCAGGGCCCCTCACATGCGGTCGAATTTGTCTGTCCGAGTGTGACCTCCGATGGTTTTCCCGAGGGGGCGGGCGCGGTGCTTTCACCACTGATTCCCCTGGCCAATCCGCATATCAAGTATTCGGAGCTGGAAACACATGGTTATGTGTTGCTCGATGTCACGCACGAACGTACCCAGGCCGAGTTCTTCTACGTGCGGGGCGTCAAGACGGTCGAGGACAGCCTGACGGATGTGCCGGAAATGACCAGGGTGGCCACCGTGCAGTCCGGCACCAATACGCTGCAAACGGACGGACCGCTGAGCCTGGCGCGCAGTTTCCGCACGGCGATGTTTTCACCCGTTGCCTGAGCCGATAGCAAAAAAACGCCCCGTAACACGGTAAACTGTCGTCTTTTCGACAGGACCGTTGGCTGAATATATGGCTCTGACTTCCGATGAAGCGATGAATGTCGCACGGGTATTGACCGAAGCGCTGCCTTACATCCGGCGCTTTGCGGGCAAGACCGTGGTCATCAAATACGGCGGTAACGCCATGGTGGACGAAGTGCTCAAGAGCAGCTTCGCGCGCGACATCGTGCTCATGAAGCTGGTGGGCATCAACCCTGTGGTGGTGCACGGCGGCGGCCCGCAGATTGGCCAGCTGCTGGAAAAGCTGGGCAAGAAGAGCGAGTTCATCGACGGCATGCGTGTCACCGACCGCGAAACCATGGACGTGGTGGAAATGGTGCTGGGCGGCCTGGTGAACAAGGAAATCGTCAGCCTCATCAATCAGCACGGGGGCCGGGCCGTGGGTCTCACAGGCAAGGACGGCGGCATGATCCGCGCCCGCAAGATGCAGGTGAAGCCCAGCGAATCCACACCGGATGAAATCATCGACCTGGGACATGTCGGCGAAGTCGAGGGTATCGATCCCGGCGTGGTCAAGCGCCTGGACGAGGGCGCCTTCATTCCCGTGATTGCGCCTATTGGTGTGGGCGAGGACGGCGCCTCCTACAACATCAATGCCGACCTGGTGGCTGGCAAGGTGGCCAGCGTGTTGCAGGCAGAAAAGCTGATGCTGCTGACCAATACCGCCGGTGTGCTGGACAAGGAAGGGGGTCTGCTGACCGGCTTGTCTTCAAGGCGCGTGGAAGAGCTGATTGCCGATGGCACCATCCATGGCGGCATGCTGCCCAAGATTCGTTGTGCGCTGGATGCGGTGCAGTCCGGCGTGAAGGCCGCTCATATCGTGGACGGCCGGGTGGAACATGCGGTAATGCTGGAGCTGTTTACCGATGCGGGTGTAGGTACGCTGATAAAGGGTGCCTGAGCACGCTAAAAAGGGGTCGGAGTGGGCTGTACTGACGTTCCCGGACACCGTAATTAAACCATAGCAGTGGCCTGCTCGACCTGCAGGGGAGTTCGATACCCCAAGGTCTGATGCAGTCGCTGCCGATT
>Ga0207829_100495_pt1 | contig 16823 bp, 18 predicted proteins | sample TtaePargueraPR_4_FD_187738 | JGI IMG/M metagenome (GOLD analysis project Ga0207829, IMG submission 187738) | Aerobic enrichment media microbial communities from Bioluminiscent Bay, La Parguera, Puerto Rico - Tt and P1 (SPAdes) | ecosystem: Environmental > Aquatic > Marine > Unclassified ... | reverse complement strand
TTCGCCCTGCTGGACTGCCTTACGCTACGCTTCAGGCCGCCCAGCAGGGCGACCATAACCGCCGGAACTCTAACTTAACCGGTGGACCACCCTAATGGGGCAGGTCAGGTTTTTGCGTGCTCGACAAGGCGAGGGGAGAGCCGGAGTGGCACACGAGGCTGTTCTGGCCGATGACGTGAAAACCGACGTCGATGATCAGGATGGGGAACTCGCGGCAACGATTGCGGCGATTGAGGAGCAGAAAGCTGTCCTAATGGCGACGCTGCGACAAGTCGAAATGCGTCAAGCGAGACTGTCCCCGTGGTTGACGCCCTGGCCATGGATAAGCCTAATTGGCATCGCGATAATCATGCTTCTCATATTTGTCTGAGCGCACCCGCAAAGGCTTGACCGAAAGGGAGGGAATTGAATTTGATCCTGACAGCAATCTTCGCAGCACAGGTGGCCATCATACCGGCTGGAGAGGTGTTCGAGTGCACCCCGACCCGCGTCTGGGACGGTGATGGGCCGATCTGGTGCGAAGAGGGACCACGGATACGTTTGTCGGGTATCGCCGCTCGGGAAATCGATGGGACCTGCCGTTCCAATCAGCCTTGTCCTGATGCCGACGCCGAGGAAGCGAGAGGTGCGCTGGCTCGCCTTGTTGGAGAACCCGTCGGAATGGCAAGAGAAGGCCACGTTCTCGTCGAGGGGCCGACCATGCGTTGTACCTCTGTCGGAGGGGGTGGAGGAAGCCGGACTGCTGCCTGGTGCGTGTCGCCGTTGGGAGGCGATCTGAGCTGCGCCATGATTGAAGACGGATATGCCCTACGTTGGGATCGCTACTGGCGGGATCACCGATGCCCATGAATTGCTGCAATTGAGGCCCCGTATGAGAAAGCCTGGATCTGTCAAATCTCTCGAGGAGTTGGGAAGAGTTCGTCTGTCGCCAAGCTTCTTTATGCGCGACTTCCTCTATTCGGAAATCGCAAACTTTTACGGCATCCCGAACATTCCAGATGATCCAGAGCTCGCAATTGCGGCTGGGGCCAGGCTTTGTGAAGACGTGCTGGAGCCACTGCAGCAGAAGTTCGGCCGCATTTCCATTCGCTCGGCTTATAGGTCCTGTGAAGTCAACCAGAAGGGTGTGGGACGGCACAATTGCTCTTCAAACGAGGCCAATTATGCGGGGCATATCTGGGACCGGCGCGACGCCAACGGCTTTATGGGCGCGACAGCCTGCATCGTGGTGAACAGATTCATTCCATATTACGAGCGCACGGGGCACTGGCAGGCTCTTGCATGGTGGCTTCATGACAATCTCCATGTCGATGCCACGTTTTTCCCTAGGTTCGCTGCTTTCAACGTGAAGTGGTATGAGGGAGAGCGATCAGGAATCTACAGCCAGATTCCGCCCAACAGGGGTTATCTCACGAGGCCCGATCACGAGAACTGGAGCGGATCGCACGAAGGTGAATACGCCGAATTCCTCGCCGAGATTGAGCCGAATTGATTGTGCTTTCAATTTTACACCTTGGTGATGGGATGGTGGCGTCAGCTTAAAGCGCGCAATCGCAGGCAAGTGCGGAGGTAAAGATGCAAGGCTTCATCAGATGCCAGTGATTGGTCAAGGCGAGTATCCCGAGCCGGTGTCTGGCCCCGGGGGAAGGGTCATTATTGGTTGGGCGATGAGGCATCCCGGAGTTCAAAATGACTTGCCGGAAAATGCTGATGATGATCCCGCTGTGCTACGTGAAAAGATGTCTCGCCTCCTTGATCAGGCAAGAGCCGCTGTCACCGATCCCTTCTTAATTATCGAAAGGCGAGAGCAGCATTACATGCAATGCAAGCATGATGAGGCTGGCTGGATCGTCGAGAAGCGGGAGGGCGATGAAGAGCACCATTTTCGGGCTCTGGCGCGACGACCAGATGAAGTAGACTCTCATGATAGCCCGGTCATGAAGCGCATCTTCGATACTCGCAGGCAGCGAGGTTGGTATCTGGTTCAGGATGATGTTGATGAGGTAATGTCCTCATATCTTCTCGCCGAGCCGGAGCCTGAATGGCTGGAATGGGAGCGCTTCGAGGTCTGAATTTCTCGCCCCAGGTGGCCGCACTTGAGAACGAAAATAATGCAGGAGCGTATAGTGGGATACGAGATCATCAGGGACATTCACAGCAACGCTCCTTTTGGGTCGTTTGCTTCCCCAGCTCGTGTATGGGCAATCCGGCGGATTGTGGTCATCGCTTCCAAACCGGATCAAAGCGCTTCTTCTGAGATACACCCAGATCGGTTTGTGAGCTGATCTTCGGGTGACTGGGGCAAGGTCTTCGAGGCCCCAACCACAAAGTTCTCTGGTTTCTATTTCTTGGGAGTTCAGGTTGACCGTACAAACTCAAGAGAGGCTCCACTACAAAGGAGAAGAGCTGGAAATATCTGGCGAGCCTTTAGCGCAGTATTTTTCGCTTTCTGGAGATGAGCCAGATTTTCAGGTCACTTCGTCTGCTTGCTGGCGAGGCTATGTTGGTCATTGGGAGGTTATTGACGACCGCCTTTACCTTATAGGCATAGAAGGACGCCTCAAGAGCGGCGAAGAAGTTAGACTGGAGGTGATATTCCCGGGATGTAAAGAGCGGGTTTTCGCCTCCTGGTTTGATGGGAGTTTCAGCATCCCTCAGGGTGAGCCGGTTGATTACATTTTCGGCGATATCGCCGTGTATGAAAGTGAGTTGCTACTGACGTTTGAACGCGGGCGCCTCGTGCATTCGCAGCCGAGGCAGCATTGATCGTCGGGCCTTCAGGATCGAGCGAATTGCCTCTGGTCTATCTTCTGGTTGGTGATGGCCACTGATATCTGCGGAATTAGCTGTAAGCGAGTTGCCGAACGCCTCGAGTTGGGTCGTTAACGGCTGGTCCGCTTTTGCCCGCCGACTGGCAATGCAGTCAGATCGCTTTCAGGACGCCACACAAGGCCGATCCATGGCTCTTTCTGGGGTGGGGAGCAGACATCATGTGAAGTGTAGTCTCACCTTCGGTCAAAGGCCGTTGTTGAGCGCTTCCTGTCCATAACAGTCTTGAGCGCCACAATCGCAGCGTTCGCCTCGTTTGGTGAAACCTCGTAGAACCTGACGATTGGGACCGCCCTTATGATGCGTATTGGTCGCCGGCTGTAGATCAAAGATCAGTTCAGCCTCACGAAGTCTTGCGCGAGCAGGGCAATGATGAACTTCGAGCAGGACGACTTCAACGTCTCTAGTCCCCACGTGCTGGCGCCACTGCGCTCCACGTTCTGGACGTAGGGCTCGACTGTAAGTGCCAGAACCGATGTGGAAGAGTTCGCTGTCACCAGGAAAGCGATGTCCATATACGATCTGTGGTTCGGGCGGCGTATCTTCAGCGAAACGCATGCGGATTTTGCCTGACACCTTTCACCTCCAATTGCGTTCAACTGAAAAGTATCCGGCGTCGTTCTAGATCACGGATTGGAACGTCGGCAATTGGGTCGTGAGCCGACCAGCAGCTTTCGGCTGCTAGCGCAGCAAGGCGGACAATCAGCTTTCAGAGTGCCCTAGCAGCGCAAATTGCGGCTGCTATTGGGTGGAAAACGGACATTGTTCAGCCTGGTGTGAGAGCCTCTAAACTCTCCGCAAGAAGGTCGGCTGGGGTGCGGGAGTTGCAACCCTGTGCAATCGATCAACTTCCCATTTTGCCTGCTCGGCATTCGCGGCACGCTTCTGCTGAATCAAACTGTCCAACCAATCGATATCAACTTGTTGATCGAGGCGGATACCAAACGCCTGACCTTTAACCCAACGAACCTCTCCTGGCAGCGGAGATTTATCGTCGAGAACAATGGAGATTTTCGCACCAACCTTCGGCGCTTTTCGGGAATAAGCACGAACACCGTTCTTAGAGACGTTCAGAACAATGATGTCTCTACTGGTTTGAGAACAATCGACGAGCCGCGCGTAGATCACTCGATTATGTCTCAGTTGCCGGACACGCTCTTCAGCGCGGACGAACGCGTGATTGAGGAAAGACATCACATTATCTCAACATCGAAAAGGGGTCGTCAAACTTCATGAGCCTGGCGTCTAAATCGATCATTTTAAGTTTTCGCAAACGTCAGGGGTTTTGCGACGCTTCGTCGTCACAATCATTTGTGTCTGCAAGAGAGTTCGGAACGAGGCAACCTCTCATAGGGTCGTGTGACGAGAGGTTGCCTCGCACTGCCCCGAGATGAAGTGAAGGGCAGGCTTCCCGAAGACTGGTAAAACTACATCCAAAGCCGGCACTATGCAAACCCACCGCGTAATGTCCGCAATTGGGTCGTTAGCGGTCCAGCCGCTTTCGGCTCGTAGCGCAACGAAGCGGACGGTCAGCTTTCAGGATGCCCTAGCGGCGCGATGTGCGGCTGCTCCTGGGTGGCAAGCAGTCAAAACCAAAACCGCACGCCAACCACGTAGTTGGTGACGCTTGGGTCTTCACCAGCCGCCCGCGCGTAGTCCGCACTGTCTCCCAGGCGCCATTCCTGCGACACGCCCAGGTAAGGCGCGAACTCGCGAGCGAACTCGTAGCGCAGGCGCAGTCCGGCCTCGATCCTGTCGACCCCAGCACCAACACCCAGTTCGGGGATGTCCTGCGCCGACAGCGCCACTTCCGCACGCGGCTGGATAATGAGGCGCTGGGTTAACCGCTGGTCGAGCTCGGCCTCGATCCGCGCGGTCAGGTCTCCCTTGTTGGATAGGAAGGCCGCGGCATCTACCTCGAACAGGTAAGGGGCAAGTCCCTGCACGCCAACTACGGCATGGGTGCGCGCCGGTCCGGTCAGATCCTGGCGAACACCGGTCTGAAGGTCGAACCATGGCCCGATGGCATGGCTCCACAGCCCCTGGATTTCGGCACTCTCCAGTTCCTCCCCGAAGGCGCCTTCCCCCTCGGACTTGAACCAGAATTTGTCGATGTCGCCGCCGTAAAAGCCCTGCACGTCCCAGAGATAACCGTCGCTCCCGTCGCGGGCGCGATATTCCAGCCTGTCGCCCTGGAACCAGAAGAGCGGATCGAGTGCGCTTGCGGCAGCGACTACGCTTTCGCGAGAACTGGCCATGACATCCGCACCGACATAAGCGTCGGCTGCGTGAGCCGGGCCACTGAAGGCTTCAGGCGGGGGCGGCCCTTGCGGGATCGATTCTTCCGCCATGGCGGCGTGATCCATGTTTGCATGATCCATTTCGCCATGGTCCATCTCGGCCTGACCCATCTGGCCATGGTTCATCCGGTCATCATGCTGTTCAGCCGCCTGTTCGTCGCCGACTGGATGGGCGGCATGCTCCTGCGCGAACGCCGCGTTGGACATGACAAGAAGCGGGAGAACAAGCAGGGGGTAGCGCATCAGGCATCTCCTCCATCGAGGGGACGAACTGTGACGACCTGAAACATCCCGGTGTGCATGTGGTAGATGAGGTGACAGTGGAACGCCCAGTCGCCGGGTGCATCCGCCGTCAGGTCGAACTGCGCAAAGCCGCCTGGCTGCACGATCACGGTATGCTTGCGCGGCTGTCGTCCGCTGGGTGCGCCGTTGACCAGCTCGAAGAAATGGCCGTGTAAGTGGATCGGGTGCGCCATCATGGTGTCGTTCACCAGTTTCACGCGCACGCGCTCGTTATAGGCGAAGCGGATCGGATCGTCGGTGACGGCAGAAAACTTCTTGCCGTCGAACGACCACATGTAGCGCTCCATGTTGCCGGTCAGGTGAATTTCCTTGAGCCGCGTCGGTCGCCTGCTGTCGGGATTCGGACGGGCGGCGACCAGTTGGCGATAGTCGAGCACCCGGTGGCCCACGTTATCGAGGCCGAGGCCAGGGTCCCCCATCCGGTCAACGGGATTGGCGGAAACCATGTCCACGCCCGGCCCCACCGCGACATTTTCCGGCAGGCGCGAGGTATCGCGCATGTCCATCCCGCCACCCATGTTCATCGAGCCAGCCATGTCCGTCGCCTGGCCGGCATCATTGCTGCTGTTACCCATCGCGTGGTGATTCATGCCGCCGCCGTCATGGCTCATGCCCATGTCGGCCATGGTCAGCAGCGGCGGATCGCGCAGCGGCGGGATGGCCGCGCTGGTGCCTGGACTGCTGGTCAGCATGGCCACGCTCATGCCAGAGCGATCCATCGCCTCGGCAACGATGGCGAAGGCATCGTCGCCGCGCGGCTCCACGATCACATCGTAGGTTTCGGCATTGCCGATCTGGAACTCTTCCACATCGACAGGCTCCACGTCCTGGCCATCGGCCTGAATGACCTTCATCGACAATCCGGGGATACGGATGTTGAAGAAGCTCATGGCTGCCCCGTTGATAAAGCGCAGCCGCACACGCTCGCCAGGGGTGAAGGCGAATTCCAGGTTGTCCTGCGGGCCATGGCCGTTGATGAGGTAGGTGTAGGCAGAGCCGGTCACATCGGCGATGTCGGTCGGCATCATGCGCATGCGGCCCCACATCAGACGCTGCTCCGCAGTCAGGGGATAGTCGTCGATCCAGCTGGTTTGCTGGTAGTTGAAATAGCCTTCGCCTACCTTCAGTTTGCGGATGATCTCGTGCGGGTCCATGGGCGACCAGTCGCTGAGCATCACCACGTAATCACGATCATACTGATGCGTTTCGCCGTCTGCCGGATCGATGATGATCGGTCCGTAGTGGCCCATCGGTTCCTGCAAGGTGTGGGCGTGCCACCAATATGTTCCAGCCTGGCGAACGGGGAATTCGTAACGAAAGTGCTCGCCCGGTTCGACGGCTGCCATGGTAACGCCTGGCACGCCGTCCATCAGGAACGGCACCAGCAGGCCGTGCCAGTGGACCGAGGTCCCCATCGAACTTTCGTTCATGAGGTCCACGACGAGGTTCTGCCCCTCGCGCAGTCGCAACAGCGGGCCGGGGATGGTGCCATTCACAGTGACCGCCGGACCGTGACGCGAGCCGGTGGCAAAACCGGCATCACGCACCGTCATCGCCAGATGTTCGCCCGACAGGACATCGCTGCCCTTGCGCGCCAGCGTTCCGGCGGGCGCTCCGGTTGCCCAGGCCGGCATGGCACCGGCGGCGCCCAGCAGGCCGATGGCACCTGCGCCCGTGCCAAGGAAGCGGCGGCGATTCATCGCTGGCATCTGATTTTCCTTTTCGCGTAGTCTTTCACCAGTCACTACGCAGCGGTCGACGCCACCCCTCAAAGAAAATCCAGCTTTTCGCGCAGGCGGGCTCGCGCCCGGTAAATACGTGTTTCTATGGTCTTTTCGGTAACACCCAGAAGCTCGGCTGCCTCACGCTGGCTGCGCCCGTCTATGCTGACCAGCGTCAGCGCTTCCCGAAGTTTGACAGGCAGGCGCTCAATCGCCGCCCGCACCCGCGCAAGCTCCTGCCGGTCGCCTGCTGTCTGCTCCGGGTCGGGGGCATCTTCAGAGGCCACCGCATCCTGCACGCCGCGACCGAAGCCGAGAAAACTCGCCGCCTTGCGTCTGCGCAAGCGATCACGGCACTTGTTGAGGACGACCGTGGTCAGGAACGGCCCTATAGGGCGTCCGGGCTTGAGCCGATGGCGGCTGACCCAGACCGATGCCAGGGCATTCTGGACGGCTTCCTCGGCCTCGGCCGTGGAGGCAAGCATACGGGTGGCCATCGCCAGCAAGCGGGGCGCATGTGTTCGCGCAACCGTATCGAATGCGCTTCTGCTGCCCGAAACGATCTGTTTGACCAGGTCGTCTTCGCCGGATTCCTCGTCATCCCCCACGTCAGATCAATCGCTGGCGGCGCCGGTGAGCGACTCCGATACCTGCCGGTCGAAAATCTGCCGCTGCCTGTCGTTCAGCAACTCGCGCATGGCAAAGACGTGGCGGACGGTGGCCTTCTGCAGTTCGCCCATGTGGACGTGGACTTGTTCGATCGCTGCAGAGACTTGCGGGCCGTAGGCATGCTCTTCCTCGATGGCCTGTGCAAGGTTGGCATTGGCCGATCGCAAGTCCTGCTCAAGGCGCTCCCGCTCGATCGCGAAGTCAGCTTCAAGCGCATCAAGACTGGCCATCTGCCCTGGATCGAGATCGAGTTCTTCGTGAGCGAAATCGTGCAGCCCTCGCGGCGCGTTGCCATCGTCCCAGTATCCGGCGGCGACGGCCCCGAGGCAGCCCGCAGCAATCGCGAGGATGACAGCCAGGACGATATGATAGCCGGACAGTCGCATTACGACGGGATCAGCAGGGATGCCGGCGAGAGGTCTTCGCCCACTATCAATTGGTAGACAGGCTCTTGCGTCTGCACAGGTGGCTGGATCGTCACGAAACCGGCACCAAGGCCGGTCACAAAGACCGCCGCGAACAGCGCCAGGCGGCGCTTGGCGTCAGCAGCTTCGGCCATTTGTCCGGCGCGCAGCCACACCCCGTCCATGAAATCGGCAGACAGCGGACCGGCAGCAGAGCTGCCTAACGCGCCCAGCGCATTATCGATCCTGGTTTCACTATCCATGCACACCTCTTTTTCGGTTCAGCTACCTATACGGCAGTCGCGCCCTCACCCCTCAAGATTTTTTGAGGGGTAGGACGAGCCTGTGCGTAATTGTGGTCATGAAGCACTTCGTCTCCATACGCTTTGCCGCGCAGGCCTTGGTTGTTCTCGCGCTTCTGACAGCCCCCATCGCCTTCGCTCACGAGGGGCACCGGGACGACATGAGCGACGCGGAAACGATCCTCATGGAAAGTGACGGTGCCGATCACGCGGGCACCATGACGGATGACCAGCACGTCAGCGAACACGCCGGTGTCGTCCCTGTCGCTGACGAACACATGCTGATCGATCAGGAGATGCCGCAAGCGCCGGATCGGGCGCGTGTTGCCGAGGAGGCCCTGCAGGCTGCGGTTGCGGAAAACCGCGCAACCTCTGCCGGAGACTTCCTTGGCCGCTTGCACCCGTTTGCCGCGCATTTCCCGCTGGCCCTGCTGCTGGCTGCAGTGATTGCCGAGATTATGTTTATCGTTCGCCCGGCGCTCGGCATGGGCGTGGTCGTCCGCTTCCTCGTCGCAGGCGGCGCGATCGGCGCGACAGTGGCCGCCTTGCTCGGCTGGTTTGCCGCCGGATGGCGGCTGACGGACAGGTCCGAAACGCTGGGCTTGCACCGCTGGAACGGCACGGCAATCGCCATCGCTTCGCTGCTCGCGACCTGGCTTGCCTTCAAGTCGACCGGGCGGGCCGGCCTGCGGATATTGCTGGCCATCATTTCCGTTGCACTGCTTTTCCAGGGCTATCTCGGCGGCGAGATGGTTCTTGGACCCAATCACCTTGGAATTCGCTGATCGAGGGGCCTTACACAATGCGCAAATCCATTTCCCGTCGTTCGCGCGCCATGGTTGCTGGCAGCCTGCTGGCCGCGCTTGCCGCCTGCTCGAACGTAGCGCAGGCAGCCAGCTACACCATGTTCCGCGATCCCTACTGCGGCTGCTGCGAAAAGTGGGCCGAGCACGTGCACGGGGCAATGGCAGCGGATATCTCGGTGCAGGAAAGCACGGACATGACCGCCGTCAAGGACGAGCAAGGCGTGCCGGCAGGCCTGCGCTCGTGTCACACGATGGTAGTCGATGGTTACGTCATCGAGGGGCATGTTCCTGCCGCTGACATCGAGCGGCTGCTGGCAGAACGCCCGGCTGGGGTGGCCGGCCTTGCCGTTCCGGGCATGCCGATCGGATCCCCCGGCATGGAAATGGGCGGTCGCTCGCAATCCTACCAGGTGATTGCCTTCGGCGATGCGGGGCAGTCAGTCTTCAACAGCTATAACTAAACCTTCGGCAAGAGCCCGGAGGGTCGCAAAGGAGAAAACAATGAAAAAGTTTCTGATAATGGCCGCCGCTTCGGCCCTGGCTGTGCCTGTCGCTGCCGCCGCGCAGGACGCGCCGCAGCAGCCGCAGCAGCCGCAACAGCCGCAGCACCAGCACCATCATGACACGATGCAGGGTGGGCCTGACGGGAACGGTGAAATGCCCTGCCCCACAATGGACCATTCGCAGATGCATCACGGCGCTGTGGAACAAGGGCAGATGGCCGATCATTCCCATATGGAGAATGCTCAAATGGATCAGGGTCAGATGAGCCGTGGCCAGATGGCGCACGGCCAGATGAACCAGGGCCAGATGGAGCATGGGCAGATGGCTCAGAGCCACATGCAGAACTGCGCCCCGGCCGACGCGCCGCAGAATGCGGAGCAGAGCGGGCAGCAGCACGAACACGCCGCGCCGCAATAACCCACTGGCACAGGGGCAGGTAGATGGAACAAAGCACGACCCAGCAAGCCATCAGGCAATGGGGCTGGACGCTCGGCGTCCTGCTGCTTGCCAGCTACCTGCTCTGCATCATCTTCGGCCTGCTCGCGCCCGCCGATATGCGCATGTATGAAGCGTGGGCACCGCTTCTGCCGGGGTTCGAATGGCTAACCTGGCAAGGCTTCCTTGCAGGCGCGGTCGGCAGCTTCGCCTACGGCTGGTATCTCGCCCTGCTTGGCGTGCCGCTCTACCGTTTTTTCGGGCGGCGAAACCGATGACCTACGTCTGTCCCATGCACCCTGACGTGCGGCAGGAAAGGCCGGGCGATTGCCCTGAATGCGGGATGCATCTCGTCCCGGAAGGCGAATTGAAGGCAGACGGACCCGCCCACTGCCCTGCACACCAGTCGGAAGGCGCAGCCACAGGCGAATACGACACGGTGCCAGCCGGGTATGAAGGCACCGTCTATACCTGCCCCATGCACACGCAGGTGCGGCAGACCCATCCCGGCTCCTGCCCGATCTGCGGCATGGGTCTCGAGCTGGAATCCGCCAGCATGGTGGAGGAAGGGCCCAATCCCGAACTGGTCGACTTTACCCGTCGATTCTGGATCGGCACGATGCTCACCATCCCGCTGCTGGTGCTTGCAATGGGGCCTCTCGTCGGGCTCGGCGCGCCGCGCGAATGGCTGGGTGAACGGATCGCCGTCTGGGTCGAATTCCTGCTCGGCACACCGGTCGTGCTGTGGTGTGGCTGGCCTTTCCTGCAACGCGGCTGGAATTCGTTTCGCTCCCGCAACCTCAACATGTTCTCGCTCATATCGATGGGCGTGATGGCGGCTTGGCTGTTCAGCGTCGTCGCCGTGCTCGCACCGGGGATATTCCCCGATGGCTTCCGCAACGCGGAAGGACGCGTCGGCGTCTATTTCGAGGCCGCCGCCGTCATCATAACCCTGGTGCTGCTTGGCCAGGTGATGGAACTCAGAGCGCGCGAGGGGACCGGGAAGGCCATTCGCGCCCTGCTCGACCTCGCGGCCAAGACTGCGCACGTCATTCGCCAGGACGGCACCGAAGAGGAAATCGCGCTGGAAGACGTGCGGGTGGGCGACCGACTGCGCGTTCGCCCCGGCGACAAGGTTCCAGTCGATGGCACCGTGATCGACGGGCGCTCTTCGGTGGACGAAAGCATGATCACCGGAGAACCCGTGCCCGTCGAGAAAACGGCAGGCGACAGTGTGACGGGCGCGACGATCAACGGCACCGGATCGCTTGTTATCGAAGCGACGCGTGTCGGTTCAGACACCATGCTGGCGCAGATCGTGGCGATGGTGGCCGCCGCGCAGCGCTCGCGCGCGCCAATCCAGAAGTATGCCGACAAGGTCGCCGGCTGGTTCGTCCCAAGTGTTATCGGCGTGGCCGTGCTGGCCTTCATCGGCTGGGCGATTTTCGGGCCTGCTCCGTCCTTGTCCTACGCCCTGATCGCGGCAGTCTCTGTCCTGATCATCGCCTGCCCCTGCGCGCTTGGCCTCGCCACGCCGATGTCCATCATGACCGCGACCGGACGCGGCGCGCAGGCGGGCGTGCTGATCAAGAACGCCGAAGCTCTCGAACGGTTCGAGACGATCGACACGCTGATCGTGGACAAGACCGGCACGCTCACCGAAGGCAAGCCGCGGCTGGTGGCGATTCTGCCGGAAGACGGCAACGACGAAAGCGAAGTGCTGCGGCTGGCTGCATCGCTGGAGCGTGGCTCCGAACATCCCCTCGCAGAAGCCATCGTTAGCAGTGCAGAAGAGCGCGGCGTTGAATTGCAGGCGGCTGACGAGTTCGAGGCTGTGACTGGCAAGGGTGTGAAGGGCACGGTCGGCGACAAGGCTGTGGCGCTCGGCAACCTGGCGTTCGTGCGCGACCTGGGCCTTGAAGTGGGCGACCTCGCTGACAAGGCGAACACACGCCGGGACGAAGGCGAGACGGTGATGTTCGTCACGGTCGGCCAAGAAGTCGCCGGCATGGTCAGTGTGGCCGATCCGGTGAAGGATACGACGCCCGCTGCCTTACGTGAACTGCATGCGCAGGGTTTCCGCATCATCATGGCCACCGGCGACAACGAACGCACGGCGAAGGCCGTGGCCGCACGGTTGGGCATCGACGAAATCCGCGCAGACGTCCTGCCTGAAGACAAGGCGCGCATCATTCGCGAGCTTCAACAAGAAGGCCGAAAGGTTGCGATGGCAGGTGACGGCGTCAACGATGCCCCTGCCCTCGCACAGGCCGATGTGGGCATCGCTATGGGCACGGGCGCCGACGTTGCCATCGAAAGCGCGGGCATTACCCTCGTCAAAGGCAACCTGGATGGTATCGTGCGGGCAAGGAAACTTGCGCGCGCGACGATGCGCAATATCCGCCAGAACCTGTTCTTCGCGCTGATCTACAATTCCGCCGGGGTTCCGGTGGCGGCGGGGATTCTCTTCCCGTTCATCGGCATCCTCATCAGTCCGATGTTCGCCGCCTTTGCCATGAGCGCATCGTCCATTTCTGTCGTGCTCAATTCCTTGCGATTGCGCAGCGCAGCACTTTGAGGGTCGCCGTTACAAAGCAAAGGAGAACAGCCATGTCCAATTTCGCCAATGCAGCGTTCTTACCTGCCACGCACCGCGTCCAGCAGGGCTTCGGCTGGCATATGCATGATGGAGGATACATGTCCGGCGATTACTGGGGAATGGGTGGCTTCGGTCACGTCATCTTCTGGCTGCTGGTAATCGGCGCCATCATCGCAACCACCCTGCTGCTGTCGCGCAACCTCGGGAGGAAGGGCGGCGACGAAGATAGCCGTAATGCAATCGACCACCTCGACGAGCGATACGCCAAGGGCGAGATTGACCGCGAGGAATATCTGCAGCGTAAGAAGGACATCACGGAGCGCTAGGTCCGGGATCGCGATGACGCAAAACAAGCAGCACCATCACGAGGCGCAAAAGAGCGACCGGAGGAAAGGCAGCATCTCGCTGATCGGCGCCGTGGCCATGGGTACCGGCGTGATGATTGGCGCCGGGATCTTCGCCCTCACCGGGCAGATTGCCGAACTCGCCGGACCGCTGTTTCCGCTATCCTTCATCGCCGGGGCAATGGTCACCGCGCTGGCCGCCTACAGCTACATCAAGATGTCGAACGCCTGGCCGTCTTCGGGCGGCATCGCGATGATCCTGCAAAAGGCATACGGCCCCGGCACCATCGCCGCCTCCGCATCGCTGCTGATGGCGCTATCCATGGTCATCAACGAAAGTCTGGTGGCAAGAACCTTCGCCACCTATGCTCTGCGTCCCTTCGGCCTCGAAGAGAACGGCCTGCTGCTCTCGGCCGGAGCGCTGGGCCTGATCGTGTTCGCTTATGTCGTGAATGTGGCGGGGAACAAGTCGGTCAGCGGACTGTCGCTGGTCATGTCCGCCATCAAGATTGGCGGTATCGCGCTGTTCGCCGTTGCCGCCATCTGGGCCAGCGGCTTTTCGAGTGGAGCTTTCGCATCAAACCCGACCATTGGCGGCATCGATGCCTTCATCGCCTCGATCGCCTTCTCCATTCTCGCCTTCAAGGGTTTCACAACCATCACCAACAGCGGCGGCGAGATCGAGGATCCGCACCGCAACGTCGGGCGCACCATCATGATCTCCATCGCGATCTGCGTGGTGACCTACCTGCTGGTAGCCGTGGCTGTCGGGTCTTCCCTGTCCATCGATCAGATCGTGCAAGCGCGCGACTATTCGCTGGCCGCCGCGGCGGAGCCTGCGCTGGGCGATGCCGGTTTCTACTTCACCGTCGTCATCGCGATCGCGGCAACCTCATCCGGCCTGATCGCCAGCGTCTTCGCGGTATCGCGGATGCTGACGATGCTGACCGAGATGAAGATGATCCCGCACAGCCACTTCGGCATGACGGGCCCGCTTCAACATCACTTGCTGGTCTACACTGTCGTGGTCGCTGGTGCACTGGCCGTGCTTTTCGATCTTTCGCGCATCGCATCACTCGGCGCATTCTTCTACCTGGTAATGGACATGCTCGTGCATTGGGGCGTCTATCGCCACCTGCGCGAGGAGATCGGTGCGAAAGGCACCGTCCTGCTGGCAGCGCTGGCAGCCGATGCTATCGTCCTCGGGGCCTTCACCTGGACCAAGCTACAAAGCGATGCGGCCATCGTCGCCTATGCCGCGGCGGGCATCGCCGTCGTCTTCGCCGGAGAGCATCTTTTTCTTCGCAGAGCAGCGCAGGACCGTGAAGCGGCTGGCCAGGATCGCGAAGATCAAGAGACGGAGTAGACGATTATCGTCGGTGCCAGACATAGGCGTGGACCAAGTGGAAGCCGTCCGGAAGCATGGCTGGCCTTGCAGGGCTTCCTTGTCGCCTTCCTTTGGGAAATGCTCCAGATGCCGTTCTACGTCATGGACGGCATGACGGCCTTGTCTGTTACAAAAAGCTGTGCGCTCGCATCGCTTGGCGATGCAGGCGTGATGGTCGCAGCAGCCTGGATCGCCAATCGCATAACCGGCGACGCCCTTTGGCAGGAACGCCTCGCCCCGCTACCTGTCGCCTTCTTCCTCGTGATCGGCCTGGCCGTAACGGCTGTCATCGAATGGCAGGCCCTGCGCAGCGATTGGGGGTGGAGCTATTCCGCTGCGATGCCGACCCTCTTCGGGATCGGGCTCGTGCCGCTCGCCATGTGGGTGGTCGTCCCCTTGCTTTCGCTTGGCCTCGCGAGAAGGATGGCGTGATCGCCTGTTGGAGCGTCGAATGGCACAACCTGAGAGAGATGCACACTGGGAGAAGGTCTACCGCGAAAAGTCGCCCGATGCGGTGAGCTGGTATCAGGCCTCCCCCGAACCCACGCTAAACGCGCTTGACCAGCTGGGCGTCGATCCGCGCTCATCACTAATCGACATAGGCGGCGGGGCATCTACCCTGGTCGATGCCCTGCTGGAGCGCGGCTGGACCGACCTTACCGTGCTAGATGTTGCCGCCCCCGCGCTGGAGGCTTCCAAGGCCCGCCTAGGTTCCTTGGCCGACAAGGTCCACTGGATCGTGAGCGACATCACGACCTGGCAGCCGGAACGAACCTATGACGTCTGGCACGACCGGGCCGTGTTCCACTTCCTGACAGAACCTAGGCAGCGCGAAGCCTATCGCAAGGCGCTGCTGGCCGGCCTCGCCACCAAGGGACTGCTGATCATGGCTACCTTCGCCCTCGATGGACCGGACAAGTGCAGCGGCTTGTCTGTCCAACGATATGATGCCGAGACCCTGGCTCACGAACTGGGGCCCCAGCTGACCATGATCGCCAACTGGAGAGAACAGCACACAACGCCCTGGGGAAGCCATCAAGCATTCAACTGGTGCGTATTCCAACTGAACTAGGCAAGGTCCGCAATCGGGTCGTTAGCGGTCATTCCGCTTTTTTGGAAATCTCAGCCTTCATTTGCAGCCTCTCCGAGCGCCTCTGCTTCCCTCGCATAAGCGCCCTGACCGGAGGAGTGCACTACGAAAATTCAATCGGCGGGCTTGGTTGGCACATACATGAACTCGGCGCTCAATGACTCCTCGTACTCCCATCCTGAAGGGGTCGCGATCGACATCTTCTTTCCCTTAAAATGCAGACCATGTCCCCGACGAGGCTCTTCGAATAGCCAACACACTCCCACTTTTCCGCCGCTCTCCCCGAACGGCAATCTCCCGAATTCGAGCCAGCTACACGGTACGGTCAATCCCTTCTGTTGGTCCGCGACTGCAACATCGATGGGGTGCCCTGCCTCGAGAAAGGCTAGACCTCGCGATTCCAGGAGCTCGACATAGCTCTGCGCCTCAGAGGGACTAAGAAACCCAACTCGGGCAATTTCATCATCATAGCAAAGGGTGGAATTCGGGACGTCTTCGAGAAATCCATCCCATCCGTTGGGATATTTCCCTTTGATCCTGTCGAGGCGCATAATGACCGAGATTCCTTCCACCAATACTGCCACAATCCTACTCCTTCTCCGCCACCTTTGGTGCGGCTAGCTTGATACCAAGGTCCGATCAGACGCGATCCGATAAGTGTTGCCAATCAACGTCGGCCTGTCAGCCCCCATGTGTCAGTCGTTGGCGACACCTGACGGCAATTGCTTAAGCTTGCGCGCACTACATTGGGGGACGGACGCATGCCAAAGAAGAGGGCGCCGGAACGATCACTCGTCGAAGTCCACACGCACCTGACCATCGCGGCAAGGAAGTGCCGGTCTATCGGCCGCCAAAAGGGCTTGGCGTGCTCGACAAGGTGAGGGGTGAGCCGGAGTGGCACACGAGCCTGTTCGTGAAGCCTGCCCTGGTCGACCGGTGGCTGGCGCTCCTGGGATCTTCCCGGGACCTCTTCATGTCGCTGCACGAGTGCAAGATTGGCCGGACCCGCTGGGTCAGGGGTATTGAGCTGGTGACCTGCCCCATTAGGGTGGTCCACCGGTTAAGTTAGAGTTCCGGCGGTTATGGTCGCCCTGCTGGGCGGCCTGAAGCGTAGCGTAAGGCAGTCCAGC
>Ga0207829_100492_pt1 | contig 16932 bp, 11 predicted proteins | sample TtaePargueraPR_4_FD_187738 | JGI IMG/M metagenome (GOLD analysis project Ga0207829, IMG submission 187738) | Aerobic enrichment media microbial communities from Bioluminiscent Bay, La Parguera, Puerto Rico - Tt and P1 (SPAdes) | ecosystem: Environmental > Aquatic > Marine > Unclassified ... | reverse complement strand
GCGGTATCACGATTGCGACGTCGCACGTTGAGTATGAGACGGACAACCGTCACTACGCGCACGTGGACTGCCCGGGTCACGCGGACTATGTGAAGAACATGATCACGGGCGCGGCGCAGATGGACGGGGCGATTTTGGTTGTTTCCGCGGCTGACGGCCCGATGCCGCAGACGCGCGAGCACATTCTGCTGGCGCGTCAGGTGGGCGTTCCGGCGATCGTCGTTTTCATGAACAAGGTCGACCAGGTGGACGACGAGGAGCTTTTGGAGCTTGTCGAGCTTGAGGTTCGCGAGCTTCTGTCGTCTTACGAGTTCCCGGGCGACGATATTCCGATCGTGAAGGGCTCCGCCTTGGCGGCGCTCGAGGGCCGTGACGACGAGATCGGCAAGAACGCCATTCTCGAGCTGATGGCGCAGGTCGATGAATACATCCCGCAGCCGGACCGTCCGAAGGACCAGCCGTTCCTGATGCCGATCGAGGACGTGTTCTCGATCTCTGGCCGCGGTACGGTTGTGACGGGCCGCGTTGAATCGGGCGTGATCAACGTCGGCGACGAGATCGAGATCGTGGGTATCAAGGACACGACGAAGACGACGTGCACGGGTGTCGAGATGTTCCGCAAGCTCCTGGATCAGGGCGAGGCGGGCGACAACATCGGTGTTCTGCTGCGCGGTACGAAGCGTGAAGAGGTTGAGCGGGGTCAGGTTCTGGCGAAGCCGGGATCGATTACGCCGCACACGAAGTTCACGGCCGAGGCATACATCCTGACGAAAGAAGAGGGTGGCCGCCACACGCCGTTTTTCACCAACTACCGTCCGCAGTTTTACTTCCGGACGACGGACGTGACCGGGACGGTGTCGTTGCCGGAGGGGACGGAGATGGTGATGCCTGGCGACAACATCTCGATGGAGGTTCAGCTGATCCAGCCGATCGCCATGGACCAGGGTCTGCGTTTCGCCATCCGCGAAGGCGGCCGTACCGTCGGCGCAGGCGTCGTCGCGAGCATCATCGAGTAGCCGCTGGGAAGATCAGTCGCGTAGGCGGCTTCGGCCGCCGCCGCGGGCGAAAGGGGTATAGCTCAGTTGGTAGAGCGGCGGTCTCCAAAACCGCAGGTCGCGGGTTCGAATCCTGCTGCCCCTGCCAAGCGTCGGTTTGGTAAGCGTTGATTTGGGCGGTAGAAGTGGCGGCGCGAAAAACGCCGAATGAGGGCGGAATAAAGAAAGAAAAGCATGGCTAAGACGAATCCAGTGGAATTTGTCCAACAGGTCCGCCAGGAAACCAGGAAGGTTACCTGGCCGAGCCGCCGTGAGACCCTGATCTCGACGGCGATGGTCTTCGTCTTCGTGATCATTGCCGCCCTGTTCTTCTTTCTCGTCGATCAGGTGCTGTCGACCGGCGTGAAACTGATTTTCGGGCTCGGAGGTTAAAACGTGGCGGCGAATTGGTACGTGGTGCATGTCTATTCGGGCTTCGAGAAGAAGGTTGCCGAATCGATCGAAGAGCAAGCCAAACAATCCCACCTGTCGGAGCAGTTCGAACAGGTATTGGTGCCGACCGAGGAAGTGATCGAAATGCGCCGGGGCGCGAAGGTGAGCGCCGAGCGCAAATTCTTTCCCGGTTACGTTCTGGTCAAGATGGACCTGACCGACGAGAGCTGGCACTTGGTGAAGAATACGCCGAAAGTAACCGGCTTTTTGGGCAGCCGCGGCCGTCCGACGCCGATTACCGAGGCGGAAGCGCAACGGATCATCCATCAGGTCCAGGAAGGCGTGGAGCGGCCGAAACCCTCCATCACTTTCGAGATCGGCGAGCAGGTCCGGGTATGCGACGGTCCCTTCACCTCGTTCAATGGGTTGGTCGAGGAAGTGGACGACGAAAAGGCGCGGCTCAAGGTGGCGGTGTCCATCTTCGGGCGCTCGACGCCGGTGGAATTGGAATACTCGCAGGTCGAGAAGGTCTAGCGATTTCATGAATTCCCGCGCGAGGTCGCGCGGGTGTATGTGCGGGAGGCGTGCCATCGCCGCACCGCGCACCCAGTAGAAGAAAGCTGAGGTTTGAGAATGGCAAAGAAGATACAGGGCTATATCAAGCTCCAAATCCCGGCGGGGCAGGCAAATCCCTCGCCGCCGGTCGGTCCTGCCTTGGGTCAGGCGGGCGTGAACATCATGGAATTCTGCAAGGCCTTCAACGCGCACACGCAGAACATGGAACAGGGCATGCCCATTCCGGTGCAGATCACGGTCTATCAGGACAAGACCTTCACCTTTATCAGCAAGTCGCCGCCGGCGAGCTACTTCATCAAGAAGGCGGCGCGGCTTTCAAAGGGGTCGAAGACGCCTGGTAAGGAAACCGTTGCCAAGGTGACCATGAGCCAGCTGCGCGAGATCGCCGAGGCCAAAATGGAAGATCTCAACGCCAACGATGTCGATGCCGCGTGCAAAATTCTCGCTGGTTCCGCCCGTTCCATGGGCATTTCGGTGGAGGGCTGAGACAATGGCGAAACAAGGAAAACGTTTGAACGACGCCTATGCCAAGATCGACCGGCTGACCGAATACGAGGTCGTCGAGGCGGTCAAACTGCTGAAGCAGGCGAAGCAGGCCAAGTTCGATGAGACCGTCGAGATCAGTATGAACCTCGGCGTCGATCCGCGTCATGCCGATCAGATGGTGCGTGGTATGGTGTCGCTTCCCCACGGATCGGGCAAATCCGCCCGGGTCGCCGTGTTCGCCAAAGGCGACAAGGCGGAGGAGGCGAAAGCGGCCGGTGCCGATGTGGTCGGTGCCGACGATCTCGCCGAGAAGGTGGAGAAGGGCGAGATCGACTTCGATCGCGTCGTTGCCACCCCGGATATGATGGCGGTGGTCGGTAAGCTCGGTAAGGTTCTGGGGCCGCGCGGCCTGATGCCGAACCCGAAATTGGGGACGGTTACCCCTAATGTTGCCGATGCGGTGAAATCTGCTAAAGCCGGTGACATCGAGTTCCGGGTTGAAAAGGCGGGTATCGTGCACGCCGGCATCGGTAAGGCGAGCTTCAGCGAAGATGCGTTGGTCGAGAACGTGAAAGCGTTCTATGACGCCATCATCAAGGCGAAGCCGACCGGCGCCAAAGGAACTTACGTAAAACGCGTCAGCATCTCCTCGACGATGGGGCCTGGCGTGAAACTGGATATCGCCAGCCTCGGGCAATAAGCCCGGCTGGCGGGAACAGACGGTCGCTCCCTGTCATATATATAGACATATATAGGCAGGGGTTGGCCGGCTGAGGGGAAACCGGAGTTTATCTGTTTCCCCGGCCTGTCCGAGACTGCAGGTAGTGGCTTCGGCCACGTAATGTCCGTAACCCCGAGTGTTTGGGGGGGCGCCTGTATAGACAGTGACGAGACCGTTTTCGGGAGTGACATCCCAGGACGGCTTGAACTGACGGCTTGGGCAGGGCGAAACGATCTTCGCCCGGCGTTTCGGGCGGAGGTTTGGGTGCAACCGCATCGGGTTTGCCAACTGGCGGATCGGGTGCAAAGTCGGAGACGATTCGTGGACCGCACACAAAAAGAAGAGTTGGTCACGTCGTTGAAGCAGGTGTTCCAGGAGTCGGCCGTGGTGGTCGTCACCCATTATTCGGGGTTGACGGTTGCCGACATGACGACCCTCCGGGGGCAACTGCGTGCAGCGGGTGCCAACATGAAGGTCACTAAGAATCGCCTCACCCGTCTCGCCCTGGAAGGAACGCCATACGATGGCTTGAGTTCTCTATTCACCGGCCCAACCGCGATCGCCTATTCGGATGATCCGGTCGCGCCGGCGAAGGTGGCGGTGAATTTCGCCAAAGAGAACGAAAAGCTGGTGATCCTGGGCGGTGCGTTCGGTGAACAGATGCTGGACGTCGAGGGGATCAATAGTCTTGCCAAACTGCCGTCGCTCGATGAGCTGCGCGGTAAGCTGGTGGGCATGATCCAAACCCCGGCGACCCGTATTGCCGGCGTACTTCAGGCGCCGGCTGGGCAAGTTGCCCGGGTTATCGGCGCTTACGGGGCTAAAGGTGAGGCGGCTTAGAGGCCGACACCGACAACAGTTCAAGCCAATGGAGAGATAGAAATGGCTGCAGATCTTGCGAAAATTGCTGATGACCTTTCGAGCCTGACCGTCCTTGAGGCGGCGGAACTCAGCAAAATGCTGGAAGAAAAATGGGGCGTCTCGGCTGCCGCTCCGGTTGCCGTGGCTGCCGCGGCACCGGGTGCCGGTGGCGAAGCCGCCGCCGAAGAGAAAGACTCCTTCGAGGTCGTTCTTGCCGCTGCCGGCGAGAAGAAGATCAACGTGATCAAGGAAGTTCGCGCGATCACCGGTCTTGGCCTGAAGGAAGCCAAGGATCTTGTCGAAGGCGCACCGAAGACCGTCAAGGAAGACGCGTCCAAGGACGAAGCCGAAGAGATCAAGAAGAAGCTCGAGGAAGCAGGCGCGACCGTCGAGCTCAAGTAAGTTGTTTCGGTTGGACGTCCGGCCCGTGCCGGACGTCCGCCAAACAAACATAAGGGACCATCCCGTTAAGAAATTTGGGAAAGGTCCGTCTGTATAAGTTCGCCATTCGCCCGCATTGGCCACGCCGAGGCCGGGAAAGCGGATGCGCAGTTCCGGCGATGCCGCCGCTCACGAATTTGGTTCGTGAAGGGGGCAGCGCCTAATTGTTGAGCTTCGTGCGCCCTGTGCGAAGACAACGCCACGGTCTGTTTGGTCACGGGTGCGGCGCCCAGGACGGACGGATCGCTGATAGTGGTACGAGGAGCTGCAATGGCTGTTAGGTCCTACACGAGTCGTAAACGAGTCCGTAAAAGCTTCGGCCGCATCCCCACGGTTGCGCCGATGCCGAACCTTATCGAGGTTCAGAAGAATTCCTATGAGAGTTTCCTGCAGCGGGAAACCGCGAAGCCGGACCGCAGTGACAGCGGTTTGCAGGAAGTCTTCAAGTCCGTGTTCCCGATTCAGGATTTCTCGGGACGTGGAACGCTGGAATTCGTCGATTACGAATTCGACGATCCGAAATACGACGTGGAGGAATGCCAACAACGCGGCATGACCTATGCCGCGCCGCTTAAGGTGACATTGCGCCTGGTGGTGTGGGATGTCGACGAAGAAACCGCCGCCCGTTCGGTTCGCGACATTAAGGAACAGGTCGTCTACATGGGCGAAATGCCCCTGATGACCAACAACGGCACGTTTGTGGTGAACGGCACCGAGCGCGTGATCGTGTCGCAGATGCACCGCTCGCCGGGCGTGTTCTTCGATCACGATAAGGGCAAGACCCATTCGTCGGGTAAGTTCCTGTTTGCCGCCCGGGTCATTCCGTATCGCGGCTCCTGGCTCGATTTCGAATTCGACGCCAAAGACTTGGTTTATGTGCGCATCGACCGTCGCCGCAAGTTGCCGGTGACGACGCTTCTGATGTGCCTCGACAGCCCGGAGACGAGCGCGCTTCGCGAGAAGTATGCCAAGCTGGATCGGGAACTCGAGCCGGAAGAAATCACCGGCATGACGTCTTCCGATATTCTCGATTATTTCTACGAGACGGTTACCTATTCGCGGGCGAAGAAGGGCTGGAAGACGGCCCTCGATCTGAACCGCATGCGGGGCGTCAAGCTCACCCACGACCTGATCAACGCCAAGTCCGGCCGCGTCGTTGTGGAAGAGGGCACCAAGATCACGCCGCGCCTTATCCGCGAGCTCGAAAAGAAGGATATCGAGGAACATCTGGTTCCGGCCGAGGAACTCATCGGCAGTTACGTCGCCAATGACGTGATCAACGAGGACACCGGTGAAATCTATCTCGAGGCCGGTGACGAGATCACCGAAGAGGTTCTTGAATCCATCGAAGAAAGCAGCGTTCAGGATATCCCGGTTCTGTTCATCGATCACATGAACGTCGGTCCGTATATCCGCAATACGCTCGCTGTCGACAAGAACTCGAACCGCGAGGAAGCGCTCATCGATATCTACCGGGTGATGCGCCCGGGTGAGCCGCCGATTCTCGAAACGGCCGAAGCGCTGTTCCAGGGACTGTTCTTCGATCCTGACCGCTACGATCTGTCGGCGGTCGGCCGCGTCAAGATGAACTCCCGTCTCGGCTTCGAGACCGACGACCAACTTCGTGTCCTGCGCAAGGAGGACATCATGGAAGTGGTCCGGATCCTGGTGGAGCTCAAGGATGGCCGTGGTGAAATCGACGATATCGATCACCTCGGGAACCGCCGCGTGCGGTCCGTCGGTGAATTGATGGAGAACCAGTACCGCGTCGGTCTGTTGCGTATGGAGCGGGCTATCCGCGAGCGCATGAGTTCGGTCGACATCGACACGGTCATGCCGCATGACCTGATCAATGCCAAACCGGCGGCGGCGGCGGTGCGCGAATTCTTCGGTTCGTCGCAGTTGTCGCAGTTTATGGACCAGACCAACCCGCTGTCGGAGATCACCCACAAACGCCGCCTGTCGGCGCTTGGTCCGGGCGGTCTTACCCGTGAGCGGGCCGGCTTCGAGGTGCGCGACGTGCATCCGACCCACTATGGCCGGATCTGCCCGATCGAAACGCCGGAAGGGCCGAACATCGGTTTGATCAACTCGCTCGCCACCTATGCGCGGGTCAACCAGTACGGCTTCATCGAGAGCCCGTACCGTAAGGTTGAGAACGGCAAGGTAACCGACGAAGTGGTCTATCTGTCGGCCATGGAAGAGGGCAAATACACCATCGCTCAGGCCAACTCGGAACTCGATAAATCCGGTAAGTTCGTCCACGAGCTGATCAGCTGCCGCATGGCGGGTGACTTCATCATGGCGAACCGCACGGACATCGATCTCATCGACGTGTCGCCGAAGCAGTTGGTATCGGTTGCCGCGGCGCTCATTCCGTTCCTCGAGAACGATGACGCCAACCGTGCGTTGATGGGCTCGAACATGCAGCGTCAGGCGGTGCCGTTGATCCGCGCCGAGGCGCCGCTGGTCGGGACCGGTATGGAAGAGACGGTGGCGCGGGACTCCGGTGCCGCGATCGTCGCCCGCCGCCCGGGTGTCGTCGATCAGATCGACGGCATGCGGATCGTCGTGCATGCGGACGAAGAGGTCGATTCCCACGACCGTCCGGGTGTCGACATCTACACTCTGCAGAAGTTCCAGCGCTCCAACCAGAACACCTGTATCAACCAGCGTCCGTTGGTGAAGGTGGGGGATCGGATCGAGGCCGGCGATATTATCGCCGACGGTCCGTCAACCCAATTGGGTGAGCTGGCACTTGGCCGGAACGTGCTCGTCGCGTTCATGCCGTGGAACGGTTACAACTTCGAGGACTCCATCCTGATCTCCGAACGTATCGTCCGCGAGGACGTGTTCACCTCGATCCACATCGAGGAGTTTGAGGTCATGGCCCGCGACACCAAGCTGGGCCAGGAGGAAATCACCCGTGACATTCCCAACGTCGGCGAGGAAGCGCTCAAGAACCTCGACGAAGCGGGCATTGTCTATATCGGGGCGGAAGTCGGGCCCAACGATATCCTGGTCGGCAAGGTGACGCCGAAGGGCGAGAGCCCCATGACCCCGGAAGAGAAGTTGTTGCGGGCGATCTTCGGTGAGAAAGCCTCCGACGTGCGCGATACGTCGTTGCGTCTGCCGCCGGGTGTTACCGGCACGATCGTCGAGGTGCGGGTGTTCTCGCGCCGCGGCGTCGACAAGGACGAACGTGCCCTGGCCATCGAACGGGCGGAGATCGAGCGTCTTGCCAAGGACCGGGACGACGAAATCGCCATCCTGGAACGCAGCTTCCGTGGCCGTATCCGTGAGCGTTTGAACAAGCGCAAGATCGTGTCCGGTCCTAAGGGGATCGAGCCCGACACCACGGTGACGGACGAACTGCTCGACAAGCTGACCTTGGCGCAGATGCAGCAGATCGTGGTCGCCAACGATAAGGTGATGGCCGAGATCGAAGGTCTGAAGAAGCAGCTCGAAGACGGCATCGCCGTGTTCCAGGCGCGTTTCGAGGACAAGGTCGAGAAACTTGAGCGGGGTGACGAATTGCCGCCCGGCGTGATGAAGCTGGTCAAGGTGTTCGTTGCGGTGAAGCGTAAGCTGTCGCCCGGCGATAAGATGGCCGGCCGTCACGGCAACAAGGGTGTCATTTCCCGGATCATGCCGATCGAGGATATGCCGGCCCTTGAGGACGGTACGCCGGTCGACATCGTGCTCAATCCGTTGGGCGTGCCTTCGCGGATGAACGTGGGTCAAATTCTGGAAACCCATCTCGGCTGGGCCTGCCATGGCCTCGGTTTGCAGATTGCGAGCCAGGTCGACTCGATCAAACGCGGTGAGGCGAAGCCGAAGGATCTGCGTGATACGCTCAAGTTCGCGTATGGCGACGATACCTTCAAGGAAGACGTCGCGCCGATGGACGATGACGCGATCATGGAACTCGGTGAAAACCTGCGCGATGGCGTGCCCATTGCAACGCCGGTTTTCGACGGCGCCGAAGAACGTGACATCGCCGAGATGCTGGAGAAGGCAGGCGTGCCGAGCAGCGGGCAGGTTACCCTGTTCGACGGCCGCACGGGCGAGAAGTTCGACCGGCAAGTGACCGTGGGCTACATTTATATGTTGAAGCTCCATCACTTGGTCGACGACAAGATCCATGCCCGTTCCATTGGTCCCTACAGCTTGGTCACCCAGCAGCCACTGGGCGGCAAGGCCCAGTTCGGCGGCCAGCGGTTCGGCGAAATGGAAGTGTGGGCGCTGGAAGCTTACGGCGCCGCCTATACCTTGCAGGAAATGCTGACGGTGAAGTCGGACGACGTGTCTGGCCGTACCAAGGTCTACGAGGCCGTGGTGCGGGGCGACGATACGTTCGAAGCCGGCATCCCCGAATCGTTCAACGTTCTGGTCAAGGAACTGCATTCCCTTGGCCTCAATGTTGAACTCAAGCAGCGCAGCTACTGAGCCGCACCGGCGACGCGGGTCAAAAAGGAGATTATCCTATGAATGAACTGATGCGGATTTTCGAACCGGCGCAAGGCACTCAACGGTTCGACCAGATCCAGATCAACATCGCCAGCCCGGAGCGGATTCGTTCCTGGTCCTTCGGTGAGATCAAGAAGCCGGAGACGATCAACTACCGCACCTTCAAGCCGGAGCGGGACGGCCTGTTCTGCGCGCGCATTTTCGGTCCGATCAAGGATTACGAATGCCTGTGCGGCAAGTACAAGCGCATGAAGTACAAGGGCATCGTCTGCGAGAAGTGCGGTGTCGAGGTGACTTTGACCAAGGTCCGCCGCGAACGCATGGGGCACATCGAACTGGCCGCGCCGGTGGCGCACATCTGGTTCATGAAGTCGCTGCCGTCGCGGGTCGGCCTGCTGCTCGACATGACGCTCAAGGATCTTGAGCGGGTGTTGTACTTCGAGAACTACGTCGTCATGGAACCCGGCCTGACGCCGCTCAAAGAAAAAGAGCTGATGTCGGAAGAGGAATACCAGACGGCGGTCGACGAATATGGCGAAGACGCCTTCCAGGCCGGAATCGGTGCGGAAGCCATCCGGTCCATGCTCGTCGAAATCGATCTCGAGCAAGAGCGCGAGACGCTGCGTGTGGACCTTCGCGAAACCGGTTCCGAAGCCAAGCGCAAGAAGTTCGTCAAGCGTCTCAAGCTGGTCGAGGCGTTCATCGAATCGGGCGCGCGTCCCGAATGGATGATCCTCGAGGTCATTCCGGTCATTCCGCCGGAGTTGCGTCCCCTCGTGCCCCTCGACGGCGGCCGGTTCGCGACGTCGGACCTCAACGACCTTTACCGCCGCGTGATCAACCGGAATAACCGTCTCAAACGGTTGATCGAACTGCACGCACCGGAAATCATCGTGCGCAACGAAAAGCGCATGCTGCAAGAGGCGGTCGATGCGCTGTTCGATAACGGCCGTCGCGGCCGGGCCATCACCGGCGCCAACAAGCGCCCGTTGAAGTCGCTGTCCGACATGCTCAAGGGCAAACAGGGCCGCTTCCGGCAGAACCTGCTTGGTAAGCGTGTCGACTATTCGGGCCGTTCGGTGATCGTGGTCGGTCCCGAACTTCTGCTGCATCAATGCGGTCTGCCGAAGAAGATGGCGCTCGAACTGTTCAAGCCGTTCGTCTATTCGCGGCTCGAGAAGTACGGTATGGCGACCACCATCAAGGCCGCCAAACGTATGGTCGAAAAAGAGCGGCCGGAAGTGTGGGATATCCTCGAAGAGGTGATCCGCGAACACCCGGTGCTCTTGAACCGTGCGCCGACGCTGCACCGTTTGGGTATCCAGGCATTCGAACCGGTGCTCATTGAAGGTAAGGCGATCCAGCTTCATCCGCTGGTCTGCACCGCCTTCAACGCCGACTTCGACGGTGACCAGATGGCGGTCCACGTGCCGTTGTCGCTGGAAGCGCAGCTTGAAGCGCGGGTGCTGATGATGTCGACCAACAACATCCTCAGCCCGGCGAACGGCAAGCCGATCATCGTGCCGTCTCAGGATATCGTGCTCGGCCTATACTACCTGACCATGGAGCGTGAGGGTGAGCCGGGCGAGGGCATGGCCTTCGTCGATACCGCCGAGATCGAGCAGGCGCTCAACGACGGTGTGGTAACCCTGCATTCCAAGATCAGGGCCCGTTATCACACGGTGGATGAGAACAACGAGCCGATCGTGACCCGCGTGGAAACGACCGCCGGCCGGATGCTCCTCGGTGACTTGTTGCCGCGTCATCCGAATATCTCGTTCAAGCTGATCAACCGTCTGTTGACCAAGAAGGACATCACGGCGGTCATCGACGAGGTCTATCGTCATTGCGGTCAGAAGGAGACAGTGCTCTTCGCCGACCACATCATGGCGCTCGGCTTCAAGCAGGCCTGCCGCGCCGGTATCTCGTTCGGTAAGGACGACCTGGTGGTGCCCGATGCCAAAAAACTGTTGGTCGATGAGACCGAAAAGATGGTCGAGTCCTACGAGCGTCAGTACCAGGACGGTCTGATCACCCAAGGTGAGAAGTACAACAAGGCGGTCGACGCGTGGTCGCACTGCACCGACCGGGTTGCCGACGAGATGATGAAGGAAATCTCGCGGGTCGAGCCGGGCGTGCCGGTCAACTCCATCTACATGATGGCTGACTCTGGTGCGCGTGGTTCGGCGGCACAGATGAAGCAGCTTGCCGGCATGCGCGGCCTGATGGCCAAGCCGTCGGGTGAAATCATCGAAACGCCGATCATCTCGAACTTCAAGGAAGGTCTGACCGTGCTGGAGTACTTCAACTCCACCCACGGTGCCCGTAAGGGATTGGCCGACACCGCCTTGAAGACCGCGAATTCCGGTTATTTGACTCGCCGTCTGGTCGATGTGGCGCAGGATTGCATCATCGTCGAGCGGGATTGTGGAACCGAAGACGGAATCACGATCGCGGCGGTCATCGAGGGCGGCGAGACAATCGTGTCGCTGCCGGATCGGGTGTTGGGCCGGACTTTGGCGGAAGACGTCATTGACCCGGAAACCAACAAGGTCATGCTCAAGCGCAACACGCTCCTCGACGAGGTGGCTGTCGAAATGCTCGCGAAGGCCGATATCGAGAGCATCAAGGCGCGCTCGGCGCTGACCTGCGAAACCCGTGGCGGTATTTGCGCGGCATGTTATGGCCGCGATCTGGCCCGCGGTACACCGGTCAACGACGGCGAGGCGGTGGGCGTCATTGCGGCGCAGTCCATCGGCGAACCCGGCACGCAGCTGACCATGCGGACGTTCCATATCGGTGGTGCGGCGCAACGTGGTGCGGAGCAATCCAGCATCGAATCGGCCACCGATTCGACGGTGCGGCTCAACAACTGCAGCGTCGTGAAGAACAGTAGCGGGACGCCGGTCGTCATGACCCGCAACGCCGAGCTGTTCCTGATCGACGATAAGGGCCGCGAACGGGCGCGCCACCGTATTCCGTACGGCGCGAAGCTGTTGGTCGAAGACAAGGCCAAGATCAAGCGCGGCGACAAGCTTGCCGAGTGGGATCCCTACACCCTGCCGATCATCACCGAGAAGGAAGGTGTGGCCAACTACGTCGACCTGCAGGAAGGCGTGACCATGCGCGAAGTCGTCGACGAGGCGACGGGTATCTCGTCCAAGGTGGTTATCGACTGGAAGCAGCAGCCCAAGGCTGCCGATCTCCGGCCGCGGATCACGCTGCGGGATAGCAAGGATAACGTGGTGACGTTGCCGAACGGCATGGAAGCTCGCTATTTCATGTCGGTGGACGCCATTCTGTCGGTCGAGAACGGACAGACGGTTCACGCCGGTGACGTGCTCGCGCGTATCCCGCGGGAATCGTCCAAGACCCGTGATATCACCGGCGGTCTGCCGCGTGTCGCCGAACTGTTCGAGGCGCGTAAGCCGAAGGACCACGCAATCATCAGTGAAATCGATGGCCGCGTCGAATTCGGCAAGGACTACAAGTCGAAGCGCCGGATCGTCGTGGTGCCCGAGGACAAGGGCGAGGAGCCGAAAGAGTACCTCATCCCCAAGGGCAAGCACATCAGCGTCCAAGAGGGCGACTATGTGATGCGGGGCGATCCGCTGATGGACGGTAATCCGGTGCCGCATGACATTCTGCGTGTCATGGGCGTCGAGGCGCTGGCCGAGTATCTCATCAACGAGATTCAGGACGTCTATCGCCTGCAAGGTGTGCGGATCGACGACAAGCACATCGAAGTGATCGTGCGTCAGATGCTGCAGAAGGTGGAAATCACCGACGGCGGCGACACCACCTTCCTGGTTGGCGAACTGGTCGACCGTGTCGAGTTCGACGCGGTCAACGAGAAGGCCGAGGAGGACGGTGGCCGGCCGGCGCAGGCGGAGCCGATGTTGCAAGGCATCACCAAGGCCTCGCTGCAAACGACGTCGTTCATTTCGGCGGCGTCGTTCCAGGAAACCACGCGGGTGCTTACCGAAGCGGCGGTTTCCGGCAAGCGCGACAACCTGATCGGCCTCAAGGAGAACGTCATCGTCGGCCGACTCATTCCTGCGGGAACGGGCGCCGTGATGAACCGGTTCCGCGAAGTCGCGGCCGAACGCGACCAGGTGATCGAGGCCGAACGTGGCGTCGAGCCGGAAGCGATCGAGGATGCTTCTGCTGCCCCGGGCGAGGAAGGTGTTTCCGAGCCGGCAGCAGAATAGCTAGTAAAATCAAATAGTTAACCCCGCCGGACCTGGGTTCGGCGGGGTTTTTTCTGGCCTCTCCGCTGCCCTTTGCGATGCAAAATAGGGGGTGGAATCGATAGCGAGGATTCACCCGGAAAGCAGCGGAAAAAGGTCCGTTTTTTGCTGTTGACTGGGGTAGGGCGCGTCACTAGTATGCGCCGCTCTCGAGGGCCCTGGTGGTAGGCCGTCCGGTCTAGACGCAGCGGACCCATCGATTAGTGATCACATAGCGCCTGTTTTCGGGCGAAAAACAAGACCGCCAGGAGCGGCTGCCGCCGTTGTATTGGCGGATTTTTGTACGCGATGCTGACCGGGAAGTACCGGAAGCTCGGAAGATTAAAGCGAGGAGTTTTGGCTGTATGCCGACGATCAACCAGTTGATTCGCAAGCCGCGGAAGGCACCCGTCACCCGAAATAAGGTGCCGGCGATGCAAGGATGCCCGCAGAAGCGGGGCGTTTGTACGCGCGTCTACACGACGACGCCGAAGAAACCGAACTCCGCGTTGCGTAAGGTTGCCCGTGTACGTCTGACCAATGGCTTCGAAGTGACCTCCTACATTCCGGGCGAGGGGCACAATCTTCAGGAGCACTCGGTCGTTCTTATCCGGGGTGGTCGCGTGAAGGACTTGCCGGGCGTTCGCTATCACATTATCCGCGGTACCCTCGACACCCAGGGTGTTGAAGACCGCCGCCAGCGCCGTTCGAAATACGGCGCCAAACGGCCGAAGTAAGGAAGTTCGAGTATGTCCCGCCGTAGAGCTGCTGAAAAACGCGATGTTCTCCCCGACGCCAAATATGGCGACGTGGTTTTGACCCGTTTGATGAACGGGCTGATGCGTGACGGTAAGAAATCGGTCGCCGAAGGCATCGTGTATGGCGCCTTCGATGACATCGAGAAGAAGGCCGGCCAGGATCCGGTCAAGGTTTTCCACGAGGCGCTCGACAACGTGAAGCCGATGATCGAAGTGCGGTCTCGCCGTGTCGGTGGCGCCACCTATCAGGTGCCGGTGGAGGTGCGCTCGGAGCGCGCCCAGGCACTTGCTCTTCGTTGGATTATCGATATGTCGCGGAACCGGTCGGAAAACACGATGGTTCAGCGCCTGTCGGGCGAGCTGCTCGACGCTTTTAATAATCGCGGCGCTGCCGTGAAAAAACGCGAGGACACCCACCGCATGGCGGAGGCTAACAAAGCGTTCTCGCATTACCGCTGGTAAGCGGAATTTCGTTCGGGGCGGAAAGAAAAGAAGCAATTAGGTCAGTAGAAGAAAGATGGCACGCACAACCCCATTAGATCGCTACCGCAATATTGGCATCATGGCCCATATTGACGCCGGTAAGACGACCACCACCGAACGTATCCTCTTTTATACCGGCCGGTCCTATAAGATCGGCGAGGTCCATGAAGGCACGGCCACCATGGACTGGATGGAGCAGGAGCAGGAGCGCGGCATTACCATTACGTCCGCGGCGACCACCTGTAACTGGAAAGACCATCGTATCAATATCATCGACACGCCCGGCCACGTCGATTTCACCATTGAAGTGGAGCGGTCGCTCCGTGTTCTCGATGGTGCCGTGGCGGTGTTCGACAGTGTTGCCGGCGTTGAGCCGCAGTCCGAAACGGTGTGGCGCCAGGCCGACAAGTATAATGTGCCGCGCATTTGTTTCGTTAATAAGATGGACCGTATCGGGGCCGACTTCTTCCGCACGGTGGACATGATAGTCGACCGGCTCGGCGCGACGCCGCTGGTCACCCAGCTTCCGGTGGGGTCCGAGGCCGATTTGGCTGGTGTGGTCGACCTCATCGAGATGAAGGCGATCATCTGGAAAGACGAGAACCTCGGTGCCGAGTTCGAATACAAGGATATTCCCGGCAATCTCGCCGATCAGGCCGCTGAGTACCGCGAAAAGCTCGTCGAGCTCGCGGTCGAGCAGGACGATGCGGCGATGGAAGCCTATCTCGAGGGCAACGAGCCTGACGCGGACACTCTGCGGGCGTGCATTCGTAAGGGAACCCTGGCTGCGGCTTTCGTGCCGGTGCTGTGTGGTTCGGCGTTCAAGAACAAAGGCGTTCAGCCGCTCCTCGACGCGGTTGTCAGCTTCCTTCCCAGCCCGACCGATGTTCCCGCCATCAAGGGCATCAAGTTGGGTACCGAAGACGAAATTACCCGCAACAATTCCGACGATGAGCCGTTCTCGGCATTGGCGTTCAAGGTGATGAACGATCCGTTCGTCGGTTCCCTGACCTTCATTCGTATCTATTCCGGCGTGCTGGAAAGCGGCTCCTACATCCGCAACACGGTGAAGGACGAGCGCGAGCGTGTCGGCCGTATGCTGTTGATGCACGCAAACTCCCGGGAAGACGTGAAAGAGGCGCGCGCCGGCGATATTCTCGCCATTGCGGGGCTCAAGAACACGACCACCGGCGATACGCTGTGCGATCCAGATAGCCCGGTGATCCTGGAGCGGATGGAATTCCCGGAACCGGTGATCGAGATCGCGGTCGAGCCCAAGACCAAGGGCGACCAGGAGAAGATGGGCCAAGCGCTGGCGCGGTTGGCGGCTGAAGATCCGTCGTTCCGGGTGTCCAGTGATCCGGAAAGCGGGCAGACCATCCTCAAGGGCATGGGCGAATTGCACCTCGAAATTCTCGTCGATCGCATGAAGCGCGAGTTTAAGGTGGACGCCAATGTCGGTCAGCCTCAGGTGGCTTACCGTGAAACCATTTCTATGCCCGCCGATATTGACTACACCCACAAGAAGCAGAGTGGCGGTGCGGGTCAGTTTGCGCGCGTCAAGATCAAGTTCGAGCCGCAAGAGCCCGGTACCGGCGTTCTCTTCGAATCGAAGATTGTCGGCGGTAACGTGCCCAAGGAATACATCCCGGGCGTCGAAAAGGGCCTTCGCGCCGCGTCCGAGGCAGGACCGCTTGCCGGCTTCCCGGTGACCGATTTCCGGGCCGAGCTTTATGACGGCGCGTATCACGACGTTGACTCCAGCGTCATGGCGTTCGAGATCGCCGGTCAGGCCGCCTTCCGCGAAGGCGTCATGAAGGCGAAGCCGGTGTTGCTCGAGCCGATGATGCGGGTCGAGGTGGTGACGCCGGAAGAATATATGGGCGACATCATCGGCGACTTGAACAGCCGCCGGGGTAACGTCAGTTCCATGGACCAGCGCGGTAACGCGCGTGTCATTTCGGCCATGGTGCCGCTGGCGAACATGTTCGGTTACGTGAACGTCCTGCGTTCCATGAGTCAAGGACGCGCCCAGTTCACCATGCATTTTGATCACTATGCCGTTATTCCGCAGGCAGTATCCGAAGAGGTGCGTGAGCGCCTCGCCGGCTAGTGGGGCTCGCTGGGGATTCTAGGGAATACGGAAAGACAATAGGCGTCTAGACGGAGAAGATAGGGATGTCGAAGGAAAAGTTTGAACGTAATAAGCCGCACTGCAACATCGGAACGATTGGTCACGTTGACCATGGCAAGACGACATTGACGGCGGCGATCACGAAGGTATTGGCGGAGACGGGCGGCGCTGAGTTCACGGCGTTTGAGAACATCGACAAGGCGCCCGAGGAGCGGGAACGCGGTATCACGATTGCGACGTCGCACGTTGAGTATGAGACGGACAACCGTCACTACGCGCACGTGGACTGCCCGGGTCACGCGGACTATGTGAAGAACATGATCACGGGCGCGGCGCAGATGGACGG
>Ga0207829_100483_pt1 | contig 17427 bp, 27 predicted proteins | sample TtaePargueraPR_4_FD_187738 | JGI IMG/M metagenome (GOLD analysis project Ga0207829, IMG submission 187738) | Aerobic enrichment media microbial communities from Bioluminiscent Bay, La Parguera, Puerto Rico - Tt and P1 (SPAdes) | ecosystem: Environmental > Aquatic > Marine > Unclassified ... | reverse complement strand
CTTCGTGGCACCCGCAACCGTGATCTCTACTTTGGCTTTCAGTTCGCCCTTCGCAAGGAGGCGGACACCATCTTTTGCACGGCGGATCAGGCCGGCGGCCATCAGGGCCTCGGCATCAACCGCCTTCTTGGCGTCCAGCTTCTTGTCGTCGATCGCCTTTTGCAGACGGCCGATATTCACTTCGGCAAAGGCCAGCCGGTTCGGCTTGTTGAAGCCGCGCTTCGGTAGGCGCCGTTCGATCGGCATCTGGCCGCCCTGGAAGGCGCGCACGGCGACGCCGGAACGCGCCTTCTGACCCTTCTGACCGGACCCGGAGGTCTTGCCGAGGCCCGAGCCGACGCCCCGGCCGACCCGCTTGCGGGAATGGGTTGCGCCGGGATTGTCGCGCAATTCGTTGAGTTTCATGTCTTCCTCCGGAGCAGACTCGGCGCGGCCTTGCGCCTGTTCCTGAACATTGATGTCACGGGCGGGAGCATCCCCCCGCCTATATGGGTTACTCGCCGACGACTTCCACCAGGTGGGCGACTTTCGCCACCATGCCGCGGACGGCGGGGGTGTCTTCCAGCTCCCGCACGCGGCCGATCTTGTCCAGGCCCAGGCCGCGCAGCGTGGCGCGCTGGTCCTTCGGACGGCGGATCGGGCTGCCGGTCTGGCGAACTTTCAGCGTCTTGGCCATGGTCTCTCGTCCCTACGCCTCGATCGCGTCGGGGGAGGAGACGCCGTCCTGACGGCGCTCGACCAGCGACCCGACCTTCAAGCCGCGCTTGGCCGCGATGTGACGCGGGCTGCGCTGGCGCTTCAGCGCGTCGAACGTGGCGCGCACCATGTTGTACGGGTTAGACGAGCCCAGCGACTTGCCCACGACGTCCTGAACGCCCAGCGTTTCCAGAACGGCGCGCATCGGGCCGCCGGCGATGACGCCGGTCCCCGGAGGGGCGGCGCGCAGCACGACCTTGCCGGCGCCGTGACGGCCGTAACCGTCATGGTGCAGGGTGCGGCCTTCGCGCAGCGGCACGCGGATCATCGTCTTCTTGGCCTCGTCGGTAGCCTTGCGGATGGCTTCCGGCACTTCGCGCGCCTTGCCATGACCGAAGCCGACCCGGCCCTTTTCGTCGCCGACAACGACCAGCGCGGCGAAACCGAAGCGCCGGCCGCCCTTCACCACCGTGGCGACACGGTTGATGTGGACGAGCTTGTCGACGAACTCGTTATCGCGGTCGCGGTCGTCTTCTCTATTGCGTCGAGCCATCCCGATGCCTTCCGTTAAAATTCAAGTCCGCCCTCGCGGGCGGCGTCGGCCAGGGCTTTCACCCGGCCGTGATACAGATAGGGACCGCGGTCGAAGACCAGCTTGTCCACGCCGGCGGCCTTGGCGCGCTCGGCGATCAGCTTGCCGACCGCCGCGGCGGCGTCGGCCGTGGCGGTCTTGCCGCCCGCCTTGCCGCCGTCTTCCAGCGACGAGGCGTGGGCCAGCGTCTTGCCTTCCCGATCGTCGATGATCTGGGCGTAGATGTGCTTCGACGAGCGGAACACCGACAGACGCGGCTGTCCGGTCCCGACCTTGCGCAGGGCGCTGCGCGTGCGGCGCGCCCGGCGGAGTTTTTTGTCGCGCAGTTTCATGGCGTTACTTCTTCTTGCCTTCCTTGCGCAGGATGTATTCGCCGGCATAGCGCACGCCCTTGCCCTTATAGGGCTCCGGCGGACGCCAGGAGCGGATTTCCGCCGCGACCTGACCGACGACCTGCTTGTCCGCGCCGGCCACCTTGATCTCGGTCGGCTTGCCGGCCGTGATCGTGATGCCTTCGGGCGGCGTGTAGACGACTTCGTGGCTGTAACCCAGCTGCATGACCAGGTCCTTGCCGCGCATCTGGGCGCGATAGCCGACGCCGACCAGTTCCAAGTCCTTCTCGAACCCTTCGGCGACGCCATGGACGATGTTGGCGACCAGCGAACGCGACAGGCCCCACATGGCCCGCGCCTCCTTGGACTCGTCGGCCGGCTTGACGACGATTTCGCCGTCTTCCTGCGCGACGCGCACCTTGTCGACCAGCGTCACTTCCAGCTGACCCTTCGGCCCCTTGGCGCGCACGGTCTGGCCGTCGAGCGTGACGTCCACACCCTTCGGCGCCGTGATGGGGAGCTTGCCTAGACGAGACATGTTTCCATTCCTCCCGTCAGCTCACGTGACACAGGATTTCGCCGCCGACATTCTGTTCGCGCGCCGAATGGTCGCTCATCACGCCCTTCGGGGTGGACAGAATCGCGATGCCGAGCCCGTTTTCCACGCGCGGCAGATCGCTGACCGACGAATACACCCGGCGGCCCGGCTTGGAGACCCGCTTGATCATCGAGATGACCGGATCGCCTTCGTAATATTTCAGCTGGATCTCCAGCTGCTTGCGGCCGTCCTGCTCCACTTCCGCATAGCCGCGGATATAGCCTTCGGACTGAAGGACCTCGAGCACGCGGACGCGCAGCTTGGAGACCGGGCTGACCACGGTGCCGCGCCCGCGCATCTGCGCGTTGCGGATACGGGTCAGCATGTCGCCGATGGGATCGTTCACAACCATTCCGCCAGTCCTCACCAGCTCGCCTTCACCACGCCGGGGATCTGGCCGCTATTGGCCAGCTCGCGCAGCGCGATCCGGGACATCTTGAACTTGCGGTAGTACGCCCGCGGCCGGCCCGTGAGCTGGCAGCGATTGCGCACGCGCGAGGGCGCCGAGTTGCGCGGCAGCTCGGCCAGCTTCAGCTGGGCGGCGAAACGCTCCTCGATCGGCAGGTCCTTGTCGCGGGCCTGCGCTTTCAGCCGCTCACGCTTGTCGGAATAACGATCCGCCATGCGCTGGCGCTTCTTGTTCCGTTCGATGGAACTGGTCTTGGCCATTCCTACTCCTCCATTGGCGGCTGGATCGCCGCCCGATCCCTGCTGCGTCAGTTCGTGAACGGGAAATCGAACTCGGCCAGCAGGGCCTTTGCTTCCTCATCGTTCTGCGCCGTGGTGCAGACGATGATGTCCATGCCCCAGATCTGATCGACGGAATCGTAGTCGATCTCCGGGAATACGATGTGCTCCTTCAGGCCCATGGCGTAGTTGCCGCGGCCGTCGAAACTCTTTGCCTTCAGGCCCCGGAAGTCGCGAACCCGCGGCAGCGCGATGTTCACCAGACGGTCCAGGAACTCGTACATCCGCTCGCCGCGCAGGGTGACCTTGGCGCCGATATTCATGCCTTCGCGCAGCTTGAAGCCGGCGATGGATTTCTTGGCCTGGGTCGGCACGGCGCGCTGGCCGGCGATCAGAGACAGGTCCTCGACGGCCGACTTCACCTTCTTGGAGTCGCCGGTCGCCTCGCCCACGCCGATATTCAGCACGACCTTTTCCAGCCGCGGAATCTGCATGTCCGAGCCATAGCTGAACTTTTCCTTCAGCGTGGCGCGGATGGACTCGTTGTAGCGCGCTTTCAGGCGCGGGCTGTATCCGCTTGCCTCAGCCATCGATCGTTTCCCCGGACTTCCGGGCCACGCGGACCCGCTTGCCATCCTTCAGCGTCTGGAAACCGACCCGGGTCGGCTTGTCCGACTTCGGATCGATATGCGCCACGTTGGAGACGTGGATCGACGCTTCCTTTTCCTGAATGCCGCCTTGCGGATCGGTCTGGCTGGGGCGCGTGTGGCGCTTCACCATGTTGATCCCTTGCACGACGACGCGATCTTCCTTCGGCAGAACCTTGACGATCTCGCCGGTCCGGCCCTTGTCCTTGCCGGCGATCACGATCACCTGGTCGCCCTTGCGCAGCTTGGCAGCCATCACAAAACCTCCGGGGCGAGCGAGATGATCTTCATGTGGTTCTTGGCGCGGAGCTCGCGCGGAACCGGTCCGAAGATACGCGTGCCGATCGGCTCGCCATTATTGTTCACCAGCACGGCGGCGTTGGTGTCGAAGCGGATCACCGAGCCGTCGGGGCGTTTGATGTCCTTCGACGTGCGCACCACGACAGCGCGGCGCACGTCGCCCTTCTTCACCCGGCCGCGCGGCTGGGCTTCCTTGATCGACACCACGATCACGTCGCCCACGTGCGCGTAACGGCGCTTTGCGCCGCCCAGCACCTTGATGCACTGGACGCGCCGGGCGCCGGAATTATCGGCGACGTCGAGATTGGTCTGCATCTGGATCATGGCGTGCCTCTTCTAATCGGGCCGCGTACCGAAGCCGTCAGGCTCCGACCGCGCCGACCACCTCCCAGCGCTTGAGTTTCGATTTCGGCGGGCATTCGGTGATTTCCACGCGATCGCCAACCTTGAACGCCTCGCCCTCGTCATGGGCGTGGTACTTTTTCGAACGGCGCACGGTCTTGCGGTAGAGCGGGTGCATGAAGGTCCGCTCGACCTTCACGACGACCGTCTTCGCGCCCTTGTCGCTGACCACGACGCCTTGCAGCAAACGTTTCGGCATTGCGGCCTCTCCTTACGCGTTCTTCTTGGCGGTCAGCGCCGTCTGCAGCCGCGCGATATCGCGGCGCACGGCGCGCACGCGCGCGGTGTTGTCCAGCTGGCCGGTGGCCCGCTGGAAGCGCAGATTGAACTGCTCTTTCTTCAGCTTCAGGATTTCGTCCTGCAGCTGGCCCTGCTCCATGGAGCGGATTTCAGCCTTGTCCATCATTCGCCCCAGCGCTTCACGATCTTGGTCTTGATCGGCAGCTTCGCGGCGCCCAGCGTCAGGGCCTCGCGCGCCACCTGGTCCGGCACGCCGTCGATTTCGAACATGATGCGGCCGGGCTTGACCTTGGCCGCCCAGTATTCCGGCGAGCCCTTGCCCTTACCCATCCGCACTTCGGTCGGCTTCTTCGAAACCGGCACGTCCGGGAACACGCGGATCCACACCCGGCCGGCGCGCTTCATGTGGCGCGTGATGGCCCGGCGCGTCGCCTCGATCTGGCGCGCGGTGATCCGCTCTGGCTCCAGCGCCTTCAGGCCGTGGGAGCCGAAATTCAGCTCGAAGCCGCCCTTGGCCGCGCCATGGATGCGGCCCTTGAACTGCTTGCGGTATTTTGTGCGCTTCGGTTGCAGCATTGTTCTATTCCGTCAGCGTCTCTAGGCCGCCGCGCCCTGGCGCTGGGACCGGGCGCGTTGTTCGCCGGTGTCCTGCTGGCGGCGTTCGGAGGCCATGGGGTCGTGCTCCATGATCTCGCCTTTGTAGATCCACACCTTGATGCCGATCTTGCCCATCGGGGTGTCGGCCTCGGCGACGCCATAGTCGATGTCCGCGCGCAGGGTGTGCAGCGGAACGCTGCCTTCCTGGTATTGCTCGGTGCGCGCGATTTCCGCGCCGCCCAGACGGCCGCCGACCTTGATCTTCACGCCCTTGGCGCCAAGACGCATCGTCGCCTGCAGCGCGCGCTTCATGGCGCGGCGGAAGGCCACGCGGCGCTCCAGCTGCTGGGCCACCGACTCGGCGACCAGGGTCGCGTCGACTTCCGGCTTGCGGACCTCGACGATGTTCAGGAACACCTCGCCGTCCACCAGCTTGTCGAGCTCCTTGCGCAGGCTCTCGATGTCGGCGCCCTTCTTGCCGATCACCACGCCCGGACGGGCGGTGTAGATCGTGACCCGGCACTTCTTGTGCGGGCGCTCGATGACGATCTTGGACACGCCGGCGGACTTCAGCTTCTCCTTCAGCATCTTCCGGATCTTGATGTCCGAAAGCAGAAGGTCGCCGTAGTCGCGCGTATTGGCGAACCAGCGCGAGTCCCAGCTCTTGTTGACGCCGAGCCGCAGCCCGATCGGATTGACCTTATGGCCCATCAGGCCGCCTCCTCGACTTCGCGCACGACAATGGTGAGTTCCGAAAACGGCTTTTCGATACGAGCCGACCGGCCGCGGGCGCGGGCGCGCCAGCGCTTCATCACCAGGTTCTTCCCGACAAAGGCTTCCGACACGACCAGGGAGTCGATGTCGAGGCCATGATTGTTTTCCGCGTTGGCGATGGCGGATTCCAGCGCCTTCTTCACATCCTTGGCGATGCGCTTGCGGCTGAACTCCAGCTCGGCCAGCGCACGCTCGGCCGTCTTGCCGCGGATCATCTGCGCGACAAGGTTCAGCTTCTGAGGGCTGATGCGGATGACGCGCAGCTTGGCGCGCGCCTCGTTATCCGCCAGCCGGCGTTCCTGTTTGGCCTTGCTCATGGCCTAGCCCCGCTTCGCTTTCTTGTCGGCCGCGTGGCCGTAATAGGTGCGGGTCGGCGAGAACTCGCCCAGCTTGTGGCCGACCATGTCTTCGGTCACCAGCACCGGAATGAATTTGTGGCCGTTGTGAACCTGGAACGTCAGGCCCACGAATTGCGGCATGATGGTGGAGCGCCGCGACCAGGTCTTGATCGCCTGCTTGCGCCCGGCCGCATGCGCGGCGTCCGCCTTCTTCAGCAGATAGCCGTCGACAAACGGGCCTTTCCAAACTGAACGCGCCATATTCCCGTTTCCCTCTAGCGCCGCTTCTTCTGGTGACGCGAACGAATGATCAGCTTGTCGGTCGCCTTGTTCTTGCGGGTCTTCGCGCCCTTGGTGGACTTGCCCCACGGGGTGACCGGGTGGCGGCCGCCCGAGGTGCGGCCTTCGCCGCCGCCATGCGGGTGGTCGACCGGGTTCATCACGACGCCGCGCACCGACGGGCGCTTGCCAAGCCAGCGATTGCGGCCCGCCTTGCCCAGATTCTGGTTCAGGTGGTCCGGGTTCGACACCGCGCCGACCGTCGCCATGCAGGTGTCCGGCACCATGCGCAGTTCGCCGGAGCCGAGGCGGATCTGGGCGTAGCCCTGATCGCGCCCGACCAGCTGGGCGAAGGCGCCGGCGGAACGGGCGATCTGCCCCCCCTTGCCCGGCTTCATCTCCACATTGTGCACGATCGTGCCGACCGGCATGGAGCGCAGCGGCATCGCGTTGCCCGGCTTCACGTCGGCGCGGGCCGCGGCGACCACCGTGTCGCCCTCGTTCAGGCGCTGCGGCGCGAGGATATAGGCCTTTTCGCCGTCCTCGTACTCGATCAGCGCGATGAACGCGGTGCGGTTCGGGTCGTATTCCAGACGCAGAACCTTCGCCGGCGCATCCAGCTTGGCCCGCTTGAAATCGATCTTGCGGTACAGCGTCTTCGCGCCGCCGCCGCGGCGGCGGGCGGTCACGCGGCCCTTGTTGTTCCGGCCGCCCGACTTGGTCAGGCCCTCGACCAGACTCTTTTCAGGCTTGCCCGCATGCAGCTCGGACCGATCCACGAGGATCAGCGCCCGGCGGCCCGGCGAAGTCGGATTGAAGCTCTTCAGCGCCATGATTCTTCCTCGGTCCCTGTTCCTAGAGACCCGTGGTCACATCGATCGTCTCACCCTCTTCGAGGGTGACGACGGCTTTTTTCACGTCGTTGCGCTTGCCGGGGATGCCCCGGAAACGCTTGGTCTTGCCCTTCACGCGCAGCGTGTTGACCGCCTTCACCTTGACGTCGAACAGCGCCTCGACGGCGGCCTTGATCTCGGTCTTGGTCGCGGTCAGCGGCGTGCGGAACACAACCTGGTTCTGTTCCGACAGGATCGTCGCCTTTTCCGTGATCACCGGAGCGGTGATCGCGTCGTAATGGTTTGCCTTGGGCGCGCTCATTTCAGGCGAGCCTCCAGTTGTTCGGCCGCGGCCTTGGTGATGATCAGCGTGTCGCGGCGCAGCACGTCATAGACATTGACGCCCTGGACCGGCAGCACGTCGACCGTGTGCATGTTGCGCGCGGCGCGGCTGAAATTGGCGTCCAGCGCGTCGCCGCCGATCACCAGCGCGGTCGAGGTGACGCCCAGACCGGCGAACGCCTTGCGCAGTTCGGCGGTCTTGCCGTCCTTCAGCTTGGCGTCGTCGATGACGATCAGATTGTCGCCGCCGGCCTTGGCCGACAGCGCCAGCTTCAGGCCCAGCGCGCGAACCTTCTTCGGCAGCTTGTGGCCGTGGTCGCGCACGCGCGGACCGTGGGCAACGCCGCCGCCGACGAAGATGTTCGACGAGCGGGCGCCGTGGCGCGCGCCGCCGGTGCCCTTCTGGCGGTACATCTTCTTCTTGGTGCGGGCGATCTCGCCGCGCTCCTTGACCTTGTGCGTGCCGGCCTGGCGCTGGGCCAGCTGCCAGCGCACGACCCGGTGCAGGATGTCCGCGCGCGGCTCCAAGCCGAACACGGAATCGTCCAGCTCGATCGAGCCGGCGGCGCCGGAATCCAGGGTTTTGACGTCGAGTTTCATTATTCGCCGCCCTTGTTCTCGTCTTCCGCCGGCGCTTCAGCCTCGGCGGGAGCCGCTTCGGCCTCGGCCGCGCCCGCAGCCTCCGCTTCGGCGGCGGTGTTTTCGACGGCCTCTTCGGCCGGAGCCGCCTCGGCGTTTTCTTCGGCCGGAGCCTCCTCAGCCGGAGCCTCGGCCGGGGCCGCGCCACCCAGCGCGCGGAATGCGCCCGGGACCGGCAGTTCGACCTCGCCCACGCCCTTCACGGCGTCGCGGACCTCGATCCAGCCGCCCTTGGGGCCGGGAACCGCGCCGCGGACCATGATCAGGCCGCGTTCGACGTCCACGCGCACCACTTCCAGGTTCTGGGTGGTGACGCGGGTCGCGCCCATATGGCCGGCCATCTTCTTGCCTTTGAAGACGCGGCCCGGATCCTGGTTCTGACCGGTGGAGCCATGCGAGCGGTGGCTGATCGACACGCCGTGCGAGGCGCGCAGACCGCCGAAATTGTGCCGCTTCATGGCGCCGGCGAAGCCCTTGCCGATGGAGGTGCCGGCGACGTCGACATACTGGCCCGGGACGAAATGGTCGGCGGTCAGCTCGGAGCCGACATCGATCAGATTGTCGGCGCTGACGCGGAATTCCGCGACCTTCATCTTCGGTTCGACGGACGCCTTGGCGAAATGCTCGCGCTGCGCCTTGGGCGTGCGCGAGGCCTTGGCCGCGCCCGAGCCCAGTTGCAGCGAGACATAGCCGTCGCGCTCTTCGGTGCGGTGCGCCACCACCTGGCAGGTTTCCAGCGAGAGCACGGTGACGGGCACATGGGCGCCGTCTTCCGCGAACACGCGGCTCATGCCGATCTTTTTGGCGAGTAGGCCGGTACGCATCTCTTACGCTCCCAGCTTGATCTCGACGTCGACGCCGGCAGCCAGGTCGAGCTTCATCAGCGCGTCCACGGTCTGCGGCGTGGGATCGACGATGTCCAAGAGCCGCTTATGGGTGCGGACCTCGAACTGTTCGCGAGACTTCTTGTCGACGTGCGGGGACCGGTTCACCGTGAACCGCTCGATCCGCGTCGGCAGCGGAATGGGCCCGAGCACCGTGGCGCCGGTGCGCTTGGCGGTCGATACGATCTCGCGCGCGGAATTATCCAGCACGCGGTGATCGAACGCCTTCAGGCGAATACGAATGCTCTGACGTTCCATCTGCGTTCAATCCAGAACCGGGAAACCGATAAGCAAGGGCGCATCCGCGCCGTTGGCTTTCGCTTCCTGTCGTCTGCTCCCTTGCTCTCGTTACCCGGTTTGTTGGTCTGCTACTCGATGATCTTGGAGACGACGCCCGCGCCGACCGTCCGGCCGCCTTCGCGAATGGCGAAGCGCAGGCCCTGGTCCATGGCGATCGGGGTGATCAGCTCCACGGTCATTTCGACATTGTCGCCCGGCATCACCATTTCGGTGCCTTCCGGCAGGTGCACGATGCCGGTCACGTCGGTCGTGCGGAAATAGAATTGCGGGCGGTAGTTGGTGAAGAACGGCGTGTGACGGCCGCCTTCTTCCTTGGTCAGGATGTACGCCTCGGCGGTGAACTTGGCGTGCGGGGTGATGGAGCCCGGCTTGGCCAGAACCTGGCCGCGCTCGACGCCTTCACGCTCAACACCGCGCAGCAGGGCGCCGATATTGTCGCCGGCCTCACCGCTGTCCAGCAGCTTGCGGAACATTTCCACGCCGGTGACGGTCGTCTTGGTCGTCGGACGGATGCCGACGATTTCGACTTCCTCGCCGACCTTCACGATGCCGCGCTCGACACGGCCGGTCACGACGGTGCCGCGGCCGGAGATCGAGAACACGTCTTCGATCGGCATCAGGAACGGCATGTCCTTCGGACGTTCCGGGGTCGGGATGTATTCGTCGACCGCCGCCATCAGTTCCCGGATCGCGTTCTCGCCGATCTCCTTGTTGGAGTCTTCGATGGCCGCGAGGGCCGAGCCCTTGATGATCGGAATGTCGTCGCCCGGGAATTCGTAGGTCGTCAGAAGTTCGCGAACTTCCATCTCCACGAGCTCCAGCAGCTCTTCGTCGTCGACCTGGTCGACCTTGTTCATGAACACGACCAGCGCCGGCACGCCGACCTGACGGGCCAGCAGGATGTGCTCGCGCGTCTGCGGCATCGGGCCGTCGGCCGCGGACACCACCAGGATCGCGCCGTCCATCTGCGCCGCGCCGGTGATCATGTTCTTCACATAGTCAGCGTGGCCCGGGCAGTCGACGTGGGCGTAGTGACGGGCCTCGGTCTCATACTCCACGTGGGCGGTGGAGATGGTGATGCCGCGCGCCTTTTCTTCCGGCGCGGCGTCGATCTGGTCGTACGCCTTGAAGTCGCCGAAATATTTCGTGATCGCCGCGGTCAGCGTCGTCTTGCCGTGGTCGACGTGGCCGACCGTGCCAATGTTCACGTGCGGCTTGTTACGTTCAAACTTCGCCTTCGCCATGATTCCTCTCCGCTAAGAGACTTCTTGTTAGCCCGCGAGTTTCGCGAGCACTTCCTGGGACACGGCCTGCGGAACAGGCTCGTAGTGATCGAACTGCATGGTGTACTGCGCCCGGCCCTGGCTCATCGAGCGCAGGTTGTTGATGTAGCCGAACATGTTGGCCAGCGGCACGAAGGCGGTGACGACCTGGGCGTTGCCCCGGCTGTCAGTGCCCTGGATCATGCCGCGGCGGGAGTTCAGGTCGCCGATGACGTCGCCCATATATTCTTCGGGCGTCACCACCTCCACCTTCATGATCGGCTCCAGCAGCGTCGGTTTGCCGCTTTCGGCCGCTTCGCGGAACGCGGCGCGGGCCGCGATCTCGAACGCCATCACCGAGGAGTCGACGTCGTGGTACTTGCCGTCGATCAGGCGGGCGCGGAAGTCGATCACCGGGAAGCCGGCCAGGAGGCCGGATTCGGCAACCTGCATGATCCCCTTCTCGACGCCCGGGATGTATTCCTTCGGCACGTTGCCGCCGACGATCTCGGACACGAACTCGCGGCCCTCGCCGGGCTCCAGCGGTTCGAAGATGATCTTCACTTCGGCGAACTGACCGGAACCGCCGGTCTGTTTCTTGTGGGTGTAGGTGACCGTGGTCTCCCGGCCCAGCGTTTCGCGATAGGCCACCTGCGGGGCGCCGATATTCGCCTCGACCTTGAACTCCCGCTTCATGCGGTCGACCAGGATGTCGAGGTGAAGTTCGCCCATGCCGGCCATGATGGTCTGGCCCGACTCCTCGTCGGTGTGGACGCGGAAGGACGGATCCTCGGCGGCCAGACGCTGCAGGGCCAGGCCCATCTTTTCCTGGTCCGCCTTGGACTTCGGCTCGATCGCGATCTGGATGACCGGATCGGGGAATTCCATGCGCTCCAGAACCACTTCGGCGTTCGGGTCGCACAGCGTGTCGCCGGTGGTGACGTCCTTCAGGCCCGCGATCGCGACGATGTCGCCCGCGGCGGCCCACTTGATGTCTTCGCGGTTGTTCGAATGCATCAGCAGCATGCGGCCGATGCGTTCCTTCTTGCCCTTCACCGTGTTCAGGACGCCGTCGCCCTGGTTCAGGGTGCCGGAATAGATGCGGGCGAAGGTGAGCGAGCCCACGAAGGGGTCGTTCATGATCTTGAAGGCGAGCGCGGAGAACGGCTCTTTGTCGTCGGCGTGACGCTCGATCACGTCATCGCTGTCGACCTTGTGGCCCTTGATGGCCGGCACGTCGAGCGGGCTGGGCAGGAAGTCCACCACCGCGTCCAGGAGCGGCTGCACGCCCTTGTTCTTGAAGGCCGTGCCGCACATCACCGGGAAGAACTGCACCGTACAGACGCCCTCGCGGATCAGCGCGCGGAGCTTGTCGTTATCGGGCATCTCGCCTTCGAGATAGGCTTCCATCGCGGCTTCGTCGACTTCGACGGCGGCCTCGATCAGCTGCTCGCGATAGGTCTCGGCCTCGTCCTTGCGGTCGTCCGGAATGTCGGTGACGTCCCAGGACGCGCCCAGGTCGTCGCCCTTCCAGACCAGGGCCTTCATTTCGATCAGGTCGATGACGCCGGCGAAGTCGCTTTCCTCACCGATCGGCAGCTGCAGGACCAGCGGGTTGATGCCCAGGCGGTCCTTGATGGACTTCACGCTGTCGTAGAAGTTCGCGCCGATCTTATCCATCTTGTTGACGAAGATCAGCCGCGGGACCTTGTACTTGTCGGCCTGACGCCAGACCGTCTCGGCCTGGGGCTCGACGCCGGCGTTGCCGTCCAGCAGCGCGATCGCGCCGTCCAGCACCCGCAGGGAGCGCTCGACCTCGATCGTGAAGTCCACGTGGCCGGGCGTGTCGATGATGTTGAAGCGGCGCATCTTGCCGTCACGGCCCTTCCAGAACGTGGTCGTGGCCGCGGACGTGATGGTGATGCCGCGTTCCTGCTCCTGCTCCATCCAGTCCATCGTGGCCGCGCCATCGTGGACTTCGCCGATCTTGTGGGACTTGCCCGTGTAATACAGGACGCGCTCGGTCGTCGTCGTCTTGCCGGCATCGATGTGAGCCATGATGCCGAAGTTACGGTAGTCCTCGATTTCGTAGTCGCGCGTAGGCATTTCGGAGTCTTTCGGAGCTCGTGCGAGGGTTACCAGCGATAGTGCGAGAAGGCGCGGTTGGCTTCGGCCATGCGGTGGGTGTCTTCCCGCTTCTTCACGGCCGACCCGCGATTGTTGGCCGCATCCAGCAGTTCGCCGGCGAGGCGCTCATGCATGGTGTTTTCGTTGCGCGAACGCGCAGCGGCGGCCAGCCAGCGGATCGCCAGCGCCTGACGGCGCTCCGGGCGGACTTCCACCGGAACCTGATAGGTCGCGCCGCCGACGCGGCGGGACCGGACTTCAACCGTCGGCTTCACGTTTTCCAGCGCATCGTGGAAGACGCGGATCGGTTCCTGACGGGTCTTTTCCTCGACCAGGTCGAAGGCGCCGTAGACGATGCGTTCGGCGGCCGACTTCTTCCCGTCGTACATGATGTAATTCATGAACTTGGTGACGACCTCGTCCCCGTATTTCGGGTCCGGAATGATTTCGCGTTTTTCTGCGCGGTGGCGACGGCTCATCTCTTCCGATCCTTATTTCGGGCGCTTGGCGCCGTAGAGCGACCGGCGCTGACGGCGGTCCTTCACGCCCTGGGTGTCCAGCACGCCGCGCAGGATGTGGTAGCGCACGCCCGGAAGGTCCTTCACGCGGCCGCCGCGGATCAGCACGACCGAGTGCTCCTGCAGGTTGTGGCCCTCGCCCGGGATGTAGGACACGACTTCGTGCCCGGAGGTCAGGCGCACCTTGGCGACCTTCCGGAGCGCGGAGTTCGGCTTCTTCGGAGTCGTGGTGTAGACGCGCGTACAGACGCCGCGGCGCTGGGGCGAACCCTCCAGGGCCGGCACCTTGTTACGCTTGCGCTTCGGGCTCCGCGGCTTGCGCACGAGCTGGTTGATCGTCGGCATACGCTCTATCGCCTCGTCCAAAAACCACGCCGGCGGTCGTCTCCGCCGCCAGCACGAACGCCGCCCTTCCGGAAATTTCCGGCGGCGGCAAACAGAATGTCGTCATGGGTCCGTCTGACTGCGTTTAGCCACGTGGCTACGGCCAGTCCCAAAAACGAGGGCGCTACATAGCTCCGGCCCCCTGTCCGGTCAACGCCATCCACGGGTTTTTATCAGATCAACGACGGGTTTTCAGGCGGCGCTTGCTGCAAATTCCGGCGCCGCGGCGCACAAGACCGGCCCGCGCGCCCTCCCGCCCCGCCAAAACCCCGGGATATGGCCGAAAACGGCCCCGAATCCGGGCCTCCGGGGACGATTCGCCGCCCTTTGGGGTCCGGACGCTTGCCCGGCGGGCCATCCATCGCCTAGGCAGGGCCATGAGCCGGAAACTGGTGAACAGGATCTGCCGGAAACTGCCGGGGGCGGAGCATTCCGACCCCTGGGGCGGCGGCCACGACTGCTGGAAGGTCGGGGGCAAGATGTTCGCCCTGACCGGGGCCTCCAGCGGCGGCGTCTCGGTCAAAACGCCGGACCTGGAGACCGCCTATATGCTGCAGGACCTGGAGGTGGCCGAAAAGGCCCCCTATCTACACCGGTCCTGGGTCCTGCTGCCCTGGGGCCGGATCGGCGACGCCGAGCTGCGCGACCGGATCCACCTGTCCTACCAGATCATCCGCGGCGGCCTGCCCAAGAAGGTCCAGGCGGCGCTGGACCCCTTCCCCGGCTGAGCGAGGGTTACGCGGCCTTCGAATCCGCGGACGCGCCGGCGTTCGGGCGATAGGCAATGCGCCAGATTGTCCAGCCGGCCACGCCGCCGGGTATGGCAATCATGCTGACGGGCGGAACAAAACCCAGCCAATCGGCCCGGGCGGTGGGGCTCCCCCCGTAGATCATGAACGCCAATCCAAACACCGGCAGCGCCGCGCCGACCAAGACAGCCGTACCGGGTCCCCGCAATTTTTGAACATGCATGAGCCGCCAAACCGGCCCGCCCAGACAGACGACCCCAAGCCCCCATGGGATCAATGCAAAGCCGAACGTGAACAGGCTCATATACACGCCAAAGACAACAAGCTCGGCGGCAAACCGTAAATGAGAGATATCGGTGGGGATCGGATCTTCCAGAAAAGCCGATCCGATGAAAAGCGCCGCGAATCCCAATCCCGTGATTGCAGCCGCCGCGCCTGCCCCGCCAACGACCCCGAGCACCGCCCGATCTCCGGTCAGCTCCAGATCGCCGCGAACGAATAGTCCCTTCATCCCAGCCCCCAACACAGTAATTAGATATTTCCTTAATTACATAACCTCTAGCTTGCAAGCGTTTCGTGAATTGCTTAATTGGCAGACATGCAACGAGTCTTTGAGGCCCTCTCCTCCGTCGTACGCCGGAAGATTCTGGCCTATCTGGCCAACTCCGATTTGACGGCCGGCCAGATCGCCGAACGGTTCGACATCTCCAAGCCTGCCGTTTCCCAGCACCTTTCGATTCTGGAAGCCGCCGGGCTGGTGGAGAAGGAAAAGCGCGGGCAGTTCGTGCACTACCGGCTGGTGCAGGAGAATCTGGTCAACACGCTGAACAGCTATGTTCAGGAGGTCTGCCCGGTCTCCAAGGGGCTGAAAGCGGAAAGCGCCAACCTGGCCGGAAAGCGGACATGAAAAAAGGCCGGCGGATCGCTCCGCCGGCCCTATTCATAATGTAACGGCGAAAGCCCCTATTCGGCGCTTTCGGCGGCCGCGGCCTCTTCGATCTCCGCCGGCAGGCTTTCGGCCCGCGCGGCTTCGTTCGCGTCCAGCTGCTTCTGGTCGCGGTCGTGGGCGACCTTGGCCATTTTCCGCATCACGCCGCCGGTGCCGGCCGGGATCAGCCGGCCCACGATGACGTTTTCCTTCAAGCCTTCCAGCGTGTCGATCTTGCCGTTCACGGCGGCGTCGGTCAGCACGCGGGTGGTCTCCTGGAACGACGCGGCCGAGATGAAGGACCGGGTCTGCAGCGAGGCCTTGGTGATGCCCAGCAGGACCGGAACCCCGTTCGCCTTCTTCTTGCGCGGCGGCAGGGCGGCGTTCGCCTCGTCCATCTCCACCCGGTCGACCTGTTCGCCGACCAGAAGCGTGGTGTCGCCGGACTCGGTGATTTCCACCTTCTGCAGCATCTGGCGGACGATCACCTCGATATGCTTGTCGTTGATCGGCACGCCCTGCAGCCGGTAGACCTCCTGGATCTCCTGGATCAGATAGGCGGCCAGCGCCTCCACGCCCATGACCGACAGGATGTCGTGCGGGGCGGGATTGCCGTCCATCAGATATTCGCCGCGCTTGATGTAGTCGCCTTCCTGCACCAGCAGGTGGCGGCCCTTCGGCACGAGATATTCGACCTTTTCCGCGTCCTCCCCGTCCGGGACGATCGCGATGCGGCGCTTGTTCTTGTAGTCGCGGCCGTATTCGACCTTGCCGTCGACCTCCGCGATGATCGCGTGGTCTTTCGGCCGACGGGCCTCGAACAGCTCCGCCACCCGCGGCAGACCGCCGGTGATGTCGCGCGTCCGGGCGCCTTCGGTCGGGATACGGGCCAGAACGTCGCCCGGCTCCACCTGGTCGCCATTGGCGACCGACAGGATGGCGCCGACGGCCAGCATGTAGTTGGCCACGCCGCCGGAGGCGAGCTTGATCGGCTCGCCCTTGTTGTCCTGGACCACCACGGCCGGCTGCAGCGAGCCGCCGCGCGTGGAGGCGCGCCAGTCGATGACGACCTTGGACGAAATGCCCGTGGCCTCGTCCATCTCGTCCTTGATCGAGACGCCCTCGGTCATGTCGACCAGACCGACCCGGCCGCCGACCTCGGTGATGATCGGAACGGTGTACGGGTCCCAGTCGGCCAGACGCTGGCCGCGGGAGACCGCATCGCCTTCGTCCAGCGTCACCCGCGCGCCGTAAGGCAGGGTATAGGACTCCAGCTCCTTGCCGTTCTTGTCGAGCACCGCGATCTGGGCGTTACGGCCCATGATGGCGAAGTCGCCCTGGCGGGTCTTCACCGTGGAGCGGTTGCGATAGGTGAACGTGCCCTCGCGGCTGGCCTCGATGAAGGACTTTTCGGAAACCTGCGCCGTGCCGCCGATGTGGAAGGTCCGCATCGTCAGCTGGGTGCCCGGCTCGCCGATCGACTGGGCCGCGATGACCCCGACCGCCTCGCCGACATTGACGCGCGTGCCGCGCGCCAGGTCACGGCCATAGCAGTCGCCGCAGACGCCGAACTTGGTCTGGCAGGTCAGGACCGATCGCACGCGCACGGAGGCGACGCCCGCTTCCTCGATCTCCGCGACCAGGACCTCGTCCAGATAGTCGCCGGACTCGGCGATCGCTTCCTGGGTCTCCGGGTGCAGGATGTCCTCAGCCGTGCAACGGCCCAGGATGCGCTGACCCAGCGACACGACGACGTCGCCGCCTTCCACGATGGAGCGGACCTCGATCCCCTCGGTGGAGCCGCAATCCTGCTCGTACACGATGCAGTCCTGCGCCACGTCCACCAGGCGGCGGGTCAGGTAGCCGGAGTTCGCCGTCTTCAGGGCGGTGTCGGCCAGACCCTTACGGGCGCCGTGGGTGGAGTTGAAATACTCCAGCACGGTCAGGCCTTCCTTGAAGTTCGACACGATCGGCGTCTC